>JAEIGA010016484.1_pt1 | contig 11243 bp, 10 predicted proteins | sample 9270691 | NCBI WGS metagenome assembly JAEIGA01 (sample SAMN17057246, study PRJNA624740) | gut metagenome | biome: biome; isolation source: fecal sample | host: Bos grunniens | place: China: Xizang | collected 2019
ATGGCTTGGACTAACATAGAAATTATATAAATTGTAATATTCATCACAAGTATAATCCCTATAATTCTATTATGTATTGTGCAACATAAGATTTAATATAATATTAAACAACACAAAAAGGAGAGGCTTTTCACCTCTCCTTTTATTATTTCCGTGGAAATATTATTTAAATCCTTCCGAGCTTACAAGAACAGTTGTACTGTAAAGGAACAATACGTCTGCATTCTCAAAGTCAACGTTTATTCCTTCATTGCCAAGCTCCATTTGAAGCTGATTGAGCGCCATCAAGGTAACGGTATCTCTGAGGTCAATGGAATATACAGTTTCATATCCCTCTGCGATAAGAGGAAGAATGTTAGCTCCATAAGAATCTCTGAACACTACAAGTGTCTTGCCATTCTTAACTGTGGGGTTATCTATTCTCTGAATACCGCATCTTCCGTTCATAAAGAAGTCGTAATCAACCTTGCCGGTATAGTTTTCGGTATTTTCAAAAATATCGTGGTGATAAAATCCTGTGGTCTTCCCTGTTGCAAACTCGTAAACCGTGCAGCTATCAATGATATCGTTTGTAAGATAGGTAAGAGTTTCAAGCTCGGGATAGAGCGCACTCTGATCATAATAACCGCCCTTGAAGCCCGAAAGCTCGTTTACCTTATAATCTCCGGAAACCTCAAAGCCCATAGCCTCACCAAGTGCGGCTACTACCTTATCAAGCTTGCTCTGATCCCAGTGCCAATCGGTCTTGTAGTAATCTTCAAGGGAAAGAGATCCGAAAAGATCGATATACTCCATCTCGCTAAGCGTTCCCTTTACACTTTCAAGCAAAGCTTCATAATCGGGTGCGGGATATCCATACTGCGCTCCGAAATAATAGTTCTTATCGGGAACTATGGAAACGTATACGTTACCCTTGAAGTTGAATTTATTCTTATACTGTTCAAAGGTCGTATTAACTCTGTTCAAATGGTTATTGAGTGCTTTGAGCTCATCTTCGGTATATGAAGGCTTTACTACAACGATCGAATCCTCTTCAACCGCATATCCGTTATTTTCCTTCATATTGAGAACGTCCATAGCAAAATGCGCCTTGAGCGAACGGAAGAACTCTCTGAATGGGAACTGATCTATAACGTAAGCACCAAACTGAGCTATGGGAGATTTTTTTACGTTGCCTGTTTCAGGATCCACCTCACTCTTATTATTCAACACGTCTGCCCAAGTAGCGTCTGTGGGAAATTGAGCAAGCGGGCGCTTTTCAACAGATGAATAATCTTTAGGGTTAAAGTGAGTTATTGTGCAAAGCACGGCAAAAAAAGCAACGAAGCATACAAACACGGAAGTTACAATAATATTTTTAATTTTATTATTCATATTTTATCATTTCTCCTTTCGTGCCTGTTATCAGAATCTGAAGTAAAGGAAGGGACTGAATGAACCGTCTACAAAGTATGCTGTGATTATAAGAAGCAACACTACGTGCATAACAGGCTCTAATATATTCATTACCTTGTTTATCTTATCATAAGATTTAATCTTCAATACGGCATTTTTAAGAACAGGTGTTGAGCCGAATACAGCAGCTACAAGAACCACCGCATAGCCTGAGAGATAGTATGCAGTTTCAGCATTCCAGAAAGGAATTCCGCCTGCACCAAACAATGCACCGATATCTGTTATCATACCGTCAAGTCCGTTTGCGCTGAATATCGTAAAGCTTACGAGTATAAGGAATATAACGTAGATGTGTGAAATAAATTTGGGAAGCTTTGCAAAGAACTTGTTGAGCAAGAATTTCTCCAAAATAAGAAACACAGCAAAATACAAGCCCCAAATAATAAATGTCCAGTCAGCTCCGTGCCAGAATCCCGTCAAGAACCAAACAACAAAGGTGTTGAATATCCAACGAGGAATAGATACTCTGTTTCCGCCAAGCGGAATATATACGTAATCTCTGAACCAAGTTCCGAGCGACATATGCCATCTTCTCCAGAACTCGCCTATGCTCTTTGATATAAAGGGATAGTTGAAGTTCTCAAGGAAGTGGAATCCGAATATTCTTCCAAGACCTATTGCCATATCGGAATATCCCGAGAAGTCAAAGTAAAGCTGCAAGGAGATTGCAATAGCGTAAAACCAATATCCAACAACAGTTACCTCATCTGCTCCGTGAAGCGCACGTCCAAGCGCACCCAAGGAATCGGCAAGAAGCACCTTCTTTGAAAGACCGATAATAAATCTGTTGACACCGTAAGAAAAATTCTCAAAGCTGTGCTTTCTTTCCGAAAGCTCTTCTTCAACGGTGGTATATCTTACGATAGGTCCTGCTATGAGCTGAGGGAAAAGAGCAACGTAGGTTGCAAGGCGGATAAAGCTTTTCTGCACCTTTGCTTCACCGCGATATACGTCAATAGTATAGCTCATAGTCTGGAAGGTATAAAAGCTTATACCGATAGGAAGTGCTATGCCAAGCAATGAAAAATCGGCATTGAATATTGAATTTACGTTACTGATAAAGAAATCGGAATACTTAAAGAATCCAAGCACACCGATACTTGTGATAACAGATGACCAAAGGAATACCTTTGACCATACTTTTCCTCTGAATTTATCTATCAAAAGTCCGTGTATATAGCTGGAAAGCGTAGTCGCCAGCATAAGCAGCGTGTATATCGGCTCTCCGTAAAAATAAAAGCCAAGACTTGCTATAAGAAGCACCAGATTTTTGAATTTAAACGGAACTATAAAATATATTGCCAATACAGCCGCAAGGAAATAATATATAAAGTCTATGGTTGAAAATAACATTTATCTATCTCCCTAGGTTAAAAATTGACTAAAGAAAAGGAGGCGCACTTGCAGATTGCCTCCTATTCTTTTTTATAAATTACTCAGCGAGAGCCTGATCAACTACGATAGCAGAGCCTGCGATTGTTTCGAGTGTCTTTGCAGCAAATGTATCAACTGCACCCTCTCCGATACCGAAAAGAACTACAAGGTAATCACCGGGAACGCTGATAATAACCATCTTCTCGGGGAATCCGCACCACCACTGTGTGCCGAGCAATGTGCTCTTAAGTGTTTCAACCATAGCTGTTGCATTGTCAGCAGATGTGAAGTGGTAAGCAGCACCTGTGAAGTTGTTTGCAAGCATACCGTGCATAATTGTTGCAGCATCATCGATCTTGTCGAAGTCAGCTACAGGATAGTGTGTCATACCGTCAAGAGCCTCGTTTGCGCCCTCAGCTGTGAGGTCAAACTTACCGGGAGCACCGTCAACGGGAGTTGTGTAGTCGCCGCCCATAGCAAAAAACTTCTCTTCATCAGGAATTGCGTTCCAAGCCATTGTCAAAACCTCAACTGCGCTGCTGTAAGCAAGCTCAGGAGCCTTGTTCTCATCGTCGTTGTTATCTGTGTTTTCGTTATCGTTGTTATTGTTATCTGTGTTTTCGTTGTTTGTTGTGTCGTTGTTTACGTCATCACCGTTGTCGTTTGTGTTACAAGCTACAAGTGTGAAGAGCATCATAGCTGCAAGAATAAGTGCAATAATCTTTTTCATTTTCTTTTTCTCCTAAAATTTGTTTATTTATTTTTTATTTATTTTTATATAAAACACCGTTTGGTGTATCATCTTTAAACTCAAGAATATATTCTGTCGTTTCATTTTTGGTGCTTACCGTAAGAAAACATTTTTCGTTTTCTCCGCTGACATCCCACCAAATATCAGTATTTTTACTGATCTCCAGCTCATCTCCGCAGTTTACTGCGTTCCCTTCACTATCGGCAACATATAGATTTCCACCGGAAACCACAACGGTCGTCTTTCCGTTTGTTTCCACGTTTAATGGAATTCCGGATATGGATGTTACAGATTTCGCGCCCATAGCTACCATACCCATTTCTATCTCCTCCGAAACCTCGTTGCCGTTGTAGGTAAGCAAAGCATCAACACTTACCATTCTCACAGCAACGAAGGAAAGCATCACAAGGACCAAGCAAGCCGCCACAGCCGACATTCCTCTTATAAAACGAGGATTCGCAAAATATCGACTGCTTTGATTTGCTTTTTGCTTGCGTTCTTCAAGCTCGCAAGCCCTGAGCACTCTTGTTCTTAATTCGGAAGGAGCTTTTATGTTACGATATTTTACAATATCTTCGTTGTTTATCATAATTTCTCCTGATCTTCCATTGCTATCTTAAGCATTTCTCTGCCTCTTGAGAGGCGCATTTTCGCGGCGGAAAGAGAAAGTCCTAATATAGACGCTGTCTTTTCCACCGAATAACCTTCCAGATAATGAAGCACCATAACGCTTTTATATTTATCGGGAAGCGATGACACAAGCGAGATGACTCCGCTCTCGTCCTCCGTACCGTCCTCCTCCGCTATCTCTTCGATCTCATCGAAGGTAACGTACCGTCTTATTGTCCGTCTTCTGAGAAGATCGCGACAGCGGTTAACGGTAACACGAATAAGCCAAGCCTTCTCGTGCTCATCATCGGAGAATTCGATTGAAGATTGTACATATTTTATAAAAACATCTTGTACAACGTCTTCTGCATCTTCGCGGTGGCTCATATGCGATAGCGCAATACGGTATAATATATCAGCATATTTATTATACGCTATCTCAAAACGATTTTCACCTGTTTCAGATGTCCTCAATCTCATCCCTCCTATCAACTAAACGCATGAAAACCCCAAAAGGTCACAATTATTTTTAAATTTTTTTATTTTTTTTGAAAATTTTATTTTTTTAGCAAAACTCTCTTATTAGGCTATCATAAACCGCATCTAAAGTCAAGGAGTTTTGTTTTAATTATTTGTAATAAGAGCAAAAAAAATTCCGTACACATTATGTGTACGGAATCTGGTGCGAGAAACGGGACTTGAACCCGTACGGTGTGAACCACACGCCCCTCAAACGTGCGCGTCTGCCAGTTCCGCCACTCTCGCATATGAATTATTGCTCTCGCAACAACAGATAGTATTATACTACGTTTCAATTGATTTGTCAATACCTTTTTTGAAATTTTTTTAATTTTTTTGAAAAATATTTTTTTGCTTTATTTTCATAGGCTCTATAACGCTAAAAGCATCAGAAAGGCTTGAATCAAAATGAAAATAAAAATAAGTTTTCTATCAATAATTATATTTATATCTCTATTTCTGTCAAATGCACAATTTTCAATTGCCGCTTTGTTCTCTGCCACATTTCACGAAGCAGGTCACATTATTGCCTCAAAGCTGTGTCGTGTAAAATTCTCTTCACTCAGCCTTGATATATTCGGAGCGAAGCTTACAAAAGAAAATGAGCTATATTCTTACAATAGAGAGATCATAGTCTGTGCGGCAGGTCCTGCGGCAAACCTGATCCTGTTTTGGATATCAAATCTTACACTTACATATTTTCCAAACGAGCTCCTGCTTAATATATCATCCTCCTCTCTCCTCCTCGGAATATTAAACCTTCTTCCCATAGACAGCCTTGACGGTGCGCATATTCTTTCCGCTATTCTAAATAAGATTTGTCCGCCCCATCTGACACGAATGATCCTGCTTTTTATTTCATTTATATTTATATTCTCGCTTTGGTGCTTTTCCGTATATCTCATTTTGAAAATATCCGCATCTCTTTCACTTTTTGTCTTTTCGGCAATGCTGTTTGCAAAAATTTTCATTTCTTCGGAATGATAACGAATAAAAATTCCATATTGTGTAAGAAAAAGGATCACTTTGCATAGCATTACAGAGAATAAGCGAGATTTTGCGAGTTTTCGCTGATAAATACGCAGATTTTCCTGTTTTAAGGCAAATTATTAAAATAAATGACGAATTTTCAAAAAAATTTGCAAAATATATTGCATTTTTATCGAATATCTGTTACAATATTCGCACAAGGGGCAGTATTGTTCGCATTTGTGCGGCTAATCCTGCCCTTATCACAATCACAGTATTTCGTTTTGTGAAGGAGTTTTTACGCGGAATGAAAACAAAACTGATAGAATTGAAAAATATAACCAAGTCTTATGACGGAGAGCCTGTACTTTCCGATATAAGTCTTTATATCAATGACAAGGAGTTCATCACCCTTCTTGGTCCCTCGGGATGTGGCAAGACCACTACCCTGCGTATCATAGGTGGCTTTGAAACTCCGGATGTGGGTGACGTTTATTTTGACGGTACTCGTATAAACGATATCCCCCCCTACAAGCGTCATGTAAATACTGTATTCCAGAAATATGCGCTTTTCCCCCATCTTAACGTTTATGATAATATAGCCTTTGGTCTTCGCATAGCAAAGGTCAAGGAAGATGAGATAAGAGAAAGAGTATCCGAAATGCTCGCACTTGTAAACCTCAGAGGCTTTGAAAAGAGAAACGTTTCTCTTCTCTCAGGCGGTCAGCAGCAGAGAGTTGCCATTGCAAGAGCACTCATAAACAAGCCTAAGGTACTTCTTCTCGACGAGCCTCTCGGCGCACTTGACTTAAAGCTCCGCAAGGATATGCAGGTCGAGCTTAAAAATATTCAAACAAAAACAGGAATCACCTTTATATATGTAACACACGATCAGGAGGAGGCTCTCTCTATGTCCGATATCGTTGTGGTTATGGCTGATGGAAAGATCCAACAGATCGGCACACCTACCGATATATACAACGAGCCTGTAAACGCTTTTGTTGCAGACTTTATCGGCGAGTCCAATATTATCGACGGTATTATGCTCAAGGACTTCAGCGTAAAATTTGCGCACCACACCTTTGAGTGTCTTGACAAGGGCTTTGACCGCAACGAGCCTGTTGACGTTGTAATTCGTCCCGAGGACGTAGACGTTGTACCGATCGAAAAGGGTATGCTTGCAGGCAAGGTAACCTCTGTTACGTTCAAGGGCGTCCACTATGAGATAATCGTCGATATCGATGGATTTAAGTGGATGATACAGACGACAGATTACGTAGCCCCCGATGCTGAGATCGGTGTTTACATCGAACCCGATGCTATACATATAATGAAAAAATCCGAATATTCCAATATGTTCGGCGACTATTCCACCTTCTCTGATGAGATGGATCATCTTTCGGATATTATTTCCGAAGAGGAGGAATAAAAAGGAATGAAAAATAAACGCTCGTGGTTTGATCGTATTGCATCTGCGCCATACATCGTCTGGTCGGCAATATTCATCATTGCCCCCCTGCTCTTCGTGGCGTATTTTGCATTTACCGACAGAGATGGAAATTTCACATTTGAAAATATTCTCTCACTCTCGTCCTATTCCGAGACCTTCATTATGTCCCTCGGCTTCTCTCTCATTGCAACTACCGTGTGCCTGCTTATAGGTTATCCCTTGGCATACTGTATGTCGCGCACCTCGGAGAAAGCAAGAAACATTCTTATGGTCCTTCTTATGCTTCCTATGTGGATAAGCCTTCTTATCCGTACATATTCCCTTATGGCTCTTCTTGATAACGGCGGACTTGTCAGCACGTTCCTTGTGAGCATCGGACTTCCCAAGCTTACGTTTATCGGTACTGACGGTGCGGTTATTTTGGGTATGATATATGACTTCCTGCCATATATGGTGCTTCCCATATACACCTCGCTTCTCAAGATAGACCGCAGATACCTTGAAGCTTCTGCTGACCTTGGTTGTAACAGCATCCAAACTCTCTTCAAGGTAATTCTTCCCCTCACCACCCCCGGAATAATATCCGGCATTACAATGGTATTCGTTCCTTCTATAAGCACCTTCTATATCTCACAGAAGCTTGGCGGAGGCTCTTTCGACCTTCTCGGTGATACAATTGAACGTCAGTTCCAGAATCAGATAACCTACCACACAGGTGCGGCTATCTCTCTTGTAATGATGATACTTATTCTTATATCCCTTGCGATAATGAATAAGTTCTCGGATAATGAGGAGGAAATGATCGTATGAAATTCCTCTCAAGATTCTATATTTTTATTATCTTTGCAATACTTTATGCCCCGATACTCGTGGTGATACTTTTCTCCTTTAATGCATCGGGTAATTTAAGTAGCTTTTCGGGCTTTACACTCTATTGGTACAAGGATCTGTTCCGAAGCGGAGAAGCGATAGAGGCACTCAAAAACTCTCTCATTCTTGCAGTATGCTCCTCTGCCCTTGCAACAATACTTGGAACACTTGCTTCCTTCAGCATAGCCCATTCAAAGAACAAATACTACCAGTCAATAATGAAAAGCGTCACAAATATTCCTATGATGAACCCCGATATCGTTACCGGTGTTTCAATGATGCTTCTCTTTGTCGGTGCGGCACTTATATTCAGGCTCAACAACGTGCTTGGATTCTGGACCATGCTCATAGCTCATACCACATTCAATCTCCCCTACGTTATCCTTTCCATTCTGCCAAAATTCAAGCAGATGGACAAGCATCTCATAGAGGCGGCGCTTGACCTTGGCTGTACACCTATGCAGACCTTCTTCAAAATAGAAGTTCCTGCTATAATGTCGGGTATCATCTCAGGTCTTATGATGAGCTTTACCTTGTCGCTTGACGACTTTGTAATCAGCCATTTCGTAAGCTCTCCCGACTTTAAGACCCTTCCGCTTTATATCTACAACCAAACGGCTCACGAAGTTAAATTCAGTATGTACGCTCTTTGTACGCTCATCATAGTTACTATCCTTATTCTTTTGATAGCGGTAAATCTTGCCGGTGGAAAAAAAGACAAGCCTGTCAAGAAAAAGGTGCGTAAATTGGCGAAAGGAGAACTGACAAAATGAAAAGATCATTTGCTTTTATTTTAGTCTTTATCCTTATCCTTCCGCTTTGCCTCACACTTTCCTCCTGTGAATCGGAAAGTGTTACCACCCTTTACGTTTACAACTGGGGAGAATACATCTCCGACGGTTCGGACGGTACGCTTGATACAAACAAGGCGTTTGAGGAATATTACTATGAGAAAACAGGCAAGAAGGTAGTGGTAAACTACTCCACCTTCTCAAGCAACGAGAGTATGTATGCAAAAATAGAGAGCGGCTCTGCTTCCTATGACGTTATAATCCCCTCGGACTATATGATAGAGCGTATGGTGGGGGAGGATATGCTCGCACCTCTCGATATATCCAAGATACCCAACTATCAGTATATCGACGAAAAATTTAAAGGCGATAACGTTTATTACGAGGACGATAGCGATAATATCTATTCCGTTCCTTATTTTTACGGAATGATCGGTATTATATATAATACCTCCATAGTAAGCGAGGAGGACGCTGCACTTGAAAGCTGGAGTCTTATGTGGAACGAGAATTACACTCGCGACATTCTTCAGTTCAACAACAGCCGTGACGCATTTGGAACCGCGCTTTATTGGCTCGGCTATGACGTAAACGAAGCTACCGATGAGCAATGGATGGAAGCTCGCGACCTTCTCATTGAGCAAAAGAATTTGGTTCAAGGCTACGTAATGGACGAGATCTTCAACAAAATGGCAAGCAGTTCTGCGGCAATTGCCGCGTATTATGCAGGAGATTTCCTTTCTATGTACGAGGATAACGAGGACCTTTCCTTCTATTATCCCAAGGAAGGCACAAACTCCTATATAGATGCTATGTGTATTCCCAAGACATCAAAGAATTATGATCTTGCACACGAATATATCAACTTTATGTGTGAAGAGGAAATTGCTGTTGCAAATGCGGAATACACATATTACGCATCTCCTCTTACAACAGTTGTAAATAATGAAGAATATATCGAAACCATGTCGGAAGTAAATCCTATGGCTCTTGATATACTCTACGGTGAAAAAGCAACCTCTGTTCATTCACAGGCATATCTTAATCTCTCTCCCGAAAAGCTTGTATTGCTCAACGACCTTTGGGAAGAGCTTAAGGTACAGAACACTATCGGAAACGGTATATATATCTGTTGTGCTGTTATTATTGCCGCCATTATTACTTTGGCTGTTATCCAAGCAATAAACAAGCGCCGCAGAGCAAAATACTATACGGCACCTACAAAATACTAAAATTTTAACCCGCGGAAATTTCCGCGGGTTATTTTTTAAAACTCTATAAGATATACTTCATTATTCTTAATTTCCGAAACAAAAGGTGACCAAGAAAGCAATCTGGTATCATCAATTACCGAGAAGCGTGCGTCTGTCAGGTCAACGCCCTCAATATTCAACGGCTGTGTTTCTCCCGTAAGATTGGATATAACAAGAGCATTTTTCTTTCCATTGGTAGCGGCTACCGCATAAAGCTCCTCCGTATCACATTCAAGAGCGACCTGCGTGCCAAGCTTATAAAGCTGGTTGAAAGCAACCATTGAATAATATGCTTGAACAGGCTTACGAGTATTTGCATCAAACAGCGGCATATAATCTCCGCAGCCCATTTTCATATCGTAAATACAACACATATCTGTGCGAGTATTCTGCATACCAAGCATCATTGCGGCAACCTCAGCCCCGTGATGAGCAGTTCCCTTTTCTTTGCATACGGTATTCCACTCGTTAAGGTGAGTTTCCACGTTACCGTAGCCGTATTTTTCAAGCATCTCATACATCCAATCCACTCTCTCAAGAGTTCTCTTTGTTGTACTGTAGCTATGCCAAGAAAAGAAATCAAACGGAGAGCCATGCTCCTTGATATATTCCAAGAACCCTATAAAGAAATCTACATGGAATTTATAGCTGACTCCTCTTTTCTCCAAGGTTGCGGGAGATGCATTGATATAATAAAATCCGCAAGAGCCAAATCCGCCTATCTTTATATTGGGAAAACGAGCTTTAAGATGCTTTGCGGTTACGTCATAAAGGCGGTAAAATTCCTCGGGAGTTCCATTCCACATTTCAGAAACAAAGGCTCCAAGCTCCTCGCTGTATTTTTTAAAATTATTATCAGGCTCGTTCCAAATCTCCCAATATGTTATCTTGTAATTAAAGCCGTCTGCCCAGCCTTCTGTGTAGTGAGCAACAACGTGCTCACATATGCGAGCCCATTTTTCAAAATCCTTTGGGGGATATGTGTGATATGTTTTTACTGCTGCATAGTTTTCTATGCTTATGCCAAGTCTGAAATAAGGCTCTATATTAGCCTCTACAAGTGCCTTTATAAGAACGTCAGTATAGGTAAAATCATAGCTTGCGGGGTCATTCTCATCAGCATCAAAATCCCTGAATATTCGAGGGATATCAACGAGATGATTATCGCCAAACGCACCGCCAACGTCGTGCAAACGTGAATA
>JAEIGA010016485.1_pt1 | contig 11243 bp, 7 predicted proteins | sample 9270691 | NCBI WGS metagenome assembly JAEIGA01 (sample SAMN17057246, study PRJNA624740) | gut metagenome | biome: biome; isolation source: fecal sample | host: Bos grunniens | place: China: Xizang | collected 2019
ATACGAGAACGTTGCAATCACGAAGTTTTGGGATACACGTATGCCGATCGTAAATATTATGAGGCTATTATATGGTGGTTGGATAGGCATTATAATATCCGGGCCGAGAAGCAAGAGCTACATTATATACCGGGTATAGTATCGGGAATAGCTTTTGCTATACAAGCATTTACCAATAGAGGTGATAATATATTGGTAACCACTCCGGTTTATCCTCCATTTATTGAACTTCCAAATAATGGCGGAAGAAATGTAATATCAGCACCATTGTATATAAAGAATGGTAGGTTTAATATCAATTTCGACATTTTACGAAACAAGATAAAAGGATGTAAGATGATGATTTTGAGTAATCCTCATAATCCTGCCGGAACAATATGGTCTGCAAAAGATCTTGCCGAGGTTGCCAATATATGTTATGAAAATGATTGTATTCTGTTGTCGGACGAGATACATGCCGATCTTGCCCTTTTTGGCAAACGTCATAATTCTTTCTCTACCGTATCGGAAATAGCCAAAAATATATCTGTAACATTTTTGGCTCCATCAAAAACATTCAATATTCCTGGATTGGCTTCCAGTGTGGTATACATACACAACGACTTATTGCGAGAAAAATATTTTAAATATATCGATGGCTATGAGGTGGCCAATGGAAATGTATTTGCCTACATAGGTGCAACGGCAGCCTACACTCCGGAAGGTGAAGAATGGCTTGAAGAACTAAAGCGTTATCTGGAAGGTAATGTCAAATATATGAAAGATTTCTTTAAACAAAAGATGCCATTAGTAAGATATGTATCGCCGGAGTCATCGTATTTGGCATGGATCAATTTGAAACAATACGGAATTTCGCATGAAAACATGTCGAACCGTTTGATAAGCATTGGAAAATTGGCTCTTAACGATGGTACTAATTTCGGAATAGAACCAAATGCTTTTAAAGGATTTTTCAGATTGAACTTAGGATGTCCGAGAGCTGTTCTTGAAGAAGGTTTGAACCGATTATACAAGACTTTCGAATAAAGTATAAACACAAGTTACACTGTAAAACATAAAAATATTATTAATATGACACAGCTGAAATTAAATATAAAAAACCTAGAAAACTTTGTAAAACATGAAGAAATAGATGCAATATTGCCCGAAGTGGTTGCTGCACAAGACACACTGAACAATGCCAATGGCAAAGGTAACGACTTTCTGGGCTGGGTAACACTGCCCAACGAGATTGATGAGAGCTTACTAGCCAGCATAAAACGTGATGCCGAAGAGATTGCCTCTAAGGCTCAGATATATGTAGTAATAGGTATAGGAGGTAGTTATCTTGGTGCAAGAGCCGTAATAGAAGCCTTGCAAACAGATTTAGATGTTTTGGATAAGAGCCGTAAAAATCCATATATAATATATGCAGGTCATACACTTAGCGAAGATTATTATTCACAGCTACTTAATGTGCTGAATAACTATGACTATGCATTGACTGTAATAAGTAAAAGCGGTACAACCACCGAACCGGCTGTAGCTTTCCGTATTTTGAAGAATCATATCGAGAATAAGTATGGAAAAGAAGAAGCCAAAAGCAGAATAATAGCCATTACTGACCAACGTAAAGGTGCATTGCATGACATCGCAGTAAAGGAAGGCTACAAGATGTATGTGATTCCCGACAATGTGGGTGGACGTTACAGTGTGCTTACACCAGTGGGATTATTACCTATAGCCGTGGCAGGATATGATATAAAAAAGTTGGTGAAAGGGGCATGCGAGATGAAAGCTATATGTATTCAGCATAGTTCTGTTATGGATAATCCTGCTCTGTTGTATGCTGCTGTTCGCAATATTCTTTATCGCAAAGGAAAGAATATTGAAATGATGGTGATTTACGAACCATCACTAAAATACATTGCCGAATGGTGGAAACAGCTATATGGCGAAAGTGAAGGTAAAGACGGAAAAGGTATTTTGCCTCATAGCGTAACCTTTACCACCGATCTTCATAGTATGGGACAATACATACAAGATGGTGAAAGAATAATGTTTGAAACTGTTTTGAATGTAAAACATTCCAATACAAATGTAAATATCCCATACGACGAAGAGGATGTCGATGGCCTAAACTACTTGCAACAACGTACCATTACCGAGATTAATCATGCAGCTGTAGAAGGGACAACTTTGGCTCACGTAAGTGGCGGCGTTCCTGTGATGAAAATAGAAATGCCAAAAATCGACGAAACAATATTGGGTGAACTTATATATATGATGGAATACGCCTGCGGTGTGAGTGGGTATATGTTGGATGTAAATCCTTTTGACCAACCGGGTGTGGAAGAATACAAACATAACATGTTCCATATATTAGGAAAGAAAGGTTATTGATACTAGTAATATTGATTATAGGTAACTTCTAAAAATTCCACGTTTCGGATAAACAAAAGAGTGTTCTTTGAAACTTTTGCGTGCTTTGTGTTTTTTACCGAAATCTTTCTATTTCTTTTTCAATCGCATAGCCCGCTATGCTCAATCAAAAGAACGTAGAAATCTTTCTAGCAAAATTCCACAAATCACCGGCAAAGCAATTTTTAGAAATTGCCTATAATTATGCGGATATATACTCTTTTAGTATATATCCGCTTTTAGTTTATTGCCACTGTTATTAGTTTTTTGTGTTAGCCTATTTACAAACTATGGTAGTATAAAACTAGATACTACTATATGTGAAATTCTTTTGCGTAGCTTTGCTTTCATCGTTGCATTAGTTTATTTTTACCCTTGCATAGGATTGTAGTCATCCTCGTACTATGTTAATGATGGTCTTCGCGTTAGGTTTATGGTAGCCCTTGCGTTAAGTTGATAGTCTGCTATCGCCGAGAAGCGAACCATCAACCTTGCGCAAAGGTAAAGTGTAATCTTACACAAGGGCTATCAGCCTTGCAACATAGGGGTATTATATGTTTGACTTTTGTAAATAATGCGATGGAACTTTTGTCGGCAAAGTTTATGAAAGCTAAATAACAGGTATGAAAAAAAGGCAACTTCATTGAGCTGCCTTTTTGTGTATTTAGTTGAATAAATCTTTCATCTTGTCGAAGAAGCCTTTCTCTTGTTTGGTAGGATTTGGTTGGAAGTTTGGACTCTTCGATAGTTTTTCCAATAGTTCGCGTTCTTCTTTGGTAAGGCTCTTGGGTACCCATACGTTTACGTTTACCAATAGGTCGCCACGTCCATATCCGTTTATGTCTGGTAGGCCTTTGCCTTTCAATCTTAGTATCTTTCCGCTCGGAGTACCTTGCTCTATCTTTATTCTTACTTTTCCATTTAGTGTTGGCACTTCTATGCTTGCACCTATGGCAGCATCGGCAAAGGTTATAAAGGTGTTGTGGTAAAGGTTGTTCTCCTGACGTTCAAACAACTCGTGAGGTATTTCTTCGATAAGTATTATAAGGTCGCCGTTTATTCCACCTCGTGGAGCTGCGTTTCCTTTTCCGGTCATTGATAGTTGCATACCATCATATACTCCGGCAGGTATATTTATTGTTATAACTTCTTCGGCTTTCACTATTCCATCGCCGTGGCATTCGGTACATTTGTCTTTAATAATTTTGCCTTCTCCACCGCAGTTGGGGCATACACTTTGTGTTTGCATTGTTCCCAATATGGTACGTGTCATTTGTGTAACCATACCGCTACCATGGCAAGTAGGGCATGTTTCGAAGTTGTTGTCTTTTGATCCGGTACCGTTGCATGCTTTGCAGGGTACGTATTTGTTTACTTTTATTTTTTTCTCGGCACCTTTTTCTATTTCTTCCAGGGTAAGTTTTACCTTTATTCTTAGGTTGCTTCCTTTTTGTACGTGTCGTCGGCCGCCACCCGAAGCACCTCCAAAGCCACGGAATCCGCCACCTCCGCCAAAGAAACTTCCGAATATATCGCCAAATTGCGAGAAGATGTCGTCCATACTCATTCCGCCGCCACCACCAAAACCGGCTTGTCCGTCAACACCGGCATGGCCAAATTGGTCATATCGTGCTTTCTTGTCGGGGTTAGAAAGTACGTCGTAGGCTTCTGCTGCTTCCTTGAACTTTTCTTCGGCTTCTTTGTCGCCCGGGTTTTTATCAGGGTGGTATTTAAGAGCCAGCTTTCGATAAGCTTTCTTCATCTCATCGGCGGTAGCTGTTTTGGGTACCCCCAGTACTTCGTAATAATCTCTTTTTGCCATCTTTTATGTTGTCTTGTTTTTAGGCTGATGGTTTAAACCTATATCCATAACACATTGCCATCAGTCTTTTTTTTGGGATTGTAATTGATTTATATTGCCACTACTACTTTGGCGTATCTTATTACCTTGTCGTGTAGGTAGTAGCCTTTCAGTACTTCGTCTATAACCTTGCCTTTTTGTTCTTCGTCGGTGGCTGGAAATTGTGCTACGGCCTCGTGTAGGTTTTCATCAAACTTTTCGCCTTTGGCTTCTATAGCTTTCAGTCCTTTTTGTGAAAGTGTATTTATAAGTTTGTTGTATATCAGTATTACACCTTCTTTTAATGCTGCTGCATCTTCGTTTTGATCAAAGGCTTGTATTGCTCTTTCGTAGTCGTCAACTACCGGCAGTATTGCCTTTATCATTTCTTCGCTACCGTATTTGATAAGGTCGGCTTTTTCTTGGTTTGTGCGTTTTCTGTAGTTTTCAAACTCCGAATATAGTCTTAGATATTTGTCGTTTAGCTCGGCCATCTTTTCGCCCATTTCTTGCAGTTTATCGTCCGGACTTTCTTTTTTCTTGCCGGCTTTGGTATCTTTAGTGTTTTGTTGTTCGGTAGTTTCTTCGATATTTTCGTTGATGTTTTCTACTTTTTCTGTATCTTCTGTATTGTTGTTTTCGGGTTTCATATTTGTTGTGTTATATGTTTTCAATATATTTTTTATCTTCTTTATCATCGTTCAAAAAGTTTGCCAAAGTGTGTTACTCTGACATAATGTCAGTTTTTTTGTTATTATTGTTGTGCTTGTATATGTCATTGACATGTAACGGGCGTTTGTCATGACACCATTTGAAACCTTTCAAAGTCTTTTTCTCTTCGGGAAAGTCCTTGATAGGATACGTTGTCATGTTTGGGTTTGTATATGTAACAATTCTGGAGGGCTCTCGTTTTTCGTTGAAATATATTCTTATACCCGAACCTATACCTATGTTTACCCCCAATAGAGCTTCCGAGCCATCATCTTGTTCTTCCGTTAGGTAGTATATGGATTGAGCGTTGCCTATGATGTCGCAATATAGTGGGTTTCTGCCATCAAGGTATACTATTGCCGTTTTGCCGTTTATTTGGTTGTATTTGTTGACGTCAACTTGTTGAATTATAAAAGCATTGTTGTTTAGGTGTATTTCCTTTATTCCCGATGTGTTCAACATCATCATTATGGTGTCGGCTGTGAATTGGTTTTCGTCGCTCCACATCACAGGCTCGTAGAACATTGTTATTACCGAGTCTGCAATGTTGTAAAATATAGAGTCGCAGCTACCTTGTATGTCATTGCGGAAAAATTTCACATGATGATACGCAGCCATGGTTTCAAAGTTATTGTCGTAGTTTGTGGTAGCAAACAAAGTGTCGGAATGCAGATGTAGAGAATCTTTTTTGTCGACAAATATTGCGGTAGCACTATCGGTTATAAACATGTGGTGTAAACGTTCGTTGCTGTAGGCGTAATGTCCTGTTATTGTAAGGTTGTTTACGCTGTCAGATATAGTTACATTGTGGCGGGCTATACTTATCTTTCTTTTTTTGTCGTAGTCCAAAGTGTCGCACGTAAGTTTTTGTTCCTTGCTTGTTATGGATGTAGCTTTGTCCGAATGGGCTTTTCCACTATTGGTGTTATACCATCCATTTTCGCTGTATATGATTGTGCTGTCGCTATATATATATGTAGGACTTACAAAACGTGCGATGTTGGTATTGGTGTTGTAGCGCAAGGTATCGGTAGTTATTACACTTGAAGTATCGGACAGTACAACACTGTCGAACACATGAAAATCCTTTGTGTTTGAAAAATAAAAACCTTTCACACTTTTAAGTTTGTTTTCCTTGCTTGTAGTAACGGCGCCGGATGTGTAGCTGGCAGCACTGTTGTTTCGGTCATACACCAAGTGTGTGGTAACTAGGCGTGTATCGCCGTCGATAAATATTACTTCTTTGCCCCATATTTCCACAATTCTGGTATTGCCGTTGTAAAACAATTTGTCGCCATATATGGTTGTGGTGTCGGTAAGTACTATTTTTATGTTTCTGAAAGCGGTAAAGTTGTTGAGTTTTGTGTCGTAATGGGCCGAATCGGAATACAAATCCATGCCTTCGTGCGTGCCATGAACTTGTTTGTACAATATCCATATATCGGCGTTTTCGGCATCGCGACTACCCATTCCCGACTGATATTCTATAAATTTCTGACAGTATCCAACCGACGATAATATACTAAATAACAATATTAAAAGTATCTTTTTCACTGATTGCGTTTTTATTATCTTTGGCTTGCAAAAGTACGAGATTTTTTTGAATTATCACATAAAATTCTGCTCATAATTCCAAAATTATATTGATTCTTGTAAAGCTACAAAACAATATACCATACATTCAAGTTGCAAGCAAATAGCTTCTTTAAAAGTTGGATATAGAATATTGAAATCTTAAAAATAAATTGGATAATAGTTTGATAGAATTCTAATATTTAAACCTAGGTTTAAATATTAGGGTGGGTGTAAATCATTATTACCTAGTGGTGTACCTTCTCTCGTCACTGTATATGTAATTTAATATGTTGTAATTCATAAATAAGATTCTCGTTTGTTGGATGAATTAAATTCTTGAATATTTTGCATAGTCGATAGTTGGCATAATTATATGTACATAGCTATAAAAAATACAGCAACAAAGGTGTAGAAATTTAGATTACGAGATAGATTTGTCTGCATCACGTAGTAGCTACATCTACATCACGAGGAAATTTTATCTTCCTCACGAGGGATTTTTTAAGGTATATACCGCTCAAGAAATTGATGATATACCGTCGTGCTTCCAACACCCTATTGTGAAATAATTGGCAATAGGGTGTAAAATTTTTATCTATTCCACGACTGAATGTCAAAATAAAATCGTACTTTTGCAAACCGAAATAGAAAAACAACAATTACATGGAGAATCCAAAATTAATTATTAGTTCGGCCACATCAAATGATATTGATGTTATATATGATTTTATTCATGAAATGGCTGTTTATGAGAAATGTGAAGAAGATTTTGTGACCGATAAGGACACTTTGTACACATCTCTGTTTGAAGAAAAAGCAGTGGAATGCTTGCTACTGCGCGAAGAGGGTAACGATAGGGTTATAGGCTTTACGGTTTTCTTTCATAATTTTTCAACATTTGTAGGCCGCAAGGGGTTGTATGTAGAGGAGTTATACATAGTTCCCGACAAGCGAGGCAAAGGCTATGGTACTGCTACTATGCGGCATTTGGCACAGATAGCTGTGCAACGCAATTGTGGACGAATGGAGTGGATATGTATCGACTGGAATGCTCCTGCTCTTTCGGTTTATCGTTCGATAGGGGCTATACCTATGGATGAGTGGACTATACAGCGAATGACAGAGCCTGTGCTAAAAGAATTTGCAAGAGGTAAATAACTATAGGAAAGAAACTTTATCGGCAAAGAAATGTTGATTTTTTGGATCGACGAAATAAAAACATATAACTATCGTTATCTGCATATAACAAATGTCATAGGATAAACTGAAAAATATGATGATGAATAAAATAAAAATTTGTGCTATAGCATGTATGCTATCGATATCAGCACTTGTTGCTCAAAACACTAATGATGACAAAGGTTTTGAAATAAGCAAAAACTTGGAGATATTTTCGACTGTTTATAAAAATCTTCAGCTTAACTATGTAGATGATATAGAGCCGGGTAAGTTGATGAAGACAGCCATAGATGCAATGTTGGCATCACTCGACCCCTATACGGTATATATACCCGAAAGCGATATAGAGGATGTAAAAATGCAACTTATGGGACAATACGGTGGTGTTGGGTCGTTGATTCATCAAAACGGCAAATTTGTATATATAGCAGAGCCTTATGAAGGTTTGCCTGCCGATAAGGCTGGTTTGCGTCCGGGCGATAAAATATTGGCTATAGACGGCGAATCGGCTGAAGGAAAAACCACTTCTGATGTAAGTAGTAGATTACGCGGACAAGCCGGAACTGATGTTAATCTAAAATTGGAACGAAATGGCAAGGTCTTCGAAAAGACCCTTACACGCCAAGAGATTAAACTGAAACCGGTGCCATACTATGGCTTTGTTGGAAATGAAATAGGATATATCAAGCTAAACGAGTTTACACAAAATGCAGCCAAAGATGTGTCGGCGGCATTTGATAAACTGAAAGCCGAGAATCCAAATATGAAAGGTGTGATACTTGACCTTAGAGGTAATGGTGGCGGACTTTTGAACGAGGCTGTGGATATTGTAAACATATTTGTTCCTCGAAACGAGTTGGTGGTACAAACCAAAGGTAAGGTGGTATCGAAAAACACCAAACATTTTACCCGTAGTAATCCAAAGGATAAAGAGATACCTGTGGCAGTAATGATAGACGAATACAGTGCCAGTGCCAGCGAAATCGTATCGGGTGCGCTACAGGATTTGGACAGAGCTGTAGTAATAGGCAACAGATCGTTTGGTAAAGGATTGGTACAAAATATATTGCCATTGACCTATAATTCACAAATGAAGGTAACAGTATCTAAATACTATATTCCCAGCGGTCGTTGCATTCAGGCATTAGATTATGCACATAGGGACGAATCTGGAAAAGCCACAAAAGTTCCGGACTCGTTAAAAACAGCATTCAAAACTAGAAACGGACGTACGGTATATGACGGTTTTGGTATCGAACCCGATGTTGAAGTAAAGGATACCACTTTGGTAGGTAACATAACAATAGCTCTTATAAGAAAATTCTTAATCTTTGACTATGCCACAGAATTTGCAAACAAACACAAAAGCATAGCATCGCCTTCGGAGTTTGAGATAACCGACGAGATATACAATGATTTCAAAGAATACCTTAAAGATAAAAACTATGACTATTCGACATCAACCGAGAAAGCTTTGGAACTTTTGAAAGAGACAGCCAAAGATGAGAAGTATATTGATGCCATATCGGCTGATATAGAGACTTTGATGAAGAAGGTTCGTAGTGACAAAGCTATAGATTTGGAGAAAAATAGGGACGAGATAAGTGAGCTGCTTAAGTCGGAGATACTAGGTCGCTACTACTATGAAAAGGGTAGGATAGAGGGCTCGTTGAAATCGGACCCGGAGGTGAAGAAGGCTATAGAGATACTGACCGATAAGGAACAATATAATAATATATTGACAGGTAGTAAATAACAAAACATATTGCACACTATTTTAATGTGTAAAATAGCATATTCATGAACCGCTCTGCAATACATAGTTGGATTTATTTTGGGCTGTTGGCTCTGCTTGTAATAGCCATGCCTACATCCAACTTTCTTATGAGTATGGCTCAGGTGCTACTGATGGTCAATTGGATAGTAGAAGGGAAGTGGTGTGTAAAACTGATAAAGGCACGAAGGCAACCGATACTATGGGCTTTCGTGGCTTTCTTTTTTATACATTTGTTGTGGTGTTTGTTTTCATATAATTGGGATTATGCACTTGATGATTTGCGAAAAAAAATGCCGTTATTGATTGTGCCATTGCTAGTGCTTACATCTGATTCACTTTCCCAAAAGCGTATAGATGGGCTGTTGGTAATATATTGTTGTACATTGTTATTTGTATCGTCATACAGTTGGATAAATCACCTAATAAATCCAGATATTGCATATCGTAGTCTGTTCCCGTTTATATCTCATATAAGATTAGCACTTAATACTTGTATGGTGATATTTATACTGCTTTACTATATAGACTATGTAAGGACGAAAGCAACACTTTGTGGAAATAGAAAGAAGATATGTATATTTATGCTTGTACTATTTATAGGATGGTTTATAGGCTATTTGCTGTTGTTGCAATCTTATACTGGATTTATTGCGTTGTTCACGGCATTGGTCGTAGTGATGTTCTTCCAATTAAAGAGGATGGCTGATAAGCTATATCTTTTTATATATTTTGGAGGTCTTGTAGTCGTATTGATAGGACTTGTGTTGATAATTGGGTACTATGCAAATGCCTACCATAAACTAAAACCATTGTCAACACTTCCTCTAAAAGAAACAACTGTGAATGGAAATGCATACATCCATCATCAAGATGGATTTGTGGAATGTGGCAACTATATAAACAATTATATATGCTATAACGAATTAGATGAGGAATGGAGAAAGATTAGCAACAAACCATTGGACTACATTACTCCCAATGGCTACCCAATAGAGCCTACGTTAATAAGGTATCTCAATTCAAAAGGATTGACCAAAGATAGCGTAGGTGTTAAAGCATTGACTAACTATGATATTCAAGCTATAGAAGATGGCAAAGCCACCTATTACGAAGCCTATGGTACTATTGTTGAACAAATGATTTACAGGATGTTGTTTGAATGCGAAAACTACAAGGTGTATGGTGGTGTGAAGAATTTTTCTATGTTGCAACGAATTGAACTATGGAAGAATGCTTGCGAGATTATATCTCAGAATGCATGGTTGGGTGTAGGAACAGGTGATGTTGCAGATGAAATACGTAACAATTTAATAAAGAATAATTCTGAACTGAAAGATAGTAATATGCGTACCCATAACCAATACTTAACTTTATTGTTGACCTTTGGACTAGTGGGAACGAGTATTATTATTCTCTTATTTATTAATGCTGTACGGAAAGAAAAACTATTCGATTCTCTTTTGTTTATGGCATATTTCTGTGTGGTTATGGTGTCGTTTATTAGCGAAGATACATTGGAAACTGCAGCAGGATGCTTGTTTTTTACCTTATTTTTTGCTCTTTTTGTTACAAGAAAACAAACAAATAGTGCCACTAATACCTTCTAAGTCTCTTCTTTTTTATTTTTGATTATATTGGTTTTTAGCTTATTGGATACAAAGTGAATAAAAAAGACTTTGTAATTAAAAATAAATACGTAACTTTGCATTTTAATATAAGTAAATTATTTGAGCATGGTTGCGACTTTATGTCGTTTCCATC
>JAEIGA010016486.1_pt1 | contig 11243 bp, 8 predicted proteins | sample 9270691 | NCBI WGS metagenome assembly JAEIGA01 (sample SAMN17057246, study PRJNA624740) | gut metagenome | biome: biome; isolation source: fecal sample | host: Bos grunniens | place: China: Xizang | collected 2019
CCACACTCACAATGGCCAACAGCAGGCGACTCTGGGTGTCGAGGTCGATAACCCTGGTGGGCTTGTCGCACTCCTCGGCACGCATCCAGAAGCCGCTATCGGTGTACTGCAACTCGGCCGAAATGTCGGCAGCAAAGCTCTTTACAAGGCGCAGGAAGGCAGCCCTCTTTCCCTGGGGCACACCCACCACAGCGAAGGCCTCACGAGGAATAGCATTGCGCAGATTACCACCATTGAAATCGCTGATTCTGAGGCCATAGCGCTCCTCTGCCAACTGCAGCAGGCGGGCCATAATCTTATTGGAGTTGCCGAGTCCGTCGGGGATATTATCGCCAGAGTGGCCACCCTTCAGGCCGCCAATCTCCACGCGCATCCACGCATAATCTTTAGGCGTGCGCTCGCTCTTAAAAGTGAAGGTTGCGAGGGTGTCAATGCCGCCCGCACAGCCAATGAAGAGTTCGCCCTCATCCTCCGAATCGAGGTTCAGCAGATACTTGCCCGAGAGCATATCGGGAGCAAGGTTGAAGGCACCCGTGAGGCCCGTCTCTTCATCGACAGTGAAGAGTGCCTCAATGGCGGGATGGCGGAGCGAATCGTCCACCAGAACGGCCAGAGCGGCAGCCATACCGATACCGCAGTCGGCACCCAGAGTAGTACCCTTGGCCTTGACCCACTCGCCGTCGATGTAGGCCTCAATGGGGTCCACCATAAAGTCGTGCTCCTTGTCGGAGTTTTTCTCGCAGACCATATCGCTGTGGCTCTGCAGAACAACCGCTGCGTGGTCTTCGTAGCCAGGGGTTGCAGGCTTGTAAATCACCACATTACCTGCGCCGTCGACCTTATGCTGAAGGTTGTGTTTCTTGGCAAAGTCGACCAGATATTCAATAATTTTTTCCTCGTGTTTCGAGGGGCGAGGTACGCGCGTAATCTCCTCGAAAATTCCCCATACCAGAGCCGGGGAGAGCTCACCAATGCTTTTCATTTCCGATTATAGTTTTTAGTTGTGCTATCTGAGCAGTCCAACGGAGCAAAAATTGCACAAAAAATTTGCACAAAACGCCCTTGAGGAGTCAAAGATAGCAATAAATTTTCTATTTTTGCACCTACGATTAGAGGATAAGAGATATGCGCATAGGATTTGGATACGATGTACACGCTCTGGCCGAGGAACTTCCCTTGGTTCTGTGTGGCATAAGGGTGCCTTCAACATTTGGTTGCGTGGCCCACTCGGACGGCGATGTGGCCATCCACGCTCTGTGTGACGCACTGCTCGGAGCCGTGGCCCTGGGCGACATCGGCAAACACTTCCCCGACAACGATATGACCTACAAGGGTATCGACAGCACCATTCTCCTTTCGCGCACCATCGAACTACTCAAGACGGAGGGCTACAAGGTTGGTAATGTGGATATTACCATTGCGCTCGAAAGGCCCAAACTGCGCCCCCACATCGACCAGATGAGGGCCCGACTGGCGGAGGTTATGGGCGTAGAGATTGGCGCCGTTTCCGTCAAGGCCACCACCACCGAGAAGCTCGGCTTCACGGGTCGTGGCGAGGGCGTTGCCGCCTATGCCGTTGCGCTCGTTGTGCCCACAGTCTAACCCCCTCGAGAACCATTCATCTTCACCCGAAGGCCGTTCGGCCTAATAATCTCGGCATTGTTAATAACTTTCTTGGATTTTTGTTGCATAGTTCGCAACAAATGCTGTACCTTTACAAAGTATTTTAATACTTTGTAACAGGGAAGCTATGACCACAACTTACCACATACCCGCACTTGCAGACGAAACCATTGAGGGTCTGGCAATTAACCCCCACGGCGTCTATGTCGATCTGACCTTTGGCGGAGGAGGCCACTCACGACTCATCCTCTCCCATCTGGCCGAGGACGGCCTACTCTTCTCGTTCGACCAGGATGCCGACGCCAAGGCCAACCTCACGGGCGACGAGCGTCACCACTTCATCGAGAGCAACTTCCGCTTTCTACGCTCGCAGTTGCGCCTGCGTGGCGTGATGGACGGCGAGGTCGACGGCATCATTGCCGACCTAGGCGTCTCGTCGCACCACTTCGACACCGCCGAGCGAGGCTTCTCGTTCAAGGCCGACGCTCCGCTGGATATGAGGATGAACCAGAAGGCAGGCTTCTCGGCGCGCGAGCTGGTGAACACCTACTCGGCCGAGGAGTTGGCCAGGGTGCTCAAGGAGTATGGCGAGTTGGACACCACCTACAAGATTGCCTCCTGCATTGTGCGCCGCCGTGAGCAGCAGGAGATAACCACCACGGGCGAGCTGATAGAGGCCGTGGCCCCTTGCACCCCCAAGAAGGATGGCGCCAAGTTCCTCACCAAGCTCTTCCAGGCACTGCGCATTGAGGTAAATGGCGAGATGGAGGCCCTCAAGATGGCCCTCGAGCAGAGCCTCAAGGTGCTCCGCCCCGAGGGTAGGCTCTGCGTCATCTCCTACCACTCGCTCGAGGACAGGCTCGTGAAGAACTTCATCAAGACCGGCAACTTCGAGGGCAAGGTGGAGAAGGACTTCTACGGCAATGTAAACTCCCCGATGAGGGCTGTGAGCAAGAAGGCCATCGTGCCCACCCCCGAGGAGGTGGAGCGCAACCCCCGCTCACGCAGCGCAAAACTCCGCGTGGCAGAGAAGAGTGAGAATTGAAAGTTAAAAAACCGAGAATTGACGATTGACTATTGACGATTGAAGACTAAAAAAATATGTTTGGTAGACAACGAAAGAGAGACAAGATAAGCGTGAATGGCAGGCAGAGTACCGAGTCACTGCGCGACGAGAAACCCAGAGGCGATGTGGCCCCAAGTGCGCTGAATGGCAGCAAGAGGAGCTCGGCCAACAAGATATTCTCGGGCGATGCACTCTACTCCGTCCGTCGCTACTACCCCTTTGCCATCTATTGTTGTGCGCTCATACTGCTCTATATGGGCTACATCTTCTCCTGCCAACGACTCCAGAGGGAGGAGATCTCCTGCCAGATTGAGCTGCAGACACTCCGTGCAAAGTCGCTCCTGATGTCCACCGAGCGCATCAAGGCCACCAGCCACGACAACCTCACCAAGGAGATTCAGCGCCGCTCGCTTGACCTCAAGCAGTGGAACTCGCTCCCCGCGGTAATCAAAACCACACCCGAGAACAATGGCACAGCAACCAACAAGAAATAGCAACAAGGTGAGCGACCCCCACCCGGGAGCCATCAAGCGAAGCATACAAAACAAGGTGAAGACCCTCTATCTTGTCTTCACCCTGCTGGCCGTGCTCATCATTCTGCAGATACTGCTCATCCAGATCGGCCCCAATAGCGAGGGATTCAAGAATCTGGCCAACAATCGCTTCTATACCACATCGACGATTCAGAGCAACCGAGGCAACATCTACGACCGCAACGGCACACTGCTGGCAACCGACACCTGGGGCTACCGCATAAGGCTCGATTTGCACGTGCCCGCACTCTACGACGACAACAGGGTCTATGATCGCCAACTGCCCGCCCTGTGTGACTCGCTGGCCGCAATGTTCGGCGGCAAGGCAGAGGACTACAAGGCCCACTTCGACACCATACAGCCCAAGGCTATGGCCAAGACGGGCAAGTCGCGATTCAGCCAGCCCTTCCCCGTGGATAGGGTCTTCAACCAATTTGAGTTCGACCGCATCTGCTCGTTCCCGATGATGCAGCGACGCTATGGCCTAACATACAGCTATGAGCCTATGCGCCACAAGACCCACGGCGCCCTGGCCTCCTACACCATCTCGCGATGTATCGAGGAGTCCTACAAGGACACCATCTATGGCTCCAACGGTCAGAGTCGTTTCGTGTGGCTCAACGCCAGCCACTCGCGCAAGAAACCCGTCATCGACAAGAAGAACTACCCCGCCAAGAATGGTAGCGACATCATAACCACCATCGACATCGACCTCCAGGATGTGGTCGACGGTGCCCTGCGCCGACAGATCGAGAAGGAGGGTGCAACCTTCGGCACCGCCGTGGTGGTGGAGTGCGCCACGGGCGAGATTAGGGCTATGTCGAACCTCAAACGCTATGAGGGCGGCTCCATCAACGACGACAACAACTACGCTATGCGTTGGCAGGGCGACCCCGGCTCCACCTTCAAGGCTGTGTCGCTTATGGCCCTGCTGGAGATTGGCGGCCTGAACCTCAACCGCATAATCGTCTGCGGCCCCAGCAAGACGAAGAATATCGAGGGCTCCAATGTGAGGGACACCCACATTGTGGGCGAAGGCTCGGGCACCACAACCCTCAAGGGAGCCTTCATTGAGTCCTCCAACATCGGCTTTGCACAGACCGTGACGGAGGTCTTCAAGGATAGTGACAAAAAGAATTATCCCAACTACCGCCGCTGGATGGAGTACATAAACTCCATAGGCTTCGGCGAGGTGAAACACATACAGGAGATTCGTGGCTACGGTCTGGACACCATCAAGGACCCCTCGTCGCTCCACAAACGAAGGGCCCCTTGGTCCAAAAAGACCCTCACGAACAACGCCTACGGCTATGAGCTCACGATGACACCCCTTCAGACGCTTATGTTCTACAACGCTGTGGCCAACGACGGAGCGCTGGTAGCCCCTATGCTCATCAAGCAGCTTGTGACCGACGGCGAGCCCGGAGCACCCACACCTGTGAAGGTAGTCAATCCGGCCATCTGCTCCCAGCAGACCCTCCGCAAGGTGCAGGAGTGTATGGAGGGCGTGGTGTCGCACCCCCTGGGCACCGCCCACGAGCTAAGCTCCCTCCCCTTCAAGGTTGCCGGCAAGACCGGTACGGCGCAGGTTGTGCAGGAGGTGGGCAAGCGAGGCAAGGATAAGGATGGCAAGGTCAACGCCTACATCACCCTCGACGGCTCGCGCGAGTACCTGGCAACCTTTGTGGGCTACTTCCCCGCCGATGACCCAAAGTACACCTGCATTGTCAGCCTCAACACCTTCCAGAAGGCGGGCGAGACAAGCAAGAAGATCTACGGCAGCAACCTCGCACTGCCCGTCTTCAAGGAGATAACCGAGTACATCTACGCCCACGATGCTCAGTGGTTCACCACCGCACGACGCATCAACAACCCCACACCCAAGGCTATGGCCGCCGAGGCCCCCAAAGCCAAGGAGGGCACAATGCCCAATGTGAAGGGTATGGGCCTGAGGGATGCGCTCTACACGCTGGAGCAGTTGGGCCTGAGGGTGAAGGTAAGTGGCAAGGGTAGCGTTGCCGAGCAGAGCATCCCTGCGGGCGAGGCCATCACCAAAGGTGCGGAGGTACGCATTACGCTCAAGTAGCCCTCCGAATAGGAAGGAAAGAGCGACAACCCCGAGGGGCACAAACCAATTGGAACACCCCACTATGGTCACGGGCACAAAAAAAAGATGCCCGCAAACTAAAGAAGAGGGGCGGGAAACATAGCAGAAGAAATGATATAAAGAGGCCTTGGGTCGTTTAGACTCCAGACCTTAGACTTTAGACGAAAATAAGGTAATGAAACTGAAAAAATTACTCGAAAGAGTTCAGACTAAACAGATTGTGGGCCCCACCGACATTGAGGTAACCGAGCTCACAATGGATTCACGCAAGGCAGCCCCCGGTGTGCTCTTTGCCGCCATTGAGGGCACCGTGGTCGACGGCCACAACTTCATCCCCTCGGCCAGCGAGGCCGGTGTGAGCGTGGTGGTCTGCAACCGCCTGCCCGAACAGACCAGCCCCTCGACCTGCTATGTGGAGGTGGAGGATAGCAGCGAGGCCATTGGCCTTATAGCCTCGGCATTCTACGGCTACCCCTCGGAGAAGTTGGCCCTCGTGGGTGTGACAGGCACCAATGGCAAGACCACAACCGCCACCCTACTCTACGCCCTCACCCAGAAGCTCGGCTATAGGGCGGGACTCATCTCCACCGTCATCTACAAGGTGGGCGACAAGGAGTACCCCTCAACCCATACCACCCCCGACGCCATCACCCTCAACCGCCTGCTCGCACAGATGGCCAACGAGGGGTGTGGCTACTGCTTTATGGAGGTGTCGTCGCACAGCCTGGTGCAGCACCGCACCGCAGGTCTGAGGTTTGCAGGCGCACTCTTTAGCAACCTCACACACGACCACCTCGACTACCACAAGACCTTTGCCGAGTATCTGAAGGCCAAGAAGCGCCTATTCGACTCACTGCCAAAAGAAAGTTGGGCACTGGTGAATGTGGACGATCGGAACGGAGCCGTGATGCTGCAGAACTGCCGAGGCGAGAGGCACACCTACTCGCTGCGTGGCGTGGGCCAGACCAACACCAAGATTATCGAGACAACGCTGGAGGGTATGTTGCTGGAGATTGACGGCCGCCAGATGTGGTCTCACCTTCTGGGCCGCTTCAACGGCTACAACCTCACGGCTGTCTACAAGGCCGCCTGTCTGCTCGGCTTCGAGAGCGACGAGGTGATGGTGGCACTCAGCAGCCTCGAGAGCGTCTGCGGCCGCTTCGAGACCTTCCGCTCCAAGAGTGGCGTGGTGGCCATCGTGGACTACGCCCACACCCCCGACGCTCTGGAGAATGTCATCGACACCATCCTCGGCGTGGGCACCGCCCGCAGGCTGATAACCGTCTGTGGCTGTGGTGGCGACAGGGACCGCACCAAGCGACCCGAGATGGCAGCCATCGCCGTTGAGAAGTCCCACACGGCCATCTTCACCTCCGACAACCCCCGCACCGAAGACCCCGAGGCCATCCTCCGCGATATGGAGCAGGGCACTACGGGCCACACCAACTACCTCACCATCACCGATCGCGCACAGGCTATCCGCACCGCCCTGCGTATGGCCGAGAGTGGCGATGTGGTGCTGGTTGCGGGCAAGGGCCACGAGGACTACCAGATCATCGGCACCGAGAAGCGCCACTTCTCCGACCAGGAGCATATATTAAAATATTTTAATGAGATTGGCTAATATTTTAAGTTATTTTAGAAACACCGCCACGCCTTTACAAAATATTTTATATTACTAAGCCAAATAAATTAAAAATAAAGATAAATGTTATACTCATTAGTAAATTATCTCGAAAAACACTTCGACATACCCGGCCTCGGTATGTTCCAGTACCTCTCGTTCCGCTCGGCGGCCGCAATCATCCTTGCGCTGATGATTGCCACCATTTTCGGTAGCCGACTCATCAAGTTTCTCCGCCGCAAGCAGATTGGCGAGGATATCCGCAACCTCGGACTCGAGGGACAGATGGAGAAGAAGGGCACCCCCACAATGGGCGGCATCATCATCCTGCTCTCCATCCTGGTACCCATCCTGCTGATTGGCGACCTCAGCAACATCTATGTCTGGATGATGATCATCAGCACCATCTGGCTCGGCGCCCTCGGCTTTGCAGACGACTACATCAAGGTCTTCCGCAAGAACAAAAACGGTCTGAAGGGCAAGTTCAAGATTGTGGGTCAGGTGGGCCTCGGCATCATCGTCGGCACCATTATGTGCTTCTCACAGCAGGTGACCGTTGTGGACAAGAACACCTCCGAGAAGGTGGTAGAGCAGGTGGAGGTTGTGGCCGAGGACGGCACTGTGACCACCACAACCGAGGAGTACTATGTGGGTGAGAAGAGCACCAAGACCACCATCCCCTTTGTGAAGAACAACGAGTTCGACTACCACTGGTTCATCCCCACCGAGAGCCGCACGGGCGACATCCTCACCTGGGTGCTCTACATCCTGGTGGCCATCTTTGTCATCACCGCCGTGTCGAATGGTGCAAACCTCACCGACGGACTCGACGGTCTTAACACGGGTGTGAGCGCAGTGATTGCCGTGGTGCTCTCCATCCTGGCGTACCTCTCGGGCCACGTCATCTATGCCGACTACCTGAACATTATGTACATCCCAGGCAGTGGCGAGTTGGCAGTCTTCGGCGCCGCCTTTGTGGGTGCACTGATTGGCTTCTTGTGGTACAACTGCCACCCCGCACAGGTCTTTATGGGCGACACGGGCTCGCTGGCCATCGGCGGTATCATTGCCGTCTTTGCTCTTGCCATCCGCAAGGAGCTGCTGCTCCCCATTCTCTGTGGCATCTACCTGATGGAAGTTCTGTCGGTTATGATACAGACCTTCTACTTCAAGTACACCCGCAAGAAGTATGGCGAGGGTCGCAGGTTCTTCCGTATGGCACCCCTGCACCACCACTACCAGAAGAAGAATATCCACGAGAACCGCATCGTCGTTCGCTTCTGGATTATCCAGATTATGCTTGCAGCCTTCGCTCTGGCAACACTCAAAATCAGGTAACATTCACCCAACTTCAAACAGCAAAAACAGCATAGTATGATACTCGACAAGATAAGAAAAATTGTGATTCTGGGCGGTGGCGAGAGCGGCTACGGCTCTGCCGTGCTGGCCAAGACCAAGGGCTTCGACACCTTCCTGAGCGACTTCGGACAGCTCAGCGACAAATACCGCCAACTGCTCGTGGCAGAGGGCATCGAGTTTGAGGAGGGTGGCCACACCACCGAGCGCATCCTCGAGGCCGACCTTGTCATCAAGAGCCCCGGCATCCCCGAGAAGGCCCCCATCGTAAAGGCTCTCAGGGAGAAGGGCGTCGAAATTGTGAGCGAGATTGAGTTTGCCTACCCCTTCAGTAAGGGTAAGACCATCTGCATCACCGGCTCCAATGGCAAGACTACCACCACTACCCTCACCCACCGCATCCTCGCCGATGCGGGAATGGATGTGGCCGTGGGTGGCAACATCGGTGAGAGCTACGCACTGACGGTGGCCAAGAACGACAGGGAGTGGTATGTGCTGGAGCTGAGCAGCTTCCAGCTCGACGGCTGCTACGACTTCAGGGCCGATGTGGGTGTGCTTATGAATATCACCCCCGACCACCTGGACCGCTACGGCTACAACTTCCAGAACTATGTGGACAGCAAGATGCGCATCACTCAGGGTCAGCGCCCCGAGGACCACTTCATCTACTCGGGCGACGACAAGGTGATACTCGCCGAGGTGGCAAAACTCTGCCCCGCAGCCACACAACTCCCCTTCTCGAAGGGCAACATCTCCGGCAATATGGCCCGCATCACCTTCGAGGGACGCGAGGTGGCAATCAACCTCGATAGGCTCCAAATCAAGGGCCTCCACAACGCCTACAACGCAATGGCTGCCACCTATGCGGCTCTGGCTGCAGGTGTGGCCGAGGAGGATATCCTCCGCACCCTCTACTCCTTTGAGGGTGTCGAGCACCGCCTCGAGAGGATCTGCGAGATTGAGGGCGTGGAGTGGATAAACGACTCGAAGGCCACCAATGTGGATTCGGTGTGGTACGCTCTGGAGAGTATGCAGAGGCCCACGGTGTGGATTGCCGGCGGCACGGACAAGGGCAACGACTATGAGCCCCTGATGGAGTTCGTGGGCAAGAAGGTCAAGGCACTTGTGTGTATGGGCCTCAATAACACCAAGCTCATCGACAACTTCAGCGGCGTGGTGCCCGTCTACAACACCTCCTCACTGGAGGAGGCTGTGGAGGTATGCCGCCAGGTGGCCCAGAGTGGCGACACGGTGCTGCTCTCGCCTGCGTGTGCGAGCTTCGACCTGTTCCGCAACTACGAGGAGCGCGGTCGCCTCTTCAAGGCACGAGTGCTGGAACTCAAAAACAGATAAAAAAATAGAAAAACAACATCTCTAAGAACGATGTCTAAACGAGCAGACTATATGCCCAAAGATGGGGCCGCAAGCCGCATATTCGCCGGCGACAAGATTATGTGGGTGGTGATAATCACCCTCCTGGTCTACTCCATCTTTGTGGTCTACTCCAACATGGCCTACGAGGCTGCCAGCAAGGCCAACCAGAAGCTCATTATGCACCTGCTGTTCATCTGCTTGGGTATGACGGGCTTCTTTGCGGCACGCCTGTTCAGCGTGAACACATACAAGAAGTGGGCCTTCGCCTTCTACATCTTCTCGCTGGGTGCGACACTGCTAATGGTTGTGCTCAACAAGGGTAATGGTGCAGCCCGAGGTCTGGACCTGAAGATCTTCACATTCCAGCCCTTCGAGCTGCTGAAGTTCGCCACCGTCATACTGCTGGCACGCCAACTATCGACCCGACAGAAGAGGATGGACCGCCTGCGCATAATGCCGAGTTTCTCACCCAAAGAGTGGAAGAAAAATCGCCAGAAGCAGGTGGACATCATTATGGACCACTCGCTGCCCATCCTGACACCCATTGCCATCTGCTGCGCCATAACCATCATCTTCAGCAACTCCACAACGCTCATCATCGCCCTCTCGTGCCTGGCAATGATGTTCCTCAGCAGGGTGCACATAAGCGACCTTGTAAAGATTTGCGTGACGGGTGCCACACTGGGACTGCTGGCCATCAGCGTCTATAAGACCGTCGATATGGGCCACCGTGGCGACACGGCCGTGAGCCGACTGGAGAACTGGACCCCCGATGTGATTACCAAGTCGGTGCTGGTGGGTGAGAAGGATACGCTCGAGTACTACAAACGCCACACAACCTACGCCAAGGATGGAAAGACAATTATAAGTCAGGAGCACGACCAGACCCTCTACTCGAAGCTCTCGATTGCCTCGGGTGGTCTGATTGGCAAGGGCCCCGGACAGAGTGCCAACCGAAGCCTCTCGGAGTCGGATACGGATATGGTCTTCGCCTTCATCATTGAGGAGTACGGTCTGATATTTGGCGGTCTGGTGATAATCTTCGCCTTCCTGCTGATCTTCTACCGCTCGATGGAGATATTCCTCAAGTGCGGCACGGCCTTCCCGGGCCTTATGGTGCTCGGCATAGGCACAACCATCGTTCTGCAAGCCTTCCTGCATATGCTCGTCTCCGTGTCGCTCTTCCCGCTGACAGGTCAGCAGCTGCCCATCATCAGTAATGGTGGCTCGTCGCTGCTTGTCACCCTCACGATGCTCGGTGTGCTGATGAGCGTGAGCGCCAAGGCCGAGCAGGAGGAGATGGAGAAACAGCTCAAGGAGCAAACACAAATTCAGCAAAGGGAGAGATAGGAACAATCAAACAAGAGAAAACAGAGAGATATATATAACTATGGGAAAGAGAGTTAGAATAGTTCTTAGCGGCGGTGGCACAGGTGGCCACATCTACCCCGCAGTAGCCACAGCCGAGGCCCTCAAGAGGGCTCTGGGCGAGGATGTGGAGATTCTTTTCGTGGGAGCCGAAGGCAAGATGGAGATGGAGAAGGTGCCCGCTCTGGGCTA
>JAEIGA010016487.1_pt1 | contig 11242 bp, 5 predicted proteins | sample 9270691 | NCBI WGS metagenome assembly JAEIGA01 (sample SAMN17057246, study PRJNA624740) | gut metagenome | biome: biome; isolation source: fecal sample | host: Bos grunniens | place: China: Xizang | collected 2019
CAACCGAAAGACAAAAAAGAGATGGAATGTGTTGGGAGAATGAGAACGAGCTTTACAATGACGGTCAATCGTTCAAACTTTGCGTTCGTACCCAAGATGGCGTTATTGCAACAATCATAGCTGATAATTACTTTGGATATAGCAAGAAAGAAGTAAAAACTATGATTGGTTACTCGGCAAATATCTTTGGGGTAGCCGAAGAAGAACACGCAGGAGGTGCATTAGTCTTTCCGGGATATAATCAAGGTGATACTTACTTTGCCAATCCTATGAAAGTAAAAAATACTTTTGCAGATGTGAAAGCAAATTGTCAGGCGTTCATAGATTTCAAAGAAGAAGGTTATGGAATAGATAAGAATTTCCCTCATATTTATTATCTCCCTGAAAATACAACATTCAACGTTCCTATTCAGGAAATCAAATGGAAGAACACTACAGGCGAACATACGTTGAAGTTACTGCCACAACGAGTTTATATCTTGCCAAATGGAAGTAAGTTTAGAATGGAAGGATATAGCGGTGCGTTGAATTATCGTCTTGTAGAGATAGTTGGAGACGGATTATTCTGTCATAAGCCTTGTACGGTTAGCGGTGGAGGAAAATCAGAGATAAGTAAATCGATTGCAGATGCGATATTGGGTGGTCCATTCTTTATAAAGGATTTTGAAAAAGACTTTGCAAAGGTCGAAGAGATTATAAATTATGACTATTCTAAGCGTTATAATGCGTTGAAAGATGATCCGATTCCATATAGCCGCAGTTTCTTGAACTCTCGTCGTTCTATGGGTAGTGTAATCAAACTTTTGACTCCTTCGAGTGAATATACAGACGAATACAATAAGTGGTTGGCAGGACTTCCTCAATACATAAAAGGTTTAGCGTTTATCATAAAACGATTCTACAAAGATGAATGGGGAGGAGAGTGGAAAAAATACTTTGGAGTTGATATTTTGAACGGAACACCTGGCAATGAATTGAAATTTGGTGATAAAAAGATATTCGCACGTTACCTAAGGGTTGGATTTGCTGAAGATGACACATGGAGAACATTTAAACTCCGTCAAGACTTTGTTCATTCAGATAAAGTACAAATGGAAGATGATATAAGCGCATCAACAGTTGTTCCTTCGAGATTGTTAAGTAACTTGGGAAAATCATCAGACAGAGAAAGCGTTAAACTTGTTGAGAATTGCGAATATCGATTCTTCCAACGCCCTGACGATGCGGTGATAAGAGGATATGATAAAAAGGCTGAGTTAGACTTATCTTCTCCAAATACTTTCATATCCAATTACGAGCCTCTTTCAACAGAAGATGCCCAAGAGTTGGTAGAGGATGTTATCAACTTCGATCAGTTTACCGAACCGATGAGAGATATGATTAAAGAGGTGGCACAGAAGAAGGATTGCAAGTATTTTGTTTCTTCAGCGCACCCTCGTTTAGTTAATGGCAAGCCATCGAAGAATGTTCGCTATCTTCAAACTCGCAACGACTTGATTCACCCAGAAGAAAGATATATTGCAGAAGTTGGAATAAGACTTGCAAGAAAATTAAAACCAAACGACCCTCTTTATATACCTGTTAATTCAGTTCTTCCGGGAAGAAGAAACAACAGAAAGGAAGAAGGAATCCGTCCTCTTGCAGTTTACAACCCTATTCACTATCAAGAATTGCCTGAATTGTTTATGGATTTCATTTGTTCGCTAACAGGAAAGAGTCCATCTACAACAGGAGCAGGTAGTGAGGGCGCATTGACAAAGGCACCTTTTAATGCCTTGTGTGCGGTTACGGATTTGAATAATGCCTTAGTTTCATTCATTCTTACAGGTTATGATGGCTTTACAACACCTGCAGGATATATAGGAAGCAAATACAGAATAGATCACGATTTATCTCTTTTGACTCCGGAATTATGGGCAAGACTTTCTCAAGAAGAACGTTCGCCTAAGTATATGATAAGTAATGGTTATTTGGAAAGAATAAACGACTTTACATACGGTGGAAAAGAAGTGAAGGCATCTGTTTTGGGATATAGAATTACAGAGAAATTCGTTGTGGATTTTTATGGCAGAGTGTTCGAAAACCCTAACGTTGTATTTACAGAAGAAATGCTCCGTCCTGAATTGCAATCGATGGATGAGTATGTTGATGGTATCAATAATATTGTCGAGAATCAAAAACGTGTTGCACAGATGTATTTCAACGATGGTAGCGTTGAAGCAGCCGTACCGCCGTTGAAGGCTTTGTTACACATAATGGTAAACGGAGAATACAATGGAATGACAATTGCAAGCGAAGAATTCCGAGCAATGTTTACAAGAGAGAATATGATGGAAAGCGATTGGTATGCAGAGCGATTGAGAAACAAACACATAAACGACATAGCTTTGTGGCAGAATCATCAAAACTATCTCTTGGATTTCTTAAAGCATGGAAACAATCTTGGAGAAGAACGTCTGCAAGAAATAAAGGATAAATTGCAAGCTGTATCCGAAAGATTGGCATTTATAAAAAGTCAGGAGTATTACGAACAATTGGTTGGTACAATAGGAAAAGACAATCTGTATTTGGGATAAGATTAGAGTGATTACGGAAAATAGAATACAGATAGTAATAAATGTATCACTGATTAGATAAAAGACAAAAATCAAACGGACGTTTGAACTTGTGAATTCAAGTCAAACGTCCGTTTTTCTTTATTGCATTCCCCATATTTTCAGAGTTTGGTCTCCTGCAGTCGAGATTATGTATCTTCCGTTTGGACTCCAATTTGCTGAAGTAAACCTCATGCCGACTGTACCTAAGGTTTTGACAACCGAATATGTGTTTGCGTCCCATATTTTAATGAATCTGCTGTCTGCAAAACTGAGAAAATAATTTCCATCGGGGCTATAACTAACGCCGGATACACGATAGCTGTCGTGCTCATCAAGAATCTGAAGACATTGTCCTGTGTTTGCGTCCCATATTCTTATGATTCCGTCATATCCTCCTGAGATTACCTTGCTTCCATCTTTACTCCAGTTGCAACTTTGCTCACCCCAATTGCATCCGATAAGGGTATGAAGACATTGTCCGGTGTTCGCATCCCATATTCTTAGACTTCCGTCATTCGAGGCAGAGACAAGACGATTTCCATCCGGACTCCAAAATACCTGACAAACGTTTGAAGTGTGTCCGATAAGAATTTTGATGCATTGATAATTGTTTGCGTTCCATATTCTGATGTTATGTTCGAGCGAAGATGAGGCTATGTAATTTCCATCGGGACTCCAATCTGCCCAAAGCACTCTTTTCTCAGTTCCTTCCAAGACTCTCTCGCAGGAAGCATCTTTTGTGGTCCATATTCTCAAAGTGCTGTCGACTGCAACCGAGACTAATCTGTTTCCTTTGTGATTAAACTTTGCCATAGTAACGCAATTGGTATGTCCGTTATAGGTTTGAACAACCGAACCATTGTTTGCATCCCATGAATGGAAGACTTCTTCTGCCGCAACGCTGATTATGCGACTTCCATCGGGGCTGTAATCAGCATGAAGCATCCATTGACTCGGGTGATTAAAGGTTTGAATGCAATCAAATAAAGCATAATCCAAACTATCGTTGATTGAGTCGTTACCTTCCTCGTTATCGCCAATTCCACCTGTAGTATCAGTTTCAGTTTCTGTAGTTTCGCTTTCCGTACTTCCGCCACCGCCGCCGCCGATTCCTGGTTGATGGTTTTGGTTGTTGTTTAGTTCTTCTTCAGTCGGCTCTTCGCATGAGGCAAACAGCATCATACCAACAGCAAACAAACATAGTAAATTTCTAATCTTCATATCCGTGTTTTTGTATCTTGTTTTCTTTACAGACACTTCAAATTGTAAATTCGTTTGGCAAAAGTATAGTTTTTTTTATAAAGAATTAGTTTTTGGTTCTCGGTTTTTGAGAAAAATCAAACTGCGTTAGCCGAAAGCTAATAGCCAATTGTTTATTGCTAAGGTTTTGTTATGAAATATTAACATTTAATTTAACATTTCTTTAACAAGGTGTTTTTTGATTGAATCCCTGTTTCGAAACACTGAAATCAAGCTTTAACAGAGTAAAATAAAGAATCAGAAAACTAAAACGCAGTTTTATTCCAATAATTCTTTGTTTTATTTTTTTAAAACAAGGTTTTATTTCGACCAAAACAGCGAAAAAACAGGCTCGAAACGCTGTTTGGATTGTTTAAGATAAAGAATAAATAATGTAAGTCTTTGATTCTGTGGTATGTGTTAAAGTTTTGAAAAATCGAATATTTGATTGAAAGATTGCTTTTGGCGTAAAATTTTTGATTCTGCAAGTTAAGAAATATTAAAATTAAAACTTAATATTTCATAATAATACTTTGTTTTTTCGTTTGTTGATTTTGTTGGAATTTGTCTTTGTAAAAAAGTTCGGAAATCAAGCTTGAAAAGATTTTATGTTGATTTATTGCGATTTTGGTTTGCAGATTAAAATATAATACCTATCTTTGTATCGTTTTATTTTTGAGGAGGTTGTTTTGATTTAGCTTTTGAGAGGATATGATTCACAAGATATTGTACTATAATGGTAATGCGATAAACTATCAGTGTGAAGGGCAGGGCGAAGAGACTATTGTGCTGCTTCATGGTTTTATGTTCGATTTGCGAGTTTGGGCACCGCTTGTCTATGATTATATGAGAAAGATTCGAGTTGTTGCAATAGACTTGCCGGGTTTTGGAGAGAGTGATTGTTGTGATGAGGTGCATTCAATGGATCTTATGGCTGATGTGGTCAAATCTGTTTTGGATGAAGCGGGTGTAAAAAAATGCGTTCTTGTCGGCCATTCCATGGGTGGTTATGTTGCATTGGCGTTTGCAGAACGTTATCCCGAATTGTTGAAAGGACTATGCCTTCTGAATTCTCATGCTCTTGCCGATGGTGAAGAAAAGATTAAAAACCGTCAAAGAATGTGTGATATTGTTGCGGCAAACCGTGCGGGATTTATTGTGAACTTTATTCCGAATCTTTTTGCGAAGTGCAATCGTGATATTTTGGATGAAAGAATCAAAGACCTTCAAGAATATGCTCTTTACAGCAGTACAAACGGAATAATTGCGGCAATTCAAGGTATGATGCAAAGAAAGGCAAGAGTGGATGTGCTTGGCAGTTTGCAGATACCGGTATTGTTTGTGGCAGGTAGGGAAGATGATAGAATAGATACAGATATTCTTCTTGCACATGCTGCAATGACTCCTTTGTGTGAACTTTTGCTTTTGCCAAATGTCGGACATATGGCACACATTGAGGCAAAAGATTTATTGAAAATGAGATTGCTTTCATTTGTTCATACTTGTTTTGCTCTGTAATCCTACAACAAGCGAATGAAAGACTTTACCAAGGGTAGCATAGGCAGAAGTATTTTTCTGTTTGGCTTGCCTATCATCATCGGAAATTTGTTTCAGCAGCTTTATATGTTGGTCAATAGTGCCATTGTTGGGCGTTGGCTTGGTGATGTTGCACTTGCGGCAGTTGGTGCGGTGTATCCGATTGTCTTTTTCTTGGTTAGTTTGATTATCGGTGTGGGATCCGGAGGCAGTGTGGTGATTTCTCATTTCTTTGGTGCAAAGCGTTATGATAAAATACCGATAGCAATCAGTACTTTCTTTATTTTCCTTATTCTAATGGGAATTGTGATATGTGGTTGCGGTATTGCGTTTGCTCCTTGGTTGTTTGCTCGTTTGGGATTGGTACAAGAGGTTATCGTCTCTGCAGTTCCTTATATGCAAATCTATATGATAGGTATGTTTTTTTCGTTTTGCTTCAATGGTGCGGTGAGTGTGCTGAGGGGATTGGGAGATAGTAAAACGCAACTCTACTATCTGATTGGTGCAAACATACTTAATGCAATCCTTTCTTATGTCTTTGTCGCTCATTGCGGATTCGGACTTGCTTCAACTGCATGGGCATCTGTCATAAGTCAGTTTTTGGCGTTTGCTTTGTTGTTTTTAAGACTTCAAACCACTAATGAGTATATGCGATTCGGGAAACTCAGACGTTATTTCGAGATTTCGGTTTTCAGAGAGATTGTTCGCATCGGACTGCCAACAGGAATCCAGCAATCGGTTGTGTCTTTGTCTCAAATACTTATTCTTACCCTTGTTGCAAACTTTGGTACTGATGCACTTGCTGCATATTCGGCGGCAAGCAGAATTGAATCGATTGCAATGTTGTTTGTATTGAATTTTGCATCTGCTCTTACGAGTTTTGCGGGACAAAATTATGGAGCGGGGATTTTTGAACGGGTCAAGCGAAGTCTTTATTCCTCGTTACGGTTAATGCTATATGTTTCATTGATTACTTTTGTGCTGTTTTTCTTTTTTGCAGACAGCCTATTGGGACTTTTTTCCGATACGGGAAATGTGCAGACTATTGGAACGAGTTACTTAAAGGTTGCAGGTGTATTTTGGTTTTTATTTGCTGTTATGAATATTTATACATCTTTTTTCAGAGCTCTGGGACATACATTCGTGCCTATGATAATCAGTTTCGTAGCCCTGTTGCTTATAAGGCTACCTCTGTCATATATATTATCGATTCGTTTCGGTACTGACGGAATTTGGTATGGTGCTCCTATATCTTGGTTAATCGGAGTGATAACTTATTTGATTTATTACAAGAAATCACATTGGGTAAGTGCAAAAGTGTTGAAATCGTTTTTGCCTTTGGTTTTGCTTTTGAGTTTTTCAAATTCTCAAAATTTGTTTTCGCAAAACCCTTGTAAAGATTTCTTGCCACCAATGAACATACCGCTTGGAAGTTCCGGGCATTTTGGTGAATTGCGTTCAAATCATTTTCATTCGGGAATTGATTTGAGAACACAGAGTAAAGAAAACCAATATGTGATATGCCCGTTTGATGGCGAGGTGTCAAGAATCAAAATTCAGGTTTGGGGAGGCGGAAAGAACCTTTACATAGATCATACCAACGGATACACAACTGTGTATATGCACTTAAACGAATACTATGGTAAAATAGGAAAATACGTTTTGGATTATCAGTATAAAAACCATCGTTACGCATTTGATCATTATGTTCCTAAAGGACGATTGAAGTTAAAGAAGGGAGACACTATTGCTTTAAGCGGAAACACAGGCTCAAGTGGCGGTCCGCATCTTCATTATGAAATAAGAAACACTGCAAGTCAAAAAACACTTAATCCAATTCTGCAAGGCTTGAAAATAGGAGATACATTCGCTCCATCGCTTTATTCATTCAGATTGTTGGTTGCCGATGGCTATTCTTCAATAAACGGAAGCGATGAATCTCTTTTTGTAGATCTGAAAAACAAACCAACATTCAAATCTAGTGATACAATAAATGCAAACGGGCGTTTTTATTTGGCTCTTGAGGCTTATGATCGTTCCAACGGCTCTACTGAAAAGAATGGAGTGTTTGATACAAAGGTTTTGGTAGATGGAGAAATTATATTCAGATTTAACATAAAGGGATTCTCCTTTGCTGATTCGCGTTATGCTAATTCAATAGTTGATTATGCTTATTACCAAACACAAAAACGTAGAATGCTATGGACAAAAGAGCATAACAACAGACCGCCTTCTTATGTCAGCTATAAAAACAAAGGAATCATAGAAGTTGGTCAAGGAGAGTTGAAAAAGATAAGTATAGTTCTTGCAGATGAAAAAGGCAATCAAAGTGATTTCATATTTTATCTTCAAGGCGATTTGCAGAATCCTAATATTGCGTTGTTTAATAAGTTGAATGCGAACGATGAGGTAAAACCTTCGTATCATCTTGCTTGGAACAAAGCGAATAGAATAACATTTGCCGATTCAAGTTCTTTAAGTTCGGATGCGGGAAGCCTTTATGAGGATCTGGAAATGGAATATGGTGCAAGTGAAGGCAAATATTCAAAAATTCACAGCATGCATAACCGAACTGTTCCAATACATAAGGCGTTTATATTGAAGATTCGCTATAACGATAAGTTGATTCCATACAAAAATAAAGCCCTTGTGGTATCGCTTGACGACAAAGGACGACAGATAAACGAAGGAGGAAAACTCGAAGGCAAATATATGACTTGTTCGATTAAGAATTTCGGACGTTATACCATTGCAATAGATACGGTAGCTCCCAAATGCAAGCCTCAAAACTTTGTTTCGGGAAAAGCATTGAAAGCAAAAGAAAAGAAAATCATTGTAAAGATAAGCGATAACCTTTCGGGAGTGAGCTCTTACAACGCATACCTTAACGGACAATGGATTTTGGCAGAATATGACGGCAAAAGCGGACGCTTGATTATGGATGCGAAAAAGTTAAAACAAGGAACAAATAAACTAACTATCAAATTATCCGATTCGAAAAGCAATAGTTCGTCATTCGATTATACGATTACAAAATAGAATCAAGGATTTGTTTTGTTTGCATAACGGTTTGATTTGGTGGATTTTGAAAATACTGAAATGATTCTTTGTTTCGCTGAATTGTTTCTTGATTTCGTCGGATTGTTTCTTTGTTTCAGAAAATTAAAACAAAGTTTCGTTGAATCGACTTAAGAAATGCAGAAAATGCCGAGTTTATATAAGTCGAGAATCTTAAGATTCGGGTTCTCGTTTTTAAGCATACGAAGCATTGTTCCTTTTGTCAATTTGAAGAAAAGACGATAAAATCCTGCAAGATGATATTTTGCCAATAGGTTATAGGCTTTTATGAGTTTGAGGTTTTGAAGTGAGTCTTTGAATTCGTTTTTGGCAGATAGCTTTTTTAGATTTACAACAGCGTTTTGTGTTGAAGTTATAAAGTCTTCAAAGTTTTTCAGTCCCAAATGTTCAACTGGATTGTCTATGTTTTTGAAAGAGAAACCTTGTTTGCTTAATTCAAATTTGAAAACAGTGTCTTCGTGTCCGTAGCCCTTGATTCTCTCGTCAAATTTCACCGATTTGAAAACCTCTTTCCTTAAACAAAAATTGTTGGTTGTGAACATATCTTTGCCTTGTCTTTCTTTGTTGCTTTCAATCAATGTTCCGTATTTCCAATGTAATGCGTAGGATTTGTCAATTTTGTCTTTGGAACAATAAACCGTGCCTCCGCGTACAACGGATGTTGATTCTATTTCCTCCAAATATTTTTTCAAGAAATCATTTCTTACAATGCCACTGTCGCCATCCAAAAACAATAAAACATCTCCTTTTGCCGAGTCAGCCAAAAGGTTTCTTATTTTGGCTCTTCCAAGATTTTCAGAAAGGGTTTTGAATGTTGCGTTTTCCCATTGGTTGATTATCTCGTTTTCTTTGTATTGTATCGGAGAGAAATCATCAAACACCAAAATTTCGTAAGGACATGCCAATGCCTTTGCTTGAATCAGTAAGTCTGAAACCAAGTTTACGCAATTTTCATTATAGATAGGAATCAATATAGATAGCATCATACGGCCTTCAATCTTTTAAGCGTTTCTGTGATTCGCTTTTCTTCGTTTTCCCAACAAAATTCGAGGCAAGCAATACGGCAATTTTCTGCAATCGAATCAAGTTGTGAACAATCGGATAGCAATTCTTCGATTTGTTTTGCTAATTCCACCGGATCGTATGAACGAATGAATACACCTGTTTTATAGTTTTCGATGATTGGTTTTATCTCTTGAAGCGGGGAAACCAAAACAGGAACAGCAGCATCCATATATTCGAAAATCTTGTTTGGTAAACTGATAGCATAATTTCCGTTCGTCGGTTTGTCAATCGATATAGCCAATTTTGCTTTTACTGTCTCGTTCATCATTTGTTCAAAAGGCAATCTGCCAAGAAAGCAAACCTTGTTGTCGATTCCCCATTGTCTGATTTTGTTTTCCAAATCAGATTTAATATCTCCTTGTCCCATTATGATGAGTTTGGCATCAATATATTTCATTGCCTCACACAACTCTTCTAATCCTCGTTCCACATTCACCGCTCCTTGCCATACTAAAATGTTTTCTTTATCTTTACTTGTAATCCTTGTGGTGTTTATTGCGGTTTTTGAAGGGATGTTTCTGACGATAAGACTCTCTACTCCGTATTCTGATTTGAAATAATCCTTTATGGGATTGCAAACCGTGAAAACAGCATCGCATTCTTTTATGCAAAGACTTTCTATTTTCTTCCACACTTTTTGAGCAAACGGATTTTCTTTTAGTTCGGGTACTTGTGTGAAATGTTCGTGCGAATCAAATATAAGGGGCTTACTTTTTAGTTTTGCAACCAACCAATTGGGCAAAAGTGTATCCAAATCATTAGCCCAAAGAATGTCTTGCTTGGAAAAGAGTAAATGAAAAAAGAGTTTTAGATTCAGTTCTGCGTAATAGAGTATGTTTTTTCTAAATCGTATTTTCAGACGTTTGCATTCGTAAGTTTGTTTTGGCAATTCGGGACTATCAGAAAAAGCTCTGCCTATCAGTTTTACAGATAAACCCGAAGCGGAAATGCTTTTGCAAGTTTTCCAAACCCTATTGTCGCACAACAAATCATTGCTTACGCTTACGCAAATCTTTTTCATATAATGTATGTCTTTGTTTGAAACGTATCCTTTTTTGAAATATTGTCGATTGAACCTTTGTTTCGTGCGTTTGTTTAAGAGATTGGGTGGATGCAAAATGAGAAATGTTTATTTTTGTTATAAGGAGTGAATGTGTTGATTCTTAGTTGTGTTTATAGGTATTTGTGGAATGGATTTATAAAGTTTATATGTATATATAGAAAATAATGTAGTAAAAGTGTTAATTATAAAAAACATTTGATGTATTTTTGCGTTGTAAAAACAAATGGTTAAACAAATAAAAATAGAACTGATATGAAAAAATTAATTATGGTAATCATGGCTGCGTTTGCATTTTTCAGCTGTGAGTCTTCAAATCCTAAGTTGGTAGAATTTTCTCAACTTCCTGCGAATGCTCAATCTATTATAAAAACACACTTTGCCGATAAGGTGATTTCAACAATCTTTCATGAGAATGACTTGTTTGATAAAGATTATGAGGTGCGTTTTGAGGATGGTTCAAAAATCGATTTCGATGGAAATGGAGAATGGACTAATATAGAAGTGAAAAAGAATGGTGGAGTGCCTGTCGGTGTAATTCCTTCTGCAATCAATTCTTATGTGTCAAGCAAACATCCAAATCATTATGTGATTGATATAGAAAAAGACTGCAGAGAATACAATGTAGAACTGAATAACGGCATCGATATGGTATTCGGTAAGAATG
>JAEIGA010016488.1_pt1 | contig 11241 bp, 10 predicted proteins | sample 9270691 | NCBI WGS metagenome assembly JAEIGA01 (sample SAMN17057246, study PRJNA624740) | gut metagenome | biome: biome; isolation source: fecal sample | host: Bos grunniens | place: China: Xizang | collected 2019
TAATTATGGTGTTGGTAAAAAGCAAATCTCTTTTTGCCTTTTTATCGAATAAAGAATGTAATCTTCCACCGTATTCAGGAAGAAAACGTGCGTGCAAATATTCATTTTCTAAAACGAAACTCTTAAGTTTTAAGATTTCAGGCTCAGTCTTAATTCTATCTTGCATAAGATAAGGCATCGGCTTGGTTACAGTACCGATATCTTTTTTTAATTCTAGAGGAAGTCTATCCGTACATTTGTGTTGAGTCAATTTTCTAGGACGAAAGGCGGGCAACGGATTTAAACCGTCAAGAGCATAACCTTTTATCTCAAAAAGTTCTCGTTTGATTTTCATGATTTTCTCCTTTTTTGTGCGTTGAACTTTTAGTTCATAGAAGTTTTTTCTAGTTGGTTTAAGTGTACCATAAACAAAATATTAAAGCAACCTTAAATCGCAAAATTTTTTTAATTTTTTTCTTTCTTTTTTGCACTTTTTTCCACCCAACTTTTCGACCAACTTTTACTATATTTTACAAAACTTGCAATTTTTTCTCTTTTATGAATATATATATTACGTATAGAGGCATTATTATATGAATTATTATAAGAAAATTCTAGTTTTAAAACAAACGGAAGTAGGCTTTAGTTCAAATGCTAAAGAAGTCAGCGGAATAGTTCGCCTAGAAGAAGAAAACGGCGTTATCTCAATGCAGTTATCCTTAATAAACGTCAAGGGAATTAGCCAAGGCGAATATAGGCTTTTCGTCGTTGACGCAAAAGGAAAACTCTATAATTTCTCGCTTGAAAATAGACCACAGTCTTTCAACACGGTCATAGAAGGTCTTGCCGATTTTTCAACGGGTTTTTCTTCGGGACTAGTATATATTACCGAAGAGATTCCACTTTTAGTGGCGTTTGGTAAAACCGACGGATTTTTTTGCGATAAAACCGAACTTAGAAAACTCGTCGCTGAAAAGTGTTTAATAGAAAAAAAAGAAAGAGAAAAAGAAGTCGAAAAAGAACTAGAAAAAGCAACTGAAAAAAAGGTGGAAATTTCCACTCCCGACACTCCCGAAACCCAAGTTCCCGTTATTTATAACGACGAAGCGGTTGCCACCGAAAACTATTATGAATTGGAGAAAGAAGATGAATCCCTTTGCCCTAAAACTGACTTGCAACACAATACTACTAAAGAAGAAACGGAGGAAGAGCCAAAATTCGATTTTGCTTTTCAAGATGAAAAGGACGCTGATTTTAGCCAAGACATGCCCTATTATTCTACGGCAAAAAAAGAACTAGACGAACTGTTTAGTAAATTTCCACCTGACGATAGCCTAATTAGATATTTTCCCGACAGCAAGTGGGTTAAAATTTATTATTCGCCCGAAAAGTTTTATCTTGTAGGGCTTGTAAACGAAAAAAATAGCCCTAAATATATATGTTACGGTGTACCCGATAAATATTCCGACAAAGCACCAACCGCTTTAGACGGATTTTGCTCGTTTATTCCTATATCTCTTTTCGACCTAAAAGGGGACGGATATTGGATGATTTTCCAAGACGCAATAACGGGCAACTGCATTAAAAAATAAATATAAAACAAAAATAAATCGCCTTTCCTTTTGGAAAAGCGATTTTTTAATTACATTAATAATTCACCTTCGGTTGACTCTATAACTTTAAACATTTCAATTTGTCTGCCTGTTACTGCGTCTATATAAACATAGTAAATAGAGCCGTCGTAATTACCAGAAAATTCATAGCAAAGTTTTTCACTGCTAGAGCCTACGGGTACTATAACGAGTCTGCCCGTTTCTACTTCTATTTCGTCCGAAACGTATTTTACTGCCGACGATTTAGTTATCGCTGGGCTTGAAATTACCCTTTCAGTGTGATTCATTAAATAACTTGTTGCTTCTAATCCAATAACGCTACCCGTTTCGGCACATATTCTAACCTTTACTAAGTCCGAATAAATTATAACGCCATTTTTTTCGCTAGCGTAGTTTATGGTGTAAACGTTGTTAGAAAGGTTTATCCATACGGCTTTCATATCTTGATAGCCTGCGTTTTGTAAAAATTCTAAACCCTTTTCGGTTGCGTAATCAGACTGATAGTTTACTTCCTTGCAACTTCCAGAATATGCAAACATTACAAGCCTACCACCCGTTTTAGAAATTTGTGCGTAAAGTTCTTCCCCTTTTTCCATAGCAGTAATATTAAAGGTGGGAATATTTCCTTCCGATTCGCCAACGCAGTTTACTTCCGTAAGTCCCCTATCTTTGAAGATTTTCTTAAAGTTTTCTTGTGCTTCGGCTTGAGTAACAGCGTTGCCCGATAGTCCTTTAACTTCCCTATCGTCTTGTCCGTCAGAGAACGGTCCATCGTAAATTAGTTCGGGATAATCTACCGAAAGGTTTTCTAGTTCGTTAAAGTTCTTTAAGACAAGATTGCCGTTGCCTGCATTGTTTAGCGAAGAAAAACTATAATCAACCCCCATTTCGGTTACGGTAGAGTTTAGTAAATCTTTAAACGCCTTGTTCGCCTTGTATAATGCTCGTAAAGATTCAATGTCTTGTTGACTTAAATCTTCGCCGTTTATTAACTTTTTGTTAAGATATTTTGCATAGTCGCCTATTTGGTTTACAAGTTTGGTGGTATAGAATTTATTTTCGTCCTTTAAGGGTAGTTGCTGTAAATCGTTTTCAGCAAGTTCGCTTTCTACTGCCACGTCAACAAGATAGGTTTGAATTGCTCCTTTATCCTTGCTTGCTAAAATTTTTGATAGGTTTAGGTCGATATTGTCTATTTGTTCTACCGTGTCGTAAAATGACTTTCGGTAGTTAGATTCTAGTGCCGTATCAGTTGCACTTGGCATAAGGTAAGTGAAAGTCAAAGTGCTTGCTAAAAGCAAGGTCGCTATGCTTAAAGTAATGACTGCCGCAAGCCAACCGTTTTTACTAGACGACTTTTTAGACTTTCTCTCTTGTCTGTTTTCTTGTCTTGTCCTTGCCCTTTCGGCATCTTCCATTAATTTTTGAGTTTCCCTTTCGGCTCTAATTTTTTCTCTTTCTTCTTTTAGTTTTTGGGCTTTGAGTTTTTTTGCACGCTTTTTTTCTTGTTTTTCTTGTCTTTTCGCCTTTTTGTCAACTTGAGCGTTTTGTGCCTTTTCTAATGCGTTATTTTTCTTTTCTTCCATATTATCCCCCTATTTCGCAAAGACGTGATTACCTATGGTAACGGTAGTCTTTCTAGTAAAAATCCACGAACTAGACGCAGTTGCGGGATTGTAATAGTAAATTGCTCCATAAGTTGGGTCCCAACCGTTCATTGCGTCTTGAGCCGCTTTCTTTGCAGTGGCGTTTGGCGTAAGGTTAATTTGTCCGTCGTCAACTGCAGTAAATGCGTAGCGTTGATAAATTACACCAGACATAGTGTTTGGGAAAGACGAACTCTTAATTCTATTCATAACGACAGCCCCTACTGCAACTTGTCCAACGTAACTTGCGCCCCTTGCTTCGCCGTAGATAAGCCTTGCTAAAAGTGCCACGTCAGCATCGCTATATTTCGTTCCGTTACTGCTAGTTGAAGAATAAATCCCCATAGCAGATAGCGTTTTATTGCCTGCGATACCGTCAACGACAAGTCCGTTCTTTCTTTGGAAATATTTTACGGCTTCTTTGGTTTTAGAACCGTAAATGCCGTCAATGGCACCCGAGTAATACCCCCAGTTTTTAAGTTTTTGTTGCATAGTTTTTACCGTGCTACCCGTACTGCCTTGTTTTAAGACGATAGCGTACGCAGAGTTAACGTGCATAGTGCTTGCAAACGTAGGCACGCAAAACGCCATAACTAGCACCGAACAAATAATCGTTAAAATTTTAGTTCTTTTTTTCATTGCTCCTCCTGATAATTTCGCTTGAATTGGTTAATAATCTCTAAAATTTTGCTTTTATACTCATATCGGGTACCGTTTCCCACGAAGCACAAGGGTGGATAAACCACGCACCACCAATTATCGCCTTTGCCGTCGCCAAGCGTAACTATTAACGCACGGTACTTGCCCGCAGACAAGGTTAACTCGTCGTACGTTCTAGTCGGAAATTCTTCGGTCTTTACGTCAGCCTTGCTTGAATAGTTAAAACCACGAATTTCTAAAAGATTGTCGGCAACCTTTTCGATACCTTTAAGGTTAGAAACTAAAAGGTTTTCAGCCTTAGCCAAGGTATCGCACTCGGCAATATACGGCGTTAAATATTCCACGATTTTATCTTTGATTTCATATTTTACCGATTGGTCGATTTGTTCGTTGGAATTTGCCCTGATATGTATTCTTAAATATTCGGTATGAGTGGTAGTTGACGGCAAGGTTAAACCAATAACGCTTAAAACTATTATGAAGATAAACAAAAAACTTATACAAATCTTTTTCATTTTTTAAGATTTCCTTTATATTTATTACGCTATTTGTTGTTGACCAAAAAACAATTTTTTATACAAAAAAAGGCAAGGTCTTTTTCACCCTTGCCTTTATTTACTTAATTTTTACACAGTATGTGCTTTTATTAGTTTTTTGTATAATTTTTTAAGTTTTTTATGTGCTTTGTTTCTGCCCTTTTTATCTCTAAAGACTAGATAAACTGCACTGCCACTGCCCGTCATAACGGGATAGCCGAATTGCTTTGAATTTTCTATCCTTTCTTTTACGGACGGACAAAGTTTTGTCGCAGGTAAATATAGGTCGTTTTTTAGAGTTTTTGCAAAACTATTAAAATCGTCGTGCAACAAATAGTCTATTGCTTGTTCGGTACAAGGCGACGGCTTTTCCGTTTGACTGTCGAAAGTTTGATAGCAGTCTTTAGCCGAAATTTTTTCGGTTGACGGTATTATAACAAAGTAAAGTTTTCTACCGTTTAACTTTGTAATTTCTTCGCCACGACCTTTAAGTCTAGCAAACCCACCACCAAGCATATAATTGCAATCACTACCCATAGCGTTAGCAAGTTCTGATAGGTCGGTATCGGTTTTATATAATTTTTTTAAGGCTAAAAGAGTACCGGCAACGTCTGCCGAAGAACCACCTAGCCCGTTTGCTACGGGAATATTCTTTTTTATAGTAATATTTACGCCGTTAGTATTTTCCTTTTCGCAAAAAAGAAGAGCCGTTTTATAAGCGTTGTTGTTTGTAGCCAAGCACTCTGGGTTAATACCCCTACTTTTTAGTTGAATTTTTTTATCTTTTCTTTTACTAACTAAAATAGTATCGTATAAATTAACAGAGCAAACAAGAGAGTCTATCGTGTGATAGCCCCCCGATTGCCCCGTAACGTCTAAAGTCAAATTAAGTTTTGCAGGAATTTTGATTTTTTGCATTAGTGAATATATAATCCTAAATTATTTTTGTCTATAAATAACTATTCTTTCACTGCCGTTTAAGGGAAACTGCAGTTCGGGATTAGTCTTTTCCAATTCTTCGGGAGAAACGTTAAGGCGTTTAGATAGAGACCACAATTCTTCGCCCTCACTGGGAATATAAACGCTTATAGCGAAATTGTTTACCTTTTTTTCGCCAGCGTCAACCACGTCTTTAACGTAATCTAGATTTTTTAGTTGTTTTGGGTAAACTGTAAGCATTACCGTGCTATTAATTTCCGTTTCGGTAAGCGACAAAATCTTAACCGATGGCAATACTGCAACGCATTTTACCTTAAAATCTCCGTCAAGATTAAGGTTTTCTAGGTCGATTTCGATAGGCGTTTCCATTTTTCTTGTAAAAATTTTGTCTTCGCCGTCCGAAAAATATCCCGTCATTAATAAAACGCCCGTAACCTTTAGCCCTTTATCCGAAATAGAAGATGAAGCGAGTTCAAACCTTTCCCCACCACATGCAAGACAAACTGCACCAACGGGAAGTTCCGAAACTATCGACACACCAGAGGCCTTTACGCTTTCAGTCCTTGGCTCTAACTGTTGAAAATAACTGTATTCGTCTTTGATGAGTTTTATCTCTCTATCTAGCGAGAAAGCGTCCTTTATAACGGTTACGTTTTTTGTGGTAACTGCTTCTCCTTCAAGTTGCAGTAAAATACTGCAGTTTACTACCGAAAGGTTTTTATCTTGGTCAACCGAAATATCCGTCTTTAACGATTTTACGCTCGCTTTTGCCGTTGCGTTAAAAGATGGCATTGCTTCTTCGCACTCTATTTCAGCACGGAAAGGTATTTTTTCGTTTTTTCTTATTATATCTGTTTTCTCGCCCTTTTGCAATAGAATTGCCGATAAATACACTTCGCCGTCCACGATAATACAATCTACACCACATTGACAAGCCGTAACAACTGCTTGTGCCCTTTGGCTTAGAACTTCTTTTACAACGCAGTTAAACTCAAACTCCTCTTCAATGGGGTAAACGCTTTCCTTTATTCCTAACCCCGAAAGGTATTCTTTTTCTTGGCAATCGCAAACAAGGTTCTCTCCGTTTGAAGCAACCTTTAATTCCATACAGTCGTGGGCTTCGCCGTTGACTAAAATATTAGCAGAAAGTTGTAGTTTTACACCCGATGCGTCTGCTTCAGTTTTTTCTGCTTCGCTAGATAGCACCACCTTGCACGATTTTGTGATTTTATCGTCTTTAATTTGTCCCGAAAACTCGGTCTTGCACTCGCTCTTTAGAATTTCGCCGTCAGTCGCTTGATAGCAAACGAAAAACACTACTTTTCCGTCGTAGTCAATCTTGCCGTCCGAAATTTCTTTCTTTTCCATGTAGGAAATAGCGTTGACGTTGAGAATTTTGGAAATATCGTCTGTGGAAATTTCCGTCCTTGCTTGTGCTTTTATCTTGTCAGTTAGTTCTAAAGCCGTTTGGCTTAGCGTTAAATTTTCAAATTTTGGTTCAAAAGGCATAATTTTCTCCCTTGACTGTTTTTCTTCTATTAAAATATATTACGCCAACCAAAAATTATGACCGTTTGAATTTAAAAATAAAAAACGCTTTTCCTTTCTAGAAAAACGTCTTTTAATTTTCAGTTTTCTTTAACTGCTTCCTTTAATCTTACACGCCCACACAAAAATTCCGAATACGAATAGGTGGTCTTTCCCTTAAATTCTTCAGTCGGGCTTACGGTAAACAGTGCTGGGTACACCCCAGATAGCCGTCCGCAAAAACTAACGAATTTGTTTCTGCCTAGGTTTACAGTTACCATTACCTTTTTTTCTTTTAGGGCGTTTATCGCTTCTTTTGCTTGACTTATATTCATTAATTTCTTAATCATATATAAGTTATTGCCCTAAAAAAATTTTTTATTCCTTAAAAATCGTCGTCCTCTTCGGCTTCTTCCTCTTCTTCCTCTTCTTCGTCGTCCTCAAAGTCAGATTCGTCGATTTCGGGAATTTCAAAGTCGTCGGGTTCTATCGGTTCGCTTTCTAAGTCTTCTTCCTCTTCTTCGTCGAACATTTCGTCCCCTTCTTCTTCTACGAGTTTAGATAGCGATAACATTTCTTCGCTTTCTTCTTCCTCTTCTTCTTCGTCGTCCATATATTCCTTCCAAGCATTTTCGTCTTCAGTGTCGGCAACGTCCTTTTCTACGTCGTACTTATTCCTACACTTTTCACAAAGTTCTTCGCCTGGCTTTAGGGTGTTGATTTGACATCTTGGACACAATTCCAACGCTTCTTGTTCTTCATCGTCTATTGCGAACAATAATCCTGGACCTTTTTTGAGTTCCGCTTTACAAATATCGCAGTACTCTTCACCATCTTCCATATAGTTAAGTTCGCATCTAGGACATAATACGTATTTCGCCATAATTCTCTCCATATCATATATATATTTATATCTAGGTAAAAGTTGTTACAGGTCAACTTGCAGTATATTATATATACATATAGCGAGTTTGTAAACTTTTTTTAGCGAAATTTTTTAATTTTTTTATTGTTTTTTAGATTTTTTAACTGTTTTTAGCCTTTCTTTACAATTTATCGTGTTTTTTCTAAAAGCATTTTATCGGCAACGAGTGCTATAAATTCGCCATTAGTCGGTTTTTGGTGGTTTACGTACGCTTGAACGCCTAAAATATTGTTTATCGTTTCTATCCTGCCCCTAGCCCAAGCAACTTCAATAGCGTGGCGAATAGCACGTTCAACTTTACTTGGCGTTGTAGAAAACTTTTCGCCAATTTTGGGATAAAGTTTTTTGGTAATGTTATTAATCATTTCGGGTTCTTCCATAGCAAGTTTTACACCTTCTCTTAAAAAGCCATAGCCCTTAATATGTGGTGGAATACCAACGCTAATAAAAATCTTACTAATCTTTTCGTCCATAGAAATTTTAACCGAACTACTTTCGGCAACGATAGGCATTTCCCTTTCAGTTTTTTCGTTAAAGAGTTCTAAAATTCTTTGCTTTAAAAGGTTAAACCCACAAGGCTTTGCCATAAAATAATTTGCACCTGCTGAAATAGCCATAGAAACTATTTCTTCACTAGTCATAAAACTAAGTACTATAATTTTAATGCTGGTGTTTTCTTTCCTAATCTTTCTAATAACCGAAAGCCCGTCGCTACCGGCAAGAATAAGATTAATAATCAATACGTCGGGGTTAAGTTCTTTAATTTGCTCCATTGCCTTTTCTCCATTAGTTGACCTACCAACTACGCTAAAATCTTGTTCTAAAGAGAATCTAAGTTGTAATTCTTCATTTTCTTCCTTGGTGTCTTGTAATAAGAATACTTTTTTCATTTTTATCTTCTCCTTTTTTTGAATAATGCCATTTTACACTATGTTTTTTGCCTTGTCAAGTATTTTAATCAAAATTGTGAAAATAAAATCGAATTTTGATTAAAATTCAATTTCGTTAGTATTTATCTAGTTTTTTTGGCGATTTTTTTCGACAAGTTTTGACAAAAATTTTGAATTTTGATTAAAATTGCCGAATTTTAAAGCAAAAAAAGACGCAAGGTGTTCCTTGCGTCAATCTTTATTTTTTTTAGTGAAAATTAATCTCTATCGCCGAAAACTTTTTGTGCAGTTGCGTAGTAGTAACTGATTTCTTCGGGGATATAGGTGTCTCTAATATCGATAAGATATGCTGAAGATTTTTCTTCGATAATAGAAATTCTGTAGTTCTTTGCAGTATTGTATGCAGATTTAATTGCATCTTTTTCTTCGTTGGTTTTGAAGTTATAAGCGTCAATATCTTTTAATGCAGTGTAGAGATTGCAAAGTTCTACTGCCTTTTCAATTTTGTCTAGTTTTTCTAAATATGATTCACCTACAGCGTCTTTTGCTTCTTGACTTAAACTGTTATATAAAGCCCTTGCTTCAACTGCGGGAGCGTAAGAGTATTTGCCGTTTTCTTCGGTAAGTTTTAAGCCTTCTGCATTGATTTTGTTCATTGCGTCAACGAATACGTTTGCCTTGTCCCCTTCAAGAATTTTACCGATTTGGTTGTTTCCTTCAAGATAGAACTTGTCGTCCTTTCCGTCGTCGTTGGTATCTTCTTTAACAAGAGTTGCCTTGTCTAAGTTGATATATCCCATATATGAACTTCCAACCGTAGTAGTATCACAATAGAATAAATAGGTTTCGCCGTTAATTTCAATGGTCTTAGGAGCATACCAAGAAGTTGCTACCGTTCCCGTCGTTACTAATTCTGCAACCGATTCTTCGTCAAGAAGTTTCGTTCTCATAAGTTCAGTTTCGGTATTAACGTAATAGATATAGCCTTCGTCAATGAAAAGTATTGAAGATACTGAACAAATTGCAACCTTTTCGTCTAAAGCAGTACCTTTTTCTAACATTGACTTTTTAATGATTGCCGTTCCGTCTTCGTTAGCAGAATATACTTCGTCAAACGCTACGATAAGATTTGAAGCAGTTGCAAGCGAACCGTTTGCAAGTTCTACCTTTTTAGAAGCGTCTGCAATTTCATTAATTTTAGAAGCAAATGATTTTTCGTTTGCGTAAACGTCCGTTTGAGTGTAATAAACGTTTCCGTCCTTAACGTAAGTTAAAGCATAAGTGAGTTCGTCTGCTTGTCCGTCAAGAACAACCGTACCAGCCGTTTCATTACCAGAAGCAATGCCTTCGCCTGCCTTATAGGTAAATACTTTGTTATAAGATTCCTTAGGTCTAGAATAACCGTCTTTTTCAGCCTTTACAGCATTGTAGTCTTCAGAGAAAACGTCAACGGTGTAAATCAAGGTTGCTTGATCTAAGTATCCGTTGTCAACAAACTTGTATGAGTTTAATGAAGTAAACTTGCCTGCAACGTTAGATTCGGTCTTTGCTATAACGCTAATAGACTTGTTAGTGGTGTCGTAACACTTTAACGCACTGTCTTCGGTATCGTAATATACTATATAAACTTTACCTGCGTTTTCAACTATTCTGTATTCGGCTTCAAGTGATGGTAAAGTCAAATAGGTTTCGCTGTTTTCCCCGTCCAAACGAGTTCTCATAAAGGTCATTTGGTCGTTAGCAACTGCACCCGAAGAATTCTTTTCGGTACAAGGCGTTCCGTAGTAAACGTAGGTTTCAGCACCCGAACCGTAAACGTAGTAGCCTGCCGAATAATCTCTCGAAGTGAAAAGTTTTGGAACAACGATTTCGGTCTTAGAAAGGTCAGACTTGTCCGCAACCATAAGCGAACCCTTTACGGGTGCACCAAAAGAGTTGTCCCCACTAGAAGTGGTTATACCGTTGATATAATATACGTAGTTATCAGTTTCGGTAATAATGCCACCCGTAGTTTTAATAGCACCCCAGTTTTTCATAGCCGTTTTTTCAAAGCCGTTGTCATCACAAGCCGTTAAAGAAAACGCCGTCAAAACCACAAGTACCAATGTCAATAATGCTGTCAGTAATTTTTTCATAAAATCTCCGTCGGGCATTTATCAAGGAAAGTTTGCGACAATACCCGAATATAATTAATTATACGGTAATATATTATACCCTAAAATATAACTATTTGCAATCGTTTTTTAACTTTTTTGTCTATTTATTTTTATAAGGAGTCGATTTTGGATAAGTTTGGCATTTTTAATCTAGTAAATTCACTATACAGTTTATACAAAAATACGCAAAACCAAACCGAATCGGGCGAAAACCCCCTTTTTTCGGCAATAAAAAATTTTTCAGCCAATAAAGACGAAAATAAAATCCAAAAAGAGAATACTTCTCCCCCGAAAAAAGTTCCCTTGCAAGCCCAAATGCTAAATACGGCAAAATCTCACGACGAACACGTCAAACGAGTTCTAGCAAAAA
>JAEIGA010016489.1_pt1 | contig 11239 bp, 11 predicted proteins | sample 9270691 | NCBI WGS metagenome assembly JAEIGA01 (sample SAMN17057246, study PRJNA624740) | gut metagenome | biome: biome; isolation source: fecal sample | host: Bos grunniens | place: China: Xizang | collected 2019
ATCATCAGAGGGGTGCCGTTTTCGCACATTGCTTGCCCTTTAAAATCCGTAAAGGGACGGTTAAAATTCACTTTCATATTTTTATTGTTTATATGGTTATGTACAATGGAATTCATACCAATACCCCCCAAGACTGAGGAATATTCTGACATGATTGTCCTTCCAGGTTCTCGAAGCCGTCACGTCACCTATCGCTTCATCGGCATCAACGGCACTGGGAACCGTAAGCGTGTAGTTGCTGTTACACTTCACGAAATAGATCTTCCCGGGAACTGTTGAAGCACTGGGTAATGTAAGATTACCCACCATCCGGACAAAATCCATATTCGATTTGGCGGTACCGGATGCAGAATTGGCAGCAACCGCCAAGCCATTGACGGAGAAGAAGGCTCCTTCAGCCGCTCGGAATGTACAAGCTGCACCTTCGACAAGAATCCCTAGGTCGTTGGAACAACCCTTGACATGAACGGCACACATCTTACGGTATGCCACATGCGAAGGAGTCTTGTTATTGACTACATTCAAGGCCGAAGCAGCACTCCAGTCGGAGAAATACACCGTATTGACACCGAAATTGGATTCTATAGCACCTTCTGCGTAAGAGACGGAAAAACCTTTGGTCGAAATGGCTATGTCGTAATTGTCAAGAGTACCGATAAGATTCCATCCCGAAGATGCGGTCATCATACCGTCCTTGACTGACCAGTCGCCGATTGTGGCCGAGTCGCGGTCAATGGTCATCACACCATTGTTGATGTCAACAATATCCGCAGTAATCTTCACGTCGGATGTAATCTTGCCCGTTGCGCGATCATACTGTACGCTCGTTGAAACGTCCGCTTTGTCCGCCACTTCGCCCTCAAGAGTATAATGGGCCGAATAGAGCGAATTGAACTCGGAAGTAGTAACGAGACCGCTGGCATTGACCAATGACCCGTCATTGTTGAAACGACCGTTAAGTATAGAGATATAATCCGCATGCTGGCTTATCGTGGAAGCATTGGAAGTGGCCTGTTCGTTTGCCGTATCTGCATCCTGTTGGGCATAATATGCCTTCCACCATGCAGAATTGGCTTCATCGTAGGCATCAGCAGCATCTTCAGCGGCTGCATCGGCAGACGATTGTGCGACATTGGCAAGTTCTTTCGCTTCTGAAAGACCGGCCTGTACGGACACAACAGTACTGCTAATGGAATCAACGCTCACAGTCAATGCAGAAATTGAAGAACTGTTCTTGTCCGTCTTCGAGGCATAGACAGAAATGCTCTCTTCGGCCGCATCCAACCGCACACCGAGGTTGGTGACGGTTTTAGAAACATTGTCTATTTTGTCCGCATAAATGGTGATGTTACTTTCGGCTGCATCCAACCGCACACCGAGGTTGGTGACGGTTTCCGTCAGATAGTCCGTCTTGTCGGCATAGATGGAAATACGCTCATTGGCAGCGTCAAGGTCGATACCCAATTCTGTAACAGTTGACTTCAGGTTATTGACATTGGTACCCAGCAGACGGATATTGCTGTCTGTCTGCTCTATCCGTGTGGAAACGGTTTTCTTGAACTCGTCAAGAGGCTTGTCAGTCAACGAAAGCAACGACACGAACATGTTGCCCGTATAGGAAAGGACAAAATCACCCTTACCGTCCCATGTACCGGAAGCCTGGACAACTTGCCAATCGGTGGAACGGTCAATGCCCCGTGAAACGAGAGGAAGGGAATCCACATCGGACGAAGCGCCGATAAACCCCAAGGTCAGCGTACCGCTTGAGACCGGAAGGAACTTGATGGAGAGATACAGTTTGTCCGGCTCTTCGGTATATTCGTCCGATGTGTCCAGTCCGTCCGTCTTATAAACCTTGTGCGTACCCGGCTTGCGGATATCGGCATTGGCCTGACGGATGGAGCAATTGTTGATGTGCAGCATATTACGGCCTTCATACGAATCAAGCACGGCAAATCTCCCGGACGAAATAAGGACGTTGCCATTGACAAGCACCGGTTCACCATTCTGCAGAAGGACGGAACTGTCATTCTCGGCAGTCCAACCATCCAACGATTCGGTAAATGAAGCGTTCTTCAGATAGTTGTCTTCTTCGGTTATCTCGTAGGTCAACTTGGAAAAGTTGGTAGCAAACAGACCCGCGAGCATCTCCAGTTTGGAATCAAGGGATTCTCCTGTACGGCGAAGACGGAAGTCACCTACGGCATAGAGATTGATAAGGAATGCCCCGAAAGACTCCAGCCAACCGAACAGATGATGATAGATGCCTTCAAGGTTTCCGATACGGCCCTTGTGCGCATTGTCGGGATCCGTCTTCAGACCATGGGCGATATCCATATAGGGAGTGGACTCACCGACGGTCATCATCTGGATGATACCCTTGCGTGTCGGGTCAGAAAGGTTGTCCCAACGCACGAAAGTATCACCTTTGGCAATCAAGGACACATCCCCACCCTCCATGGTAGTAGTGAAGTTCTTGAACGTAACCCAATCCAGGCGGTCTTCGCCCAAGGACATATCACCTACTCCGACACCTGTAATGACAAGTTCGTATTGCTTGGTGATGTAGTAGCCGTTATCTTCAGACGACATACCGTTGTACTGCTGCACTACGATACAGTCATCGACACGGAACGGGTTATAGAGTTTGCCGTTCTGAGTGTCAAGCCACACCTTGCCAGTGGTCGGGTCGTAGTGGTCCACCTCAAGCATGGCAGTAAAGACGCGGTTGTCGTTCTCTCCAAGCATTTGGGACACGACAAATTCAAAGACACGGAGAGTACCACGCACAATAAGATCATCAAGTTCACACACGGCCTTCGTTTCTTCAACCCCAGCCGAGTTGATGAACTTCTTGAGCTGCATCGCCCAACCCTTGCCGGTCATGAATCCGGAAATGAAATCCTTGGACGAAAGATTACCACGGAATTCGGAGTTGCCATTGACTTGCAGTCTGCCCAATTCGGCCAATCCGTCCGAGTGAAGCTTGCTACCGTCGATACCACCTTCAGCATACAACCCTGCCTCCAACCCTGCAAAAAACTGAATCAGGAATTGGGTAGAGTCCGCTTTATCTTTGCGAAGATATCTATCGTCCAAGTCCTTAAGTTTGTCTGCAAGACCGAGAACTTCAGCCAAACGTTCGCAAAGAGCCAAGAATAAAGAACCAACACGATTAGCCGTATTAGCTCCAGTCCGTCTCTCATCACGAATCTGTATTGATGCTGATTTTAATGCTTCTATTATTGACTCTGCTGACATATATTATCGTTTTAAGACAAAAGTACCGAGCATAGGCCACTCACAAAAAGACATCACTAATGCTTTCGGCTCCCCCACAACCTTGACCGCATCGATGTACTCCGCTTGCGGTTGGCTTCCTCTATCTTGTCCACCAACAATCCGGTAAATTCTTCACCATACATATAAGCCATTGCTTCCTTGAGCACCATCACCGAAGCGAAGTAGGCACGACTGAACCATTCACGGGGTTGGCGATGCTTCTGCCCGTTGTCATTGGCAGGATCGAGAAATTCAAGATTGCCACCATTGCCTTTGCGATATCCGTTCCCCGTACCCACATCCTGATAGATGCCGTACTCCATGAACTTGTGCTGGATAATCGTCAACTCGTTGCCGGAAGACGTCAAGTTCTCGTTCATGTCTTGGTGAAGACGAAAGGTATCAATGACGTTCAAGCGTTCAATCTTCTCACGCCAAATCTCCACCATCATCTTCGCCCAAGCATCCTGGTACTTGATACGGTCTTCATCCGTAGCCTTCGGCCGGTTCTTGTACTTACTCCATCCACTCCTGCTCATTGTATCTCAAATCTGTTGGTTCTGAAACATCCACCATGAAATAGAGTCCGGTACAGCCATTGATGAAGTACTTGCCCAATTCACGACTGAACACATTCTCCGTATTCATGTATATCATTTCATTGTCCAGATTCTCCTTGTCATGGATGAGCCGACTATGTACCTGACGGAACAACTGACGGCACACATCGAGCGAGGCTTGTCGGTCGGCCATGTCATCAATGGTGTATGACTTCAAAAGGAACACGGTGAAGGTGCGCTTCTTGAAATAGCCACCGGAACGTTGTTCGGTCACTCCGTCGTTGGTATCATCCACGGCAAAGAAAGCCGAATGGAAACGGAACTCATCCAGTACCTCCTGCAAGGAATTGATACCCGAACAAGCGCACGGATGAAATTCATGCTGTACCGCCAACTTGTTAGCGGTACACAATTTGGTAAAATAGCCAATGGCATCAAACAAGTTAATTGCGTCCATACTTCTGATTGAATTCTTGTTGTTCGCGGGCTTTTTCATTCAGTTCTGTCAATGCCCGCCAACAATCCATTGACAAAATTTCTCTTTCTTTGGTGATGTCTCCACCCGTCAAAGCACGGATCTGTGCGTTCATCACAGCACGCATGTCGGGAATTTCGCCCGATTCACCCTCTCCGGCAGGCTTCATCAGAAACGGGAAGTACCGCATCAACTGGTGCTTGACCGCCGTGAACCAAAGGAAAGAAGACAAGCGATGTTCTGCCGTAACTGCTTCGGGATGCGGATGCCGTCCAGCATCGTTGGCATATAGCAAAGTAGTCATCGATGTGAGATATTTGTCCTCATGCGTACACAAGTAGCCTTGGTAGCAGTTCTCCATGGTCAAATACTCCTTGAACGGCACTTCACGAAGCAGATTATTGACTGCCTTGAATTCGCCCAAGGCGTGAAGATACTGGGGGGTCCGGGGGGATTCAAACACGAAATCGAAGCAACGGGAAAAGGATTCAATCTGCCATGTATGCAGAAAGAAATCCACCTCCGCATCCTTATCCGTAGTCACTTTACACACCCAACCGTCCGCCTGATGACGAAGCACCTTGATACCGGACAAGCGGATAAACAGAAATGTCCGTACTTCGATGGCATTGAAATGTATCAAGGCAAACAGCACATACCGGAGTTGCTCTTGAGTAAGCAACTCCCATGCATCGGGCAAAGCGAAGTGCAGCACCTTATCCAAAAAAGAAGGTCGAATCATCTTTGGCATTTTCGTAACGTTCAAAGTGTTTGACTTTATAGGCTTCAGAATCCCGATATTCCGGATACTCATCTATGTTTCTCTCCATTTCATTGATGACGTTGGCCAGTTTCATACGAAGTACGTCTTTATTCCCGTGCAACCATCCGCCAATCGCCAATTTCAGTTCATGGATTATCATGCGATATTCCGTCTTCAGCTCCTTTTTACGGATGCCGTCCAACAGCACCTCGAAGAATTCGGAAGAAATGCCCCTCCGGATATATTCTTCCGCTTCGGCTATCTGAATCAGACGTTCCACCAAGGCAGAACGGTGCGCATCGGGCATTCCGGCATAATCACGCAAATCCGCTCCAGTAAAATAGAAGGAATTGACACGAATCCGTCCACTTATCGTATTCGCCCATTCAGTACCCAACATGGCAAGGATAGCATCATCCAACGCATCATCGCAAGCATCCTTCACCTGCTGACGCAATGCCTTGACTCGTTCGGGAGAAGCCGGAGCCACGTTCTCATTGCTGACTACACCAAATCCCGTAGGAGTAAGAACCAAGTCCAAATGAGGTATCTGTTCGTAGTAGGTACGCAAGCATACCAACCGAACCAAAATATCTTCAAACCCAACCACCGTTGTATAGTCGAAAGAGCCGAGAAGTTCGCTCTTCAAATTCTGTTCTGTAACCGCCAAATGCGGTTCAATCATGCTGAACACATGAGCCGTCGAACTGGTGGCCGACAGTACCACCGATTCGAATGTCTTCTTGTCAATCGTCTTCATTGTTGTCTTCTTTTAGGTGAGCACTCTTTTTCTTGGCATCGGTATTCTCGTCCAAGGTAGTGAGGAGAATCATCGGCACATCCGGATAAACCTTTTCGCCCCAACCGTTGTAGCCAATCACTACGTTGTGCGGCATGTACATCAAATCATGGAAAGCAATTTCGAGGGACTGCTTGAGTGTGAAGAGTTCGCGCTTATCCGAGCCGGAGTTATTACTCTGACTCTTGCCAGGTGTAGCACCTACCAAATTCGGATGGATGTTGTCTCCATAACACGTTATATTGGAAGCCTCCTGAATGTCTTCCGACCAATCGCCACCCTCCTTGCCTGTATCGATGATGTTCACACGCACCATGCGGTTCTCGCGTCCGTTCGGATCCACATAGTAACCCGTAATCCATACCTTGCCACTATTCTCGATGCCGGACACGAAGTTCTTGATGTTCTCCTTCTCCTTCTTGAGACGCTCCATCTGTTTCACAGGGTCGGTGATATGTTCTTCAGCCAGAATATTTGTCCAATAGTCCTTATGCACTTCTACCTGATACTTGACCGATGCATGGTTCTTGAGCTTCGATTTCTTGCCGATACCGATGAGACGCTTGATGTCGAACCAATCACCACGGAAGATAGCTGTATAATAAGGCACGGGATAGATTTGGCATCCCGGTGTCGGGAAACGTACCAAGATAGCGAACTTCCGTTCCTTGGTTCTTTCGTAGTCCCGGCCATCGGGACCAGGAGCACGTCCCATCAACATTTCCAACTCTCCGAAAGGATCATTGATGTCGAGCAATGAAATACGTTCCACTTGCTCCGGCTTCAAACCCGACAAACGCCAGTTGGCATAATAGACGTGCTTGATTCTTCCCATTCTATCGGGCTTCTGGAAACGGGTATAGCAAACCTCCTTGTGACGGAGCTTATTGATTCGAGTACCGTCCTTGGAAAGGATGATCACCGAAACGGCAAAGAAGAAATACTTCATGTCGGTGGCTTGTTCGAGCATGAAGGTGGACAAATTGTTGCCAAGCATCCAACGCTTGATTTCGGCATCCTTGGTCGGCTTGTCCGTCTCGATGTCCATGTACTTCTGCCCTGCCCCATAGCAAGTAAGCACATTGAACAACTTGTTCTGTGACATCACTTCATCACGGCCAATCATCTTGATGATTTCGAAAGGCAGTTGGTTGTCCGAACCGAAATTCACATACTCCTCTCCTGGGTATCCCGGCACTGGAGAACAAGAAATATCATCATCTTCATCGAAGATGTCGGCCGAACTTTGCATACTTATCATTTCAGCAGAAACATTGGAGCCGGGAATCGTGAATATCTCGCCGGCCGGCATCTGCACTCCTTGTCGTTTCTTTGTCATAGGTAAACCTCCATTCCATTAAAATTGAACATTGTTATATCCCGAAACTCACGGATTTGTCCGGACACGGATAACTTGATGCGATGACATCCGCCACGCCAATGGCTACCGATGCACTGCACCCCCTTGTATTCGATAATATCACCCGTGGAAAGTTTCCAAACCTTGATATCGCACAAATCGCCCGACTCCAGCAAGCGAATTGCCTCTTTCATGTGTATTACTTTTCGCTTCATCATTCAAAGGTATTGTCAAACGTAAAATCAAAAATACGACCAGCTTTCGGCAAGTGGAGAATGTTATGGTTGCGCTGCGCATAGCGATACTTGAAGGTGTAGATATACATCGCTTCATAATCATTCGTCCTCTTAGAATCCGATTCGGTAATGGTTATCTCCTTACCGGGGATATTGTCCTCCAACAAATAAACCTCACGAGAACGGAAGAGGTCATCCGCCCACATGGACATCGGCACATTGAGTACACCTGTATTGGCCGAGAACACGCGGTTCTCTTCAATCAGATAGTTGCGGTACTTGCCACCGATGAGCGAAGCCGAACGGGCGAACTGTGGGTCCACCTCGTGTGTTCCGGTGCAATAGAAAGTCTCCTGGCACCCGAAGGAGTTGGTAAACACCAACGACGGTGCCACATCCATACACTCATTGTCCACCATATACAACTGGCAACGCTGACCGGCTTGGATTTCGTATTTCACCAATTGTTTGCCAGCCTTCTCGAAGAGTGCCGAGGATACTTCGACGGTAACGACCTTATCCAATTCGGTCACTGCCTTGACCGTGCTCGTCTCAACGCTCAGTTCACCATTTGCCCAATACGTACAGACTGCCTCCATGGTACAGACTTCGGTAGCCACCAGATGAAGGTATTCCTTGCGTCCGAAAGAGGTCACCTTCTCGCCCATGAGCGACGAGAGGAAGTATTTCTCCATGAAATCCTGTGCGGAAAGCGAGGATTCGGCCGCACAATACTGGACGGTGAAGGAACGTGTCTTGGGCGAGGCATCGGCATCGGTAATGGTGTAACTGAAAGACTCTATCAAGTTCGTCTGCAAGTAAGGCTCGATGAGTTTCTGCAAGTCGTGGATGATGACACGCCCGTAAGCATCGGGAACGTAGTTCTCATCCAGCAACACGGTATCGCCCAACTTCAAACAGAAATTGGCAGGCGATGCCGAGGTTGTGAATATGATTTCGTCGAGAGCCGATGAAAACACATATCCGGAAGGGTATTGCAATTCTACTATCATAACTTTGATTTTTAATCAAAAGTAGGAGCAATCGGACAGACATAAAAAGACAGGGCCACGTCATCCCGACGCAGCCCTACCATACAGATAATTGTTATTTAAATGTTGAAAAAAATGTCATTTACGCATCATGCGCCACTTGGGTTTGTTGTCATCATCGACTTCAATCTTGTAGCCACATGATAACATTTCCTTAGAAATGTCACCGATAGAGACCTCTACCATATCGGACAAATCGTCCTGAATGTCTTGCGAAGATTTCAGCATCACATCCTTATCATTATCATCTGCCGGAAGAAAGGCTCGCATATACTCCAGCAAAATCTTTACTTTAGTTGATTGTTCGTTATTCATGGCTCACCTCCTTCTTATTATCAACCAAATTCTGCAACATATTGGCCAATGTCTTGGCATCCTCCGGAGAAACGTTTTCGACGGTGGTACCAGCCAATGATATGTCATAGGAAACCTTCGGCTCGTTACTACCTTCATAGAGAGTATGAGCCATCACTTGTACAGGAAAGTTCTTCATTGTTCACCTCCTTTCTCCAATTCCGGACATGACTTTTCGTTGAAACGATATTCACCCATTACCTTGTGAATGTAGAAAGATGCTACAGGCTTATCCGAATGACCTTTAGGATGTATAGTGAAATACAGAGGAGTTTTAGCGTCAATACTAACCTTCCCCATAGAAAGGGGTATCGTGCGAGGGAATTGACGATCGAAATCCTGCAATTTCACATGTATGGTCTCAATCAAAGCATCCTTTGACAATTCATTCGGAACAAGATGATGTGCGAATGAGTCCAACCATTTTTGAACTTCCACCCCTTTATTATTGACGCAACTCCAAGTATTGATTTTAGAAATAAAGAACATCATCGCAAGCCTCCTTTCTTACAAAGAGACAGCGACCAAGCGAACCATGCCAGGCATACCAAAGCTGGAATGGAGGAACCGCAACAAATCAAAGCGGAGAAAGCCAATACTGCATGACTGATAAGCAGGGCTTGACGATTAGAAACTGTGCTCTCCACGATTGCGGAGAACAAGGGATTTTCACTATTCAGCCATACATTGATAGCCGAAGTCTTTGCTACTTGGAGCAGAATTGAATTGTTTATCATACGAAACTATCTGTGAACAAAACGGCAGAAAAAAGACGGCCACCGCACCCGTTGCTCACAGATAGTTCCAACTCCGAAGAGAAAGTAAATCTCGGGATAAGTAGCCGCCTATGGCGTATACATATAGTTTCGTATAAGACGCATTGAGCCACGTATGGCCGTAGCATCGGGGCATAAAAAAGGCCCTGTTCGTAGAGAATAGAGCATTTACCGAAGCCCCCACGGAGTGGACTACCACCATCTGTGAGCACTGCAAAGATAGGAATAAGTTTGCAAGTAACAAACTAATTATTGAAGAAATTAAGCAATGAGCACAATAATTATATAACACATGAGGGATTTAGGGAAAAACGTCAGCGCATTTGCAGTAAAACGTGAAGGCGTTTTATAAAAAAGGGCTCCAGCCTTAGCCGGAACCCTCGATACATTTATTAGTCAAAGCAAAAACTTCTACTTTGCAAAGGTATAAAAAAAGGCGGAATCTGATTGGATTCCGCTTATATTGTTAATTACTTAGATATGCAATATCTATAAAAACACACTACCGACAAAGGTATGACACACATAAAGACTCACTATCCTTGAGTGATATCTTCTACAATTCTAAATGTTCTCATAATTCATCTATGTTAATGGTTTCTGGGTGCAAATATATGAATTATATTTCATATAACAAATATTTGTCCCTCTTTTATTGTTTATTTAACGCTATTATATAACCCTGATTCTTGAACAAAAGACCTCTATATTGTTTCGTAAAACCAGTTTTACTATCACTTAACGTTTTAAAATCATCAATTGTTCCTAAACTATAGAATAAAAAATTCAAATCGTCAGGACATTTAAAATTGATAGTTAGTTTATTAATCAAATATGAAGCTCTAAAACCTATCGTAAAGTCTTTTTCTAAAGAATATTTTTTCACCATTTCTTTTGATATATCATACTTATCGCAATCCTTCAATTCTATGATTTGTTCAAAATAATGCTGACCTTTTTCTTCTCTATCAATAGTCTTAAGTATCTTGGCTGGTTTATCATTAACCATATAATTAGATACGGTAACAGAATAATCGCCTTTGTTTAAACCCACAACATCAATCCAGCTCTTTAATGGGAATTTTATTTTATCGGTACAATCTGCAATTAATTCAAAACTTATATCATGCTTTACTTTTATGATATTTCTCGTCTTGTCAACCCATTCAACATTTACAGTTGTGTTATAATCATTATAATAAATACGATTATTCGTTGGTAAATAGGTGTGTTTGATATTGGTTAATAAAGCCTTATTTATCGCAGGGAATTTAGATTCAAACATTTCTTTAGTTACAGTTTCCCATAATGGACTAATGTCATTGCGAACCTTCAAAAACTCTTCACCATAAATAATACCTTGAAGTTCCTTTTTAAATATACCAAGAAATTGTGCTGCATTTGTCAAGTATCCAACTACGACGCCAATAACCAATACATCTCCAATCTTAATGAGAATATCATACCAAAAATCCGATTCATCTAAAAAACCATAAGAAATTACATAGCCAATAACACCGACTATGAAACAAATCCAACCAAACCCCCACTTAAAACCTGTATTTGAAAACATAACTAAAAA
>JAEIGA010016490.1_pt1 | contig 11239 bp, 8 predicted proteins | sample 9270691 | NCBI WGS metagenome assembly JAEIGA01 (sample SAMN17057246, study PRJNA624740) | gut metagenome | biome: biome; isolation source: fecal sample | host: Bos grunniens | place: China: Xizang | collected 2019
GGTATTTTTACTCAAATTGTTTGTTTCTTTTGGAACCAGAACTACATAGTTCTGCATTTTTACAATTTTGCCTTTAGCTATTGCGGCGCAACGAAGCGGAATTGATTCATCTTGAATAAAGACAAACGGATCAGCACCTTTAGCACCTTGCAAAACTTTGCGTTTAATCAGTTGCCCCATACGAGTAAAGCGACCGGTTAAAACTGCATGCAAGGCATTGTCATAAGTTTTGTAATCAAGCGGCAAATTGGTCTTTTCTTGAGTTAAGTCTTCAGGTTCTTTACCGGTTTTAGTAAAACGACCATATACCATATCTGCCTTATTCTTCTTGGCAATATTTAACATTATCTCGGTTGAATCAAGAGGAAAAATATCGTCAGAATCAAGCATTCTGACCCACTCTCCTTTAGCCAAAGCAATACCTTGGTTACAGGTTGTGCTGATACCCTCATTTTTGTCTTTGGCAACAATGGTAACATTTTTAATGCCTTTGGTCATTTTTCTGATTATTTCAACCGAAGAATCTTTAGACATGTCATCAACAAAAATATATTCGGGATTTTTAACCCCTGATTGATTAAGCAAGGCTTTTAATACCGAGGGCAGATAATATTCTTTGTTATAAACACTCATAACAAAAGAAACGTCTATTTTAGGTTCTTGCTTTACTTTTTTAGTTGATGATTTTTTCATACAGATTACCTCTTAAGAATAAAAATGGTGCCGATTATGTGACTCGAACACACGACCCACGCATTACGAATGCGTTGCTCTACCAACTGAGCTAAATCGGCACACTAACGAAAACCAGTCATATTATATTTTTTCTTATTTGGCAAGATTTTTTACACAATTTATAAAATCTTGTCCTCGTTCCATAAAGTTTTTATAATAACCGAAACTGGGCGCTGTCGGAGAAAACAATACAAGACTGCCCTTAGCCAATTTTATCCCCTCAAAAGCCTGTGCAACGGCATCAGAAAGCTTGTCTGCTTCGATTAAAATAAAATCATCTCTTTTAACATATTTTCTGATACTTTCAGCAATTTGCGGACCACATTGAAACAAGGTTATGGCAATTTTCACTTTAGGATTTGCCTCGATGAACTTAGCATATTCGGTATAATCTTGTTGATTTATAGTGCCGCCGGAAATAATAACCATATTATCATCAAAACTTTTCATAGCGCTGATGGCTGCTTCAGGAGCTGTTGAAATGCTGTCATTGATAAAACGCACACCTTCAATTGTTCCGACATCTTGCAAGCGATGGGCGACTTGTTCAAATGATGGTAAAAAGCTCAAGGCCTTGCGCCAATCTAAATTCAAAGCCTTAATAACTGTCATTACGCCTGCCAAATTTTCCATATTGTGATTACCGTTAATCTGTAAATCATCAATATTGCAAACTGCTTCGCCACAATAAAAAAGCTCTTTATCTAAAGCATAAAATCCGTCTTGTTTACCATAATAAGCAATGTTGGGCAAAGATTGAGTATATTTCATCAACTCTGCATTATTAACATTTACCACGGCAACATCGGCTTTGTGAGCAAGGTGTACTTTATCTTTACAATATCCCTCGTGTCCTTTGTGCCAATCAGTATGTACCGAAAACAAGTTGGTAAACATCACAATATTAGGCGAGTTTCTTAAATCTGAAGCCTGATAACTTGAAAATTCGCCGATAACATAATCGTTTTCTTCGTCAATTAGTTCAATCAAAGCCTTGCCGATATTACCGCCAAGCGCGACTTTTAAGCCCATATGTTTCATCATATGATACATCATTGAAACGCTCAAAGTCTTGCCTTTTGAACCACTAACTCCGATAACTTTGGTATTGCGCTCTTTCATTTCACGCAAGAAAATATTAGAACTTGAGGTGACTTTAAGGTCGTATTTTTTCAATATTTCAAATTCGGGTTTATAAATACTGACACCGGGTGAACGAATTACCACATCCGAAACTTTAGCCAATTCTTCTAATTTTTCTTGTCCGTCACTATCGTTATATTCATAAATGTTTTTAGCAACTTGATGTTGGGTCAAATAATTTTTAGCAGCTATCCCTTCTGTTCCCATACCCCAAATTATAATATTTTTATCTTTTAAGTCCTTAATTAGCATTTTTCTTTGCCCCTCTCTTTTTGGCATAGAATTGATTTTCTGTTCTGTCGGCAATTTGTGAACCTTGGTGAACAACCATTTGTTTAAACGGAATTTCAATTCCCTCTTCTTTGAAACGCTTGTTTATAATAAAACGAACATCACTCGGCGCTGTCCAGCCGACATTTATATCTGATACATAAAAACGCACTTCAAAATCAAGACTGTCATCACCAAAGTCTTGGAACAAAACATATGGCGCCGGTTTTTTAGATACTTTCGGATGCGATGAGACACATTCAAGCAAAAGTTCTTTAACTTTTTCAACATCACTACCATAAGCAACACCGACTTTTACAGAATAACGAGCCCAGTTGTTTTCGTGGGTGCGATTTATTACCGAATTTGATAAAACTTGTGAGTTCGGAATAATAACGCTGGCTCGATTAAAAGTTTGAACCTCGGTTGAACGAATATTGATTTGTTTAACCTCGCCTTCTTCGTTGCCGATTACCACCCAATCGCCTACTTTTATCGGGCGTTCAAACAGCATAATTATTCCGGAAACAAAGTTGTTTACAATATCTTGCAAACCAAGTCCGATACCAACTGATAAAGCACCGGCAATCAATGCAATATTAGTTAAGTCGCCGCCCATAACCGCTATGGCTAAAAGACCGGCTAAAACATAGCAAATATAAGCAAAACCCGAAGCAAGTGAGTGTTTGGTGCCGGTATCTAAGTTGGTCTTTTCCAGCATCTTAAATTCTATACGGTGGCGCACCATTTTGATTATCCATATGCAGAGCGCAAAAACTATTATACTCCACATTATTGACAACAGTGATATCTTGATGCCGCCGATAGTAAAGCCGGAGATAGCCTTGTAGACATTGGCCTTTAGCACATCGAACGGAACTCCCCATAAAACAAGTATAGTGCCAATCAACACCAACAACATCAAAGGTTCGGCAATAACGCCAAACCAAAAATCAAATTTGCGCAAAAAAACCTTACGCATACGGAATGTTTTTACCCAAAGTCCCATAAGCAAAATATGCTGAACCGCATCATAAATAAAATTGCGCAAAATACTGAAAACAGCGATAATAACAGCGGTTAACAATGAACGATTGACGATAAATGAAGCAAGTCTGGCGTAACCAAACAGCGATAATATGATAATTGCTATGGTAAATACACTTACCAACATGCCGATTTTATAGGCATTTTTTTCTTTTTCGTTGATGGTGTCATCATCACTTTCTTCTATCGTATTATCAGTAGAGGTTTCAGCAAAATAAATATGTGAAATCCACGCAACACATAGCGCTTTGATTGATGCTGACACAGCCAAGATATATGATAACAATTCTAAAGGATATTTACTGACACTGACAATATTTTGCATATAGGCAAAAATACCTACCATCCAAATTGTAAAATATATGGCTTTTGTCAGGCGTTTGGCTTTGTCTGAAGCCATATCAATAAGACGCCATTTTTCATTGTATGGGGTAAAGACAACTCGGCAAGTTGCTCGACCGATGATGATATAAAGCAAATAGTATAGTGCCGAATGCAAAATTATACCCAAAAAGCTGTCTTGTACCAGGCTGGCTTGCATAAGCCAATGCAAACAAAATACAACTATGGCTGTGGGAATAATTCCATATGCACACCATACAGCTCCGGCAGCTATTATTTTGCGCCCCAACTTCGGAGTATCAATATCGCTTCGATAACCGAAGTGAGTAATAATCAATCGGCGTAAAAAATAGCCTAAAACAGTAATAAATGAAATTATCAAAATAATGGTAATTATATTATTTTTGGCTGTTTGGACTTGATTTTTATCAAGATTTTTATACCAAACATAGGGTGATTTTATAATATCAATTCCAAATGATAAAAGCTCATGATTAGCCTTTAATAAACTTTTGGGATTAATAAGTGTCATTTCAGTTGTGAGCATATTGCCCCACAACATCTCATTTCTAATATCAAAAATACGCTGATTAAGCTCGGCTATTTTGGCTGATAAAATATCTATTTCAGATAATCTGGTTTTTTCCTGCAAAAGTTCTAAGTTATATTCTTGGCGCTTTTGTGCAATAATTTTTGCCTCTGCAACATTTTCATTAACCTCGCCCAATGCCTCTATTCGTTTTTCGATAAGCTTTATTTCTTCAGTAATCGGGGAACGAACTGCATTTATTTTTAAGTCCATTTCATTTAAATACGGAATAATATCTGCTAAATCATCTATATTTATATCTTTCGACTTCGTTTGTCGTTCAATTTTATTTAAAGATTCAGAAATTTTTTTATAACTTAAGCCTTCACCCAAATCATCAGTTTTGGATAAATTTACAGCATAACAATTTTGTGAAAATAAGACCAAAAATAAAAACATTATTATTTTTTTCATGATATTCCCTTTTTATTGTAAATAAATATCTTACGACATTATATTTTATCTATAAAAAAAGTCTTGTATAAAATGAGAGTTATAATATGAAATTTTATACCTTAAATCATGAAATAATATAAATCATTTTTTTTATTTATTTATATCTTTTTTAGTAACTTTTTTAGCAAATACTATTTTAGCAAATTCAACCGAATCTTTTTGAATTTTTTTAATATCCTGTGGTGTCATTTTTATAAAATTTTTATATGTTTTTCTTCCTTTAAGTGCTGTATTTAACCATTCAGGATATTCTTGGAAATACATAATGTCTTCTTTATCTGCAAACAATATTAACTGAAAAGGCTTTTTATAAGAATTATCAAAAATAGCAAAGATATCCGAACGTTCTAACAATGCCGGAAGATTTTTCAAAATATTCGGATAACGACGATTTATATCTTCAGGATGAACATTATGACCTCCTTCGCTAACCCTTTTTTGTACACGTAAATGAGAAAGTTCAACATTAGACAAACCAATGAATATTGTCGCAATATTATATCCTTCTTTTTTTGCTCGTTCCATTATTCGTAAATGAGTAAGACCTGAAGCTGTTGTTTCATAAACAAAACTTCTCTTCTTTTCAAGATTATCATCTATGGTACATTTTACAAATCGTGATGCTTGTAACAAATAATCTTCAACATTTTCACTTGGTTTTGCCATATATTTGGCATAGTTATCCATATTCACGAATTGAACATTTCTAAACTCATCCCACTCATTAATAACCTTGTCATAAAATGTCGATTTTCCAGCACCATTTGGTCCGGTAAGTATAACAATCCATGGAGCATCTTGCATATCATATTTCATTTTATTTTATCCTTTTCACCAAGACCTCCTTATAATTGTTATCCAGAGTAATAATCCACTTTTCTCCGTTTTCCAATTCTTTAATCGTTTTACCGTTTTCTTTATAGTATAAAGGATAACTAATCTTATTTTTTAGATCAGTTGATGATATATTTGTTATATTTTCTTTTAGTTTGGTAAACATGAGGCACCCTTATTGTTAAATTTGTGCCATGTATATATCGTATTTTTAGTCAAAAGTCAATGTTTTTGTCTAAAATATATTATCAAAACAAAAATAAATTATTTTATTTTTTCAAAAATTGTTTTAATAAAGCCAAAATATTTTGCGCTGCTATTTTATAAGCATCACCTGAAATCCAAAGACTAATACCGTTTTCAACCGTAATATCTTGCCTGATACGACTTACAAATACCGAGCTTTCGCCCTGAACATCATTTATTGTTATATAACCGGCATCTTCTTGTCTATCAACTACCAAAACGCCTTTGGCTTTTTTAATATCTTCTCTAGCTTCATCAGCGTCTATTTCTTCTTCAACCTCGATATTAGCATAAACGCCTTGTCCTACAAAAGCCGGAACAACTGCACAATTAGCATGAATTTTGGTATTTAATCCCAATACTTGTTTAATCTGTGAATTATATAGCCATTCAACTTCGGTTTCCTCGCCAATAAATGAAGAAACTTGCGGAATAACATTAAAAGCTATGGTTTTGTGAAAAAGCCCTGATGTAGAAGCTATGTCATTCATCAAAATTTTGCGAGTTTGATTATATAGCTCGCTCATACCGTCTTGTCCTTCAAAATCAACCGAAGTATATGTATTTAAGGTTATTCGTTTGATGGTATATTTTTGTTTTAATCCGGCAATTGCCGACAAAAATTCGACCACATAAGGATGAGGAACATTTATGATATTTTTATCGGCTGAAGCAATTTTATCTTCGTTGATTCCACCTACTATCATCGGAATATTTTCATCACCCTCAAAAGCTTTGGTCGAATTGATAATACGAACATTTGATTGTGAAAATTTGTTACCGTAGATTGCAGCAATTTTATCATTTTCGGTAAAAATTACGGCAGAAAATAAAGATGTATCCAAATCATCGATGTTATCAACCGCAAGCTCATCATCACCAAAAGAAACTTTTGTTTTTTTTGCAACATTTGATGAAAAAACTTTGACATTGTTTTTATCATAGCCGCGAAGAGCCATAAGTTCTAAAATATTTTTTGCCAAAGCATTGTTAAAACCGATTATTGCAATATTGTTCATCATATTTTGTTCCTTCTATGCCACTATGTAAAAAATCCTATATTTTTTTGACAGACAGTACAATAAAAACTTTGCCATATATCACAAGTTTCTTGACATCAGAGGTAAAATGGCGTTTACTTGTTTTCGGTTTATTTAATTTTATGGAGTGATACAAAATGACAGCAAGAACTTTACAAGGATTTATGGAACTTTTGCCGCAAGAGCAATTAGTATTCAATCACATGAAGTCTGTCATTGCCCATACTTATGAAAAGTTTGGTTTTGCTCCATTGGACACGCCGGTTTTGGAACTGGCTGAAGTTTTGTTATCAAAATCAGGCGGTGAAACAGAAAAACAAATTTATGAATTTACCAAAGGTGATACAAATTTGGCCATGCGCTTTGATTTGACCGTTCCTTTGGCAAAATATGTTGCGCTTTATAACAATGATTTGACCTTCCCTTTCAAGCGCTATCAAATCGGTAAGGTTTATCGTGGCGAACGCCCGCAAAAAGGTCGTTTCAGAGAATTTTATCAATGTGATATTGATATTATCGACCGCGATGAGTTGAACATTGTTTATGATGCGGAAGTTTTGGCGGTTATCTACACAATTTTCAGCGAATTGAAACTACCTGCTTTCAAAATTTATATCAATAACAGAAAACTTTTGAGCGGATATTTAGAGCATTTGGAAATTGCTGATAAAACAGTTGATGTTTTGCGTCTGGTCGACAAGATTAAAAAAATTCCGGAAGAAGCATTTTTGGAAGAATTGAAAAAGTTAGGTTTGCCGGAAGAGAAAAACTCTCAATTGTTAAAATTTATCAAAATCAACGGATTAAACAACGAAGTTATTAAACAACTTGAAAATTTAAATGTTGAAAAAGAGAATTTTGTTACCGGTTTGGGCGAACTTAAAATTGTAATTGAAACTGCACAAAAATTGGGTATGCCGGAAGAAAATATTCAGATTGATTTATCAATTACCCGCGGACTTGATTATTATACCGGAACGGTTTATGAAACATTTTTTGACGAATATCCGCAATTCGGTTCGGTTTGTTCGGGCGGCAGATATGACAATCTTTCTTCGGTATTTATGGATAAAAAATTTCCCGGTGTCGGTATTTCTATCGGTTTAACTCGTTTGTTTGACCAGCTCAGAGCAAATAATTTGTTGCCGATAAAAGCCCTAACCCCTAACAAAGCGCTTATTATCACCCAAGGCGAAGAATTTATATCAGAAGCGGTAAAACTGGCCGGAAATTTAAGAAAATCGGATATCGCTGTCGATGTTATGTATCGTCAATGCAAGTTTAAGAAAAAAATGGAATACGCTAACAAAATCGGTGTGCCATATCTTATAATTATTGGCGAAGAAGAAGCAAACAGTAAAAAATATGCTCTAAAAGATATGTCATCCGGCGAGCAAATGAGCTTGACGGTTGATGATTTAATCGAAAAGTTAAAATAACAAATGTAAAGCACTCTGAATAAGGGTGCTTTTTTTATTCTAATCATGACTGATGGATGCAATTAGCTCTTTGATATTTTGCGCAATTTTTTTATCTTTTATAGCTATAAAATCTTTTAATAGCTCTTGCAAATGCTTTTCTTGATAAAATTTAGGAAGCTTGTTTTTGCTCCCTTTAACATCTTGAAAAAAATAGCTGATATCGACACCCAAAAACAAAGCTATTCGATAAAGAGTATATATATTAAGCGCGTTTTCGCCGCTTTCATATTTTTGAACATTTTGAGGAGATACATTCAATTCATCAGCTATATTTTTTTGCGAAAGTTTTAATATTTTTCGACGAAGATATATTCTGTATCCGATTTTTTGATTAAACTCCCTTGTGGCTATCTTTGTCATATCATTATCCTTTTTTTCATAAAGAAAACCACCTTTTAATAAAAAAAGGTGGGGACGTTCAAAAACTGCTACAACATAAACAGCCCGACTTATTCGGACAAGCCTATTCGTCGGCATCCCCACAAGTATATATGGGTATTTATGCCGACATTTCTTTATAGTCTTAATGTCAAAGACCATGTTGTATTAAGGTTTTTGAAGCCCTATACATAATAATTAAAAATCGATTTTTTTATAATCGAGCATATTTATTATAATAAGTATGATTGATTATTGCAATATCAAAATTGTTTACCAAAGTACTGTTTTTAAAAGATTATTCATATCTTTAACTCAATTTTAAATGTTTAAATGCCAGCATTGACTCTGTAAGGGAGCAGTACTCTCCTTTATATAAAAAAACGTTTTTTTAAGAAAGACAACAGAAGTTGTTACAAGAATTGAGACATATATACCCGAGGAATCGGATGGTAGGCTCTTTGCATAAGAATATGCGAAGGGTTTTGTTGTCTCTAAATATAGGTAAATACGGGCGAGGTGCGTTATGGCATATAACATAACCTTAAGCTCGTCAATGCGTTCGAATTTGCTGTCTTTACGCAATATTGCAACGCAAATGTCAAAAACACAGAACATTCTTTCAACCGGCAAAAAGGTCAATAATGCAATTGATAATGCTACTTCGTATTATCAAGCACGTTCGTTGACTAATCGCGCGTCAGATTTGAATAGTTTATTGGATTCAATGTCTCAAGGTATCCAAACAATTCAAACAGCCAGCACAGGCTTGGAAAGGGCTACTTCCTTTTTGGATCAAGCAACTGTTATTGCAAATCAGGCTTATGAAACCGAAATTATCAAAGTAGATCATAATATCAAATGGTTTATTGATAATGTAGGTTCAAATGGTGCTGTTGTTACAACAGCCCAAGAGCTGAAAGATGCCATAAATTCAAATAAAGAAATGATTTGCATTTATGGAACAATCGATTATTTTGACGGAGAAAATATTGAATTAAAAGATGGTCAAAAACTGGTCGGAACAGAATATTTTACCGGTTTTACCTGTAATGAAAACAGATTTTCCGCACTTAATACATCAGGTCAAATTCATGTTGCATCAGGTAATACTGCCGAGATATCTGATCTTACTGTTCAAACCGTAACACAAGATATATACGGCATTTTCAATCAAGGTACATTGACCATAAGAAATGCTACAATTCATAATACACTCGAGAAAGCATCACAAAGGACAGGATTATTTAATGTATCAAATCTTTTTTTAGAAGGGAAAATTGATATAACTACAACAAATATGCAACGTCCTAATAATTCAGCTATTGCAATATATAACAGTGGAGGTAATTTAAGTATCAACGAAAATTGTGAAATTAATTTAGCAATCAACTGTAATGCAAAAGATGAAAAAGGAAGTATATTTATTAATTACGGAACGGCAAATATAGGTAAAGATTCGGTAATCAACATAACCGGAATAAACAACAACACTTATGCAATAATTTGCGGATATTCTACAGTTTCATCATTGCAAACAATGAATATAGAAAGCGGTGTAAAAATAAATGCGCAAAATTGTTATTCCATCTTAAGAGGAGGACCAAGTGGATCCGGTCAAGCAAGTTATATCAATATTGCCAAAGATGTTGAACTGTCTGCAGAAAACAATGGTGTTATAAAATCTTGGATTTTATCTAATGATTATACATTTAATTTTTCCAGCGGATTTACAGAGATTACACCATCAGCCTTAGATAATAATTCAAATTTCTCAAAACAAGAAAAAGAAGTACTGTTTGATCATTTATATGAATATGATGAAAATAATGAAAATGACGAAGAATATGATTTTAGTAAGCAATACGAACAATATCAAAACATACTAACCGAATTTAACAATTTGCTTATGGATAGCTCATATCAAGGTGTCAACTTACTTACAGGCGGAGAATTAAAAGTAACATTTAATGAGGCTCGTACACATCATTTGTCTGTAAAAGGCAAAGATATGCGTTCGGATAAAATAGGGATAAATGATAAAAAATGGAAAAATAAAGATGATATTAAAGTTTCGATAAAAGAGATTTTGGATGCTACTAGTTTAATCAGAAATTATGTCGCAGAGCTCGGCAATAAATATACCATAATTCAAAACCGCCAATCATTTACCGAAGCTCTTACAGACATATTAGAAGTCGGTGCAGACAAATTAACATTAGCCGATATGAACGAAACTTCGACCGAATATCTCATGCTTCAAACCAGACAACAATTGGCGGTTAACTCTCTATCCCTCGCCTCGCAATCCGCTAAAGCTATTCTTTCATTATTTTAATTATAAAATATCTTAATTAGATACTTTAAATTTAATGGCTAATTATTTTAAATTAAGCCACTTTTTTTTAATGTTTTTTAAACACTGATTTTATATCATTTTCACGTGAGGGTCGCTCCCTCATAACTTGTACAAGAATTTAAACGTTTAAGAAAGACAACAGAAGTTGTTACAAGAATTGATACACATATACCCGAGGAATCGGAAGGTAGGCTCTTTGCATAAGAATATGCGAAGGGTTTTGTTGTATCTATATATAAAGAAATACGAGCGAGGTAAGATGTGTCTTATAATATCACCTTAAGCTCGTCAATGCGTTCAAATCTGCTGTCTTTACGCA
>JAEIGA010016491.1_pt1 | contig 11238 bp, 8 predicted proteins | sample 9270691 | NCBI WGS metagenome assembly JAEIGA01 (sample SAMN17057246, study PRJNA624740) | gut metagenome | biome: biome; isolation source: fecal sample | host: Bos grunniens | place: China: Xizang | collected 2019
ATGCAGGTGCTGCGTTCGCGCATCTACGACCTCTACCAGTCCAAACAGGAAGCCGCCGTGTCCAGCGCTCGCAAGAGCATGGTGGGGTCCGGGGATCGGAGCGAGCGGGTCAGGACCTATAACTTCCCCCAGAACCGGGTCACGGACCACCGCATCAACCTGACCCTCTACAAGCTGGAACAGTTCATGGACGGGGAGATGGACGAGCTCATCGACGCCCTGATCCTCGCTGAACGGACCCGGCAGCTTTCCGGCGAGGAAGCGTGATGGAGACGATCGTTCTTTCAACTGAATCGGTCTTACAAGCCGCCGCCAAAGGTGCAAAACTTATCAAGGCGGGCGGCCTGGTGGCCTTTCCCACGGAAACGGTCTACGGCCTGGGGGCCAACGGCCTCGACGGGGCGGCGGTGGACCGTATCTTCGAGGCCAAGGGCCGTCCCAACGACAACCCCCTTATCCTGCACGTGTCCCGGAAGGAGGACGCCTTCCCCCTCTGGTCAGGGGAGCCGCCCTTCGCCCGTCAGCTCATGGACACCTTCTGGCCGGGGCCGTTGACCCTCATCTATTATCGGTCCGCTATCGTCCCCGACGAGGTCACGGCGGGCCTCGACACCGTAGCAGTCCGCATGCCGGACAGCGAGGCCGCCCGGGCCCTCATCGCTGCGTCGGGCGTGCCCATCGCCGCCCCCAGCGCCAACCTTAGCGGCAAGCCCAGCCCCACCACCGCGGAGCACGTCCTCCAGGACATGGACGGCCGCATCCCCCTCATTTTGGATGGCGGCCCCTGCCGCTATGGGGTGGAATCTACGGTCCTGTCCCTGGTGGGCGCCCCCACCATCCTGCGCCCCGGCGCCGTCACGAAGGAGATGCTGGCCGCCGTTTTGGGCGAGGTAGCGCTGGCTCCCAGCGTCCTCGCGCCCCTCGCAGCGGGGGAGAAGGCCGCCTCCCCGGGCATGAAGTACAAGCACTACGCCCCCAACGCCCAGGTGCTGGTGGTGGTGGGCGAAGCGGAGGCCGCGGCCAGGCGCCTCTCGGCCCTGTATGACGAGTTCACGGCCCAAACAAAACGGGTCGCCATCGCCGCCACGAAAGAGGCCCTGCCTTTCTACGGGGACCGGCGCACCGCCCTCATGGGCACCCGCCGGGACCCGGCCACCCTCTGCAGCCGGCTCTTTGCCCTGCTCAGGGAGCTGGACGCTTCCTCGGACGTAATCCTTTCAGAGGGCGTCGGCACCGAGGGCACGGGCCTTGCCTTCATGAACCGCCTGCTGCGCTCCGCCGGCTTTAGAGTGGAGTACGTATAAGATCATCCCCGAAAGGAGCCCCGCCCATGGAACAGCAAAAATACTGCGCCTTCATCAGCTACCGGCACCAGAGCCCCGACGATGTGATCGCCAAGGCCCTGCACACCGCTATCGAAACCTACGGCGTCCCCGCCGGCATCCGCAAGAAGACGGGCAAGAAGAAGCTGGGCCGGGTGTTCCGGGATCAGGAGGAGCTGCCTCTCTCCGCCAACCTGGGTTCGGATATCGAGACGGCCCTGGACAGCAGCGACTGGTTCATCGCCATCTGCTCCCCCCGGTATCTGGAGAGCCGGTGGTGTCTCAGGGAGCTCGAGTACTTCATGCAGAAAAAGGGCCGGGACCGGGTCCTGGCCGTCCTGGTGGAGGGGGAGCCGGAGACCAGCTTTCCTGAGGTCCTGCGCTTTTCTATGGACGAAGCCGGGAACCGGACGGAGGTGGAGCCCCTGGCGGCCAACCTGCGGGGGAGCGACTGGAAGAAGAAGCTGAAGGACGAGAAGCTGCGGCTCCTCGCCCCCATGCTCTCGGTCACCTTCGACGAACTGAAGCGCCGGGAGCGTCAGCGGGCCATCCGCCGCACCTTCACCGTCTCCGCGGCGGTCCTTGTGGCGGCGGCGGGCCTGGGCGTCTTCCTGGCCGTGAACCACGCCCGCCAGGAGCGTCTCAGGGAGGAGGCGGCCCTGCAGGCCGCCATCGCCGAGGAACAGCGGGCCCGGGCCGAGGAGGAACAGCGCCAGAAGGAGGAACAGGCCGCCATCGCCGAAGCGGAGCGTCAGCGGGCCGAGGAGGAGCGCCTGCGGGCGGAGGAGGAGCAGCGCCAGAAGGAGGAGCAGGCGGCCATCGCCGAAGCGGAGCGCCAGCGGGCCGAGGAGGAGCAGCGCAAGGCTGAGGAGGAACGCCTGCGGGCCGAGGAGGAGCAGCGCCAGAAGGAGCTGGAACGCAAGAACTCCATCTACAACGATCTGGGCGAACGGCTGGAGCGGGCCTCCGCCGCCCTCAAGAACGGCGAGAAGCGGACGGCGGCCAGCGTGCTGCTGGGTGCGCTGACCATCAGCGGCGAGAACGAGGACATGCGCCGGGACGAGCTCATGGAGCAGCTCAAAAAAGCCCTGTATATCGAGCCTTTGTCCATCGTTTCCAGCTTCGACAACCAGAACAAGCGGGTGAACGAGATCACCGTGTCCCCCACGGGCGATCGGGCCATCGGCATCGTCAACAGCAACGCCGTGGTCATGATCGATCTCAACGCCAACGAAATTTTATATCAGGTCTCCGTGGGCAACGCCATGATCTCTTCCCCCTGCTTCTCCGCCGACGGGAGCCGCTTCCTGGCCCTCTGCGACATGGGCCGCGTGGTCACCGTGTGGAACACCCTGGACGGCACCGTGGCCTTCTCCTACACAGCCGATGCCGATGAGCAGTACAAGATCGCCAACGCTTTCTTCTGGAAGGACGAGAAGGAGCTGTTCATCCAGGATATGGAGCATTTCTATCTCGTTTCTGAGGACGGCAGCCGGACGCTCTTCTACACCATGGGCGAGCAGATGCCGGAGTACGATGAGAGCAACAACCTTATCTCCCGGATCACGGGCCGGCCCCTGGGCGAGCTGTTCACCTTCCTCAACGAAGACTATACGGGGACACCGGTCCTCGCCACGGCGGACCGGAGCCGCATCCTCATCGGCGGCGCCCGGGGCGACACGGCCATGATCGTCCTTGACGACAGCGGGAACCGGGTCAGCATCTTCGGCGTGCCCGTGGACCCCGCCATCTTCATGCCCGCCCTCATGTCCGAGACCTGGTCCCTGTCCCCCGACGGGAAGACGGCGGTGTGCCTGTCCCTGCTGGGCATCATCGGCGGCTGGGACACGGACACCGGGGAGCTGATCATCCTGGACGGCTTCGACTACACCGAAGGGTTTGACCGCAGCGACATCGCCTTTTCGGCGGATTCCAAGCGCATGGCCTATGTGGCGGAGGGACAGCTCTATGTGGCCGACGCCCGCACCGGGGCGCTGGAGCTCCAGGCCACCATCGACCAGACCAGCTTCGTGCCCGCTTTGGCCTTTACCGAGGACGGGAATTATCTCTTGATGACCAACCAGAGCCTGTTCATCATCAACGCCCGGACCTGGGCGCTGGAGCTGGTGGAGAACGCCGATTTCGGGAACCAGTACAACAACGTGGTGCCCCTTGCCGACACCTTCCTGATCACGAAATACGACGGGACGGCCAACTTCTACAGCATGCCCGAGCTCGCCTCCGTGAAGACGCTGGACGGCTTCGACGGGAAGCTCTGCGAGGCCGCGCCCGCCTATTTCCCCTGCGTGCCCCTCACCGGGGAGCATCGGTACACCGACGCCTTCCTCCAAAGCACTGGCAAGACCATGGACACCACCCCCCAGCTCGCCTTCGCCCGGGACGGGAAAACGGCGGCCCTTTCCTATGCGGACGGGACCATCGAGCTCTTTGACACGGCGGGGGACGGGTCCGTCGCCGCCATGATCGGGGAGCTGACCAACCCCATCGCGGCCATCGCCATGACCGAGAGGCAGCTGGTCGCGGCAGATGACAGCACCCGCCTGTTGATCTACGACCTCGAAGAGAAGGCGGTCCAGCGCATCCTGAACGTGGGCACGGTCTATTCCCGCTTCGCCTTCGACCCCGAGGGGAAGCTCCTCATGGCCCTCTGCGGCGGCCTCACCAGGATCGACGTCTACTCCCTGGAGACCTTCGAAAAGCTCTTCTCCCTCCACGCCACCGCGGACACCTTCCAGGACATGGCCTTCAGTGAGGACGGGGCCTTCGCCGTGGGCGTGACGGCCGCCGGGAAGTACGTGGTGGGCGACCTCTGGGCCGACGAGGACGCCCTGCTCGCCCAGGCCCGCAAGCTCACCGGCACGGCGCCGTGAGTCCCGGGGACTTGTCTTTTTCCCCGAAAAATGGTACAGTTCAGCTGACTTAACGAGAATATTGGAGGATGTATGGAAGACACCAAGCGCGTAAAACGGAACCTCGCGATGTTCCCCCTGGGCACCGTGGGCCGGGACATGGTCTACAACCTGGTCAACAACTTTTTGCTGACCTTCGTGCTCTTCACCCGGGAGCTTACCGCGGGCCAGCTCTCCGCCATCACCGCCATCATGGTGGGGGCCCGGCTCTTCGACGCATTGAACGACCCCATCATGGGCAACATCATCGAGCGCACCCGCACCAAGCACGGCAAGTTCAAGCCCTGGATCGTGGCGGGCATGGTCTCCACCTCCCTGGTCATCTACGCCGCCTTCAACGTGAAGCTGCAGGGGTGGAGCTTCGTGTGGTTCTTCGGCCTCATCTACTTCCTCTTCAGCATCACCTACACCATGGGCGACATCTCCTACTGGGGCATGATCCCGTCGCTGAGCTCCGACGGCGACACCCGCAACACCTTCACCGCCCGGACCACCCTCTTTGCGGGCATCGGCGGCACCGCGGCGGGCATCCTGATCCCCATGCTGACCACGGGCCAGAACGCCATCGGCGGCAGCACCACCGTGGCCTTCGGCCGGATCGCTCTCGCCATCGCCATTTTGTGCCCGGCGTTCCTCCTGTTCGTCCTCTTCGGCGTCCATGAGGATAGGTCCTACAACGACGAGCCCGTGCCGCCCGTCAGCTTCAAAAAGATCTGGTCCACCATCACCGGAAACGATCAGCTCCTCTGGATCGCCCTCATCTTTCTGATCCACGAGATCAGCAACGCCATCGTCCTCTCGGGCGTGGGCTCCACCTACATCTACTTTGAGTTCGGCTACGAGGGCGGCCTCTACAGCCTCTTCACCACCATCGGCATGTCCGTGACGGCTCTATTGATGATCTTCTATCCCGCCATCTCCCGGAAGGTGCCGAGGAAGAAGCTCATGTCCATCCTCCTCAAGGTGGCCCTCATCGGCTACGCAATTATGCTCCTCCCCGGCGTCCTCCTGCAGTCCGGGACCATGAAGGTCCTGGGCATGGACCTCAAGTTCCTGCTCATCACCATCGGCTACATGCTGGCCAACTTCGGCCAGTACGGCTACTACCTGATCCTCATGATCTCCGTCATCAACACGGTGGAGTATAACGAGTACATCCACGGCACCCGGGACGAGGGCATCATCACCTCCATGCGGCCCTTCCTGACGAAGCTCGCCTCCGCCCTCACCGTGGTCATCGCCTCCGCCACCTACATGCTGACGGGCGTCACCAAATACACCAATCAGATCTCCTCCCTGGAGAACGCGGCCGCCGCCGGGCACATCACCGAGGCGGACAAGCTTTCTCAGATACACGAGCTTCTCCAGGGCGTGACCCACGGCCAGTCCCTGGGCTTGCTGCTGGTGATGGTGGTGGTGCCCCTCATCCTGCTGGTCATCACCTATGTGCTGTACATGAAGCACTACAAGCTGGACGAGCCCGAGTATGACCGCATCTGCGCGGAGCTGAAGGCGCGTCGGGCCAGCAAAAAAGCATGAGCCTCACCCGCCTCGCCCTGCGGTTCGCCGCTCCGGCCCCGAAGGTGGAGGCCTTCGACCGGTATCTGTTCATCGGTCCCCACCCGGACGACATCGAGGTGGGCGCCGGCGCCACCGCGGCGAAGCTGGTCGCCGCCGGGAAGCAGGTGTGCTTTCTCATCTGCACCGACGGCCGCTACGGCCTCGAACACGCCCCCGAGAGCACAACGCCGGAGGCGCTTATCGAGCTTCGGAAGGCGGAAGCCGTTGCCTCCGCAAAGCTTCTGGGCGTGGAGGACGTGCGCTTTTTGGAGTTCAGCGACGGCGGTTTCTACGACTTCGAGGACCTGGTCAAAGCCGCCGCCCAGGCGGTGGGGGACTTCCAGCCCCAGGTCATCCTGGCCCCGGACCCGGACGTAAAGAGCGAGTGCCACGTGGATCATAAAAACGCCGGGGAGGCATCGAAGCGCCTCGTCTTCTTCGCCCCCTTCCCCGAGATCATGGCCCGCTACGGGGCCCAGCCGGCTCCCGTCCAGACCCTGGCCTTCTACATGACTGCCCATCCCAACCGCTTCGTGGGCACCCGGGGCCTGCTGCAGCGGCAGCTGGACGCCCTTCTCTGCCACAGGACCCAGTTCCCCCCGGATTCGGAAGCGTTCCAAAGCGTGGCCCTGTACCTGAAGCTCCGAAGCATCGACTTCGGCCTTCGCTCCCTGCAGGGCCGGGCCGAGGGCTTCCGCGTCCTTGGTAAGACCCACATGCACTGCCTCCCCGAGGCGGGACGATAGACAGGAGGGACCGTATGGACGCCATCGAAGCGATCCTGAACCGCCACAGCTACCGGGACCAGTACCGGCCCGACCCCGTGCCCCGGGAGGACCTGGTCACCATTTTGAACGCGGGCCTGGCCGCCCCCTCCGGCTGCAACAAACAGACCGTCAGCCTGATCGCCGTGGACGATCCCGCCCTGCTCGAAAGGCTCCGCGCCGTCATCGACCCGCCCGTAGGAGAGACGGCACCCGCCATGATCTGCGTGCTGTCCCGGCGGATCATCGCCTATCGGGATCGGTGCTTCGCTGTTCAGGACTATGGGGCGGCCATCGAGAACATGCTCCTCGCCATCACGGCTTTGGGCTACCGGAGCTGCTGGTACGAGGGCCATATCACGGACGAGGATCGGATCGGGGAGAGGATGGCCCGGATTCTGGGGGTGCCCCCGGAGTACGAGCTGGTCTGCTTCCTGCCGGTGGGCGTCGGGGTTTCGGAGCCGATCCCGCCGAAAAAGAGGCCGTTCGAGGAGCGGGCCTGGTTCAACGGTTTCCCTCAGGAGCGATAGAGACGGAACACACAGCGCATCATCAAGGACACATGACACAGGAACGAAACAGAAACGGAACACCCATGGCGATCCTGCGCAGCATGCTGCTGGCGGCGGGAAGCCTGTTCGTGAACGGCTTCGGCATCTATCTCACCATCCAGGCCAACCTGGGCGCGGCCCCCTGGGACGTGCTGAACCTGGGCATATCCCACACCCTCGGCATCCTCTACGGCACCGCCTCCATCGCTGTCTCCCTGACCATCCTGACCATCGACATCCTCATGAAGGAGCCCGTGGGCATCGCCATGTTCATCGACGCCTTCGTGGTGGGCAAGTCCGTGGACTTCTTCAACTGGCTCCACCCCGTGCCCAAGTGCACCTCCCTGCTGACGGGCATCCCCGTGATGCTCCTCGGTTTGGTGATCCTCGCCTACACCCAGTACGCCTACATGGCCGCCGCTCTGGGCTGCGGCCCCCGGGATACGCTGCTGGTGGGGCTTGCTAAGCGGGTGCGCCGCGTCCCCATCGGGGCGGTCAGCATCGCCCTGCTGGGCTCCGCCACCCTCATCGGCTGGCTTCTCGGCGGCCCGGTGGGCATTGGCACCCTCATCTGCGCCTTCGCCTCCGGACCCATCATGCAGCTCGCCTTTCGCACCGTGCGCTTCGACGCCACCAAGATACAGCACCAGCGGCTGAAGGATTCCGCAAAGGTGTTTTTGAACGCAGCAAAAAACTGACCCATACCAAGGAGGAGACCGTCATGCAATTCAAGATGATCCACGAGAACTACAACGTCGCCGACCTGGACCGCTCTCTTAGTTTCTATGAGAAGGCCCTGGGTCTCACCGAAAAGCGCCGCAAGGAGGCTAAGGACGGTTCCTTCATCATCGTCTATGTGGGAAACGAACAGAGCGACTTCGAGCTGGAGCTGACCTGGCTTCGGGACCATCCCCAGCCCTACGACATCGGCGAGGAGGAGTTCCATCTCGCCTTCCGCACGGACGACTTTGAAGCCGCCCACGCCCTCCATGAACAGATGGGCTGCATCTGCTTCGAGAATCCCTCGATGGGCATCTACTTCATCCAGGACCCGGATGGTTACTGGCTGGAAGTCCTGCCCACCCGGTAATATAGCGCGGCGTGGACGGCGGCAGGAAACCAAAGCGAATAACGGCCGGCATCCTGGCCCATGTGGACGCGGGGAAGACCACCCTGTCGGAGGCCCTGCTGTATCGGGCTGGGATGCTTCGAAAGCTGGGGCGGGTCGATCACCGGGACACGTTCCTGGACACCCATGCCCTGGAGCGGGATCGGGGCATCACCATTTTTTCAAAGCAGGCCCGCATCCATACCGATGAGCTGGAGCTGACCTTACTTGATACCCCGGGCCACGCGGACCTGTCCGGGGAGACCGAGCGGGCCATTGCCGCCATGGATATGGCCATCCTGGTCATCAGCGGCACCGACGGCGTCCAGGCCCATACGGAGACCCTCTGGTCGTTGCTTCTTCGCGCCCGGGTGCCCACCTTTATCTTCGTCACCAAGATGGACGCCTCCCGCCTCAGCCGGGAGGAGCTCATGGAGGATATCCAAACCTGCCTGGGCGAAGGCTGCGTCCCGTTCCCCGTGGCGGACCCGGAGGCCCTGGCGGTGTTGGACGAGGACGCTCTCGAAGCGTACATGGAGACGGGGGCGGTCTCGGACGACGAGATCACCCGCCTCATCCGTGCCCGGAAGCTCTTTCCCGTGTGCTTCGGCTCGGGCCTCAGGCTGGAGGGGGTGGACGAGTTTTTGTCCCTCCTCACGAGATACGCCCCGGAGCCGCCCCGGCCCGCCATCTTCGGGGCCCGGGTCTACAAGATCGGCCGGGATGCCCAGGCCGGGCGCCTCACCTATATGAAGCTCACCGGCGGCACCCTGTCCGTCCGGGACACCCTGCGCTATCGGGGCGTCAGCGGAGAGATACTGGAAGAGAAGGCGGCCCAGCTCAGACTGTACTCCGGCGCGAAGTTCGAGACGGTCCAGAGCGTCTCCGCCGGGGACGTGGTGGCGGTGACGGGCCTTTCCGAGACCCGGCCCGGTCAGGGCCTGGGGGCGGAGCCGGACGGGGAGACGCCCTTGCTGACCCCCGCGTTAGGCTATCGCATTGACCTCCCCGCCGGGGTGGACGCCCGGACGGTGCTCCCCAAGCTCCGGCAGCTCGAGGAGGAGGAGCCCCTGCTGCACATCGTCTGGCAGCCCACTTTGGGTGAGATCCAGGCCCAGCTCATGGGCCCCCTGCAAACAGATGTTCTGGTGTCCCTGATCCGGGAACGTTTCGATCTCGATGTGACCGTGGGCACGGGCCGCATCCTCTATAGGGAGACCATCGGCGCCCCCGTGGAGGGCGTGGGCCACTTCGAGCCCCTGCGCCACTACGCGGAGGTCCACCTGCTGCTGGAGCCCGGGGAGCCGGGCAGCGGCCTTACCTTCGCCTCCGCCGTCAGCGAGGACGACTTGGACTTGAACTGGCAGCGGCTCATTTTGACCCATTTGGCGGAAAAGGAGCACCTGGGGGTCCTGACCGGCTCGCCCCTCACCGACGTGAAGATCACCCTGATCGCCGGGCGGGCGCATCTCAAGCACACGGAGGGCGGCGACTTTCGCCAGGCCACCTATCGCGCCGTGCGTCAGGGGCTCATGAAGGCCCAGAACGTGCTGCTGGAGCCCTATTACCGCTTTCGCCTGGAGGTGCCCTTTGACCTTGTGGGCCGTGCCATCAGCGACATCCAGGCCATGGGCGGCACCCACGACGCCCCGGAGGAGGCGGGGGGCCGCATGGTCCTCACGGGCACCGCGCCGGTGTCCGCCATGGCCAACTATATGACTGAAGTGGCGGCCTACACCCGGGGCCGGGGTCGGTTCTCCTGCCGGGTGGCCGGGTATCAGCCCTGCCAGAACGCCGAGGCCGTCATCGCCGAGCGGGCCTATGACCCGGAGGCGGACCTTGAGAACACCCCGGACAGCGTCTTCTGCGCCCACGGGGCCGGGATCATCATCAAGTGGCGGGACGTGGGGGAGTACATGCACCTGGACACCGGCTTCGGGAAGGCGTCGCCCTCTTCGGAGCCTCAGCCGAGGCTCCGCCGGGGGAATCTCGACATCGACGAGAAGGAGCTGGCGGCCATCATGGAGCGGGAATTCGGCCCCGTCCGCCAAAATCTGTACATCCCGCCCCGCACGGTCAGCGCCCCGGAGCCGCCGCCCCCCGCGCCGAAGGCCCCGGAGCGGATCATCGTGGACGGCTACAACCTGATCTTCGCCTGGGAGGAATTGAAGGCCCTGGCGGCGGAGAATCTGGACCTGGCGCGGTCGAAGCTAATCGACGCCCTCATCAACTACCAGAGCTACACGGGCTCCGAAGTGGTGCTGGTCTTCGACGCCTACCGGGTGCCCGGCGGCGTGGGGGCGAAGTACACCGAGGGGCCGCTCCACATCGTGTACACGAAGGAGAACGAGACCGCGGACATGTACATCGAGCGGCTGGTGGACGAGATCGGCAAAAACGAGGCCGTCCGGGTGGTGACCTCCGATTCCCTGGTGCGGCTGGGGGCCCTGCGCTCCGGGGTCCTGCGCACGTCCTCCAAGGAGTTCATCGCCGAGGTGGACCAGGTCAGGGCGCGGATCGCCGAAGCCATGGCGCGGAGCAAGTGACAGGATGGAAAACAGCGAGTTTTACAAGCGCATAGACGACCTTGCCTCCCGCGCCGAGCGGCGGGGCGTCGTCACCCGCACGGCCTTTCTGACCCCGGCGGAGCAGTACGCTTTGCAACAGTATTATCATGGGGACGACATGCTGCTCACCGGCGGAGGGCCGGACTGCGAGCGACAGGTGGCCTTCTTCCTGCCCGAGTTCATGGGGCCGGAGGAGGTGGATATCTCCGAGCATATCCGGGCGGTGCGGATCGAGGCCCACTTCGGCGCCCCCGGCCACCGGGACTACCTGGGGGCCATCCTGGGCCTGGGCATCACGCGGGAGTCCCTGGGGGATATCCGCATCGAGGACGAGACCGCCTGCGTCTTCTGCCTCAACACGGTGGAGCCCCTGCTCCGGGACGAGCTTGCCAAGGTGGGTCGCTGCGGCGTGACCGTGGCCCCCTGCGCCCTCGAG
>JAEIGA010016492.1_pt1 | contig 11238 bp, 6 predicted proteins | sample 9270691 | NCBI WGS metagenome assembly JAEIGA01 (sample SAMN17057246, study PRJNA624740) | gut metagenome | biome: biome; isolation source: fecal sample | host: Bos grunniens | place: China: Xizang | collected 2019
AGTATCTTTTTAATTGCAGAGCAATGGATCTTTTTCCATTCCGTTATAGTGGTTATTGCGCCGAGGACGAACAAAAGCAGATACATACCGCAAACGCTTTGTCCGAAGGATAAAAGAATCGGCAATATATTTTGCCTCATTATTGCAAGAGTAATTGCCGCAATTACGTTAATAACCACGGAAAGAATACTTAAAACAAGGGCTGGCAAAATGGTGCAGGACATATCAAAGCAGGAGGTACAATTTTTAGAAAAGATACCGCGTACAAGCTTAAGCCCGAACTTGTCCATTACCTGCAAATATCCCCTTGCCCAGCGCATTCTCTGCAAGCATGACTGAGAGAATTTTGTAGGCTGCTCGTCATAAATTATAGCATCGTCAGCATAGCCTATTTTTCTACCCTTTAGTACGTTATAATTTGTAAACTCAATATCCTCTGTAAGCAGAAAGAATTTCCATCCTCCCGTTTCACGCATTATAGCGGAGTCAAAGACGAAACCCGTACCTGAAACCGCCGCAGTAGTATGGCAGCGCATACGGCATCTGTTAAGATACTGTGACTCACGCAAGAACCAAAGGGCGTAGCCTGCACTCACCCAGTTATCCCCGTAATTTTTGGAATTACGGTAACAGGTAACGATAGGATATTTATCGGAATATACCTTATTTATTTCTTCGAAGAACTTAGCGTCAACCACGTTATCCGCATCAAATACGGCGTAAGCATCAAAATACGTGTCACCGTAATCCTCTACCACTCTGTCGTATAGATATTCAAGGGCGTATCCCTTACCCACCTTTGAGGTGTCGAATCTTTCGTAAACGACGACGCCTGCCTCTTTTGCAATATCGGCAGTATTATCATCACAGTTATCCGCCACGACAAAAACGGTAATATTTTCTTTCCCGTAGGTTTGTGAGTTCAAGCTTTCTATAAGATTTTTTATAACCTTGCTTTCATTACGCGCAGAGATCAGAACGCCGTATTTTCTTACAGGCTTCTTATCATGCTTGGGCTTTCTTATAAAGACAGGAACAATAACAAACAGTATCTGATATGCATAAAACAACATAAAGAGTATACCTATCACCTTATTGGCGGTGAAGATAACGTTCCAAACTATATCTGCTGCCTGCATACGACCTCCATTAAAATCAATTATAAGTCAAGTAATTATTCGCATTACGCGAAAACACACCTATTCATAATAATTATACAACATTTTAAGGTTTAAGTCAATACGAATAAAATAATTTACATTTATATGCCTTATTTGGATAAAACGTAAAAAAAGCCTTGATTTTATTGAAGTTTTAGTACAACATTGCCAATAATTTCAGAAAAAGGGTTGACTTTTCTGCTTTAAAATTATATACTTTTTTTAGGTTGCTTAACCTGTCACTAAAAATGACTTAAGAGGAGAATAAAAATGAACACTACCCCACACAAAATTCGCGTAACTGAAGATATGATAATCAACGATATGGGTATCGAAAGAGTATCCAACTTTTTTTGCGAATTTGACAACGACGGCGACCCCCTTTACGGTGTTATAGGGGAAAGTCCTAAGGTACATAGACGATTTGACCATTGGTGGATCGGCGAAACGGATCTTGCATTTACTGTTGAGCTTGACGGAATCTATCATATAACTGATATATTCTTTTATAACGAATTTGGTACTCACCCTGCAAGAGTTAAAATGGGTACACCATTTTCTTGGGAATTCGACAAGGAATTCATCCCCGAGATGCAAAGATGGTGCGGATTCAAGGCCGGCCACGACACACAATACATCAATTTTTCATTCAATAATAACAACGCCCCCAGCGAGATCCTTATTTACGGATACAAGATAAAGGACGTTGAGAAAATAATTCCCGAAAGAAAGCCCCACGGTAAGACAAACATGAACGGATTTGTGGGAATGAATGCGTTTATTAATGACGGAGACGATATTTGCCGCGCGGTAAACTATATCCGTGAGTATCATCCCTGGACATGGACCTGTCGCCCCAATATGGAAAAGACCACTATTTCCTTCAATCCCGGATATTCAAACGGATGGGATTTTGAGGAATTCTACCGTAAGCACTCCGAAAGCGGAATAGATATTTGCCCCACCATATCCTCCCATCGTTCAAGAGGTCCTAAGGATAAGACTTGTGATTCCACAGATCCTAAGAACTATATGAGCTTTGCAACTATGCTTTTCCAATTTGTTGCGAGATTCGGTCATAATAAGGATATTGATCCCTCTCTTATTCAGGTTGACCCTGGGCAGACACCTAAGATCGGTCTTGGATATCTTTCCTCCGTTGAGCCTCTTAACGAGCCTGACGGAACGTGGCTTGGCAGAGAGCCCTACTTCACCCCCTTTGAGCTTGCGGCATTCTTAAGTATGTGCTATGACGGACACGAGGGTAAGTATAAAAACGTAGGTGTAAAGCAGGCTGACCCCAATTTCAAGATGTCTATGTCAGGTGGTGCAGGACTTAACCTTGGTTACCTACGCGCTATGGCATTCTGGGCAAAATACAACCGTAAGGACGGTAAGCTTCCCTTTGACGTAATTAACGCCCACAGATATTGCGGCAAATCCAAAGATAAAAAGGGACTTATAAATTACGTTGACGTAAATATTGATGAGCGCGGTAACACAAGCGACAAGGTATACGTTGGCGTAAGCCCTGAGGAAGGCGATATCGTAGGCGCATTTGATCCCATAAGAGATTGGCGCGACAGATACTATCCCGAGCTTGAAATATGGCTTACAGAGTTTGGTTGGGATACCAACCAGGACTACAGAACAGCCACCTCCGCCCACGCATATGGCGAGTATACTGGCAGACAGGTACAGGCTATGTGGCTTGTGCGTGAGTACCTCCTTTTAAGCGCGATCGGTATTGAAAAGGCGGCTATGTACATGTCCCGTGACTGTGGGCCAGAGGAAACCGCGGTTGGTAAATACGGCTCCAGCGGGCTTGTGCGATTCCCCATTGAGATAAATCCCGGTAACGTAATTCAGGGTAACAAAAAGGATTCCTTCTATTACGTATATACGCTTAAGGAAACACTTGGAGATACGTCATTTGATTGTGAGCTTGAGGCTCCCAATGAAAACGTAAAGATACACAAATATCTTACAAAGGACGGCAAAGCAAAATACGCCCTTTGGTGTACAACCTCCGACGGAACAAAGGTTCCCGGTATGAAATTCAGAATTCCCGAGGGAGAATACAAGCTTGTTAAGATGGTATTTGAATCCGTCCTCGGTGAGCAGGAGGATCTTGAATACAAGGACGGCTACGTTACTGTAAACGTATCCGAAAACCCCGTATTTGTAGTAGAAAAGTAAACAGATTATGGGGTATTACGAAAACGATAATACCCCATTATTTTATTAAGGATAGAAGGAGCCAAATTATATGACACCTCAAAAAATAAAAATACTACCCGATATGATAATAAACGATATGGGCCTTGAATGTCCTGCAAATTTCTTTTGTGAATTTGATAAGGTAGGCGACCCTAAAAACGGAGTTTTGGGAGAGGCACCTGCCGTTCACCCAAGGCACGACCATTGGTGGATTGGTGAAACCGACCTTGCCTTTACCATAGAGCTTGACGGTATTTACAAAATAACCGACGTTTATTTTTACAACAACACAGGCGACCACATAGCAAGAGTAAAAATGGGTACTCCCTTTGCCTGGGAATTCGATAAGGAATTTACACAAAAAAAGCAGGAATGGTGTGGATTTGATGTAAATTTCGACACACGGTACGTAAATTTTACGTTTAATAACAACGACGCACCAAGTGAGATCCTTCTTTACGGATATAAAATTGCGGACGTGGAAGAAGAGCCTACCATTCCTTATAAAAAGGAAAGAATCAAGCTTGACAAGTTCGTTGGTATGAACGGATTTGTAAACGACGCTGACGATATATCAAGAGCTTGTACTTATATAAGAGAGTATCATCCATGGACGTGGACCTGCCATCCTAACGGCGCGGATACTGCTCTTGCGCCTAATCCAAGCACGAATCTTCGTTGGGATTTTGACGACTTTTACAAGCGTCGCCACAGTTTTGGAATTGATATGTGTCCCACTCTTACCGTTGGACGCGACCATATTCCAAAGGATAAAGCCGTTGGGGACACAACAAGTCCCGAGGCGTATCTTTCCTATGCATCATATATTTTCCAATACGTGGCAAGATACGGTCACAACAAGGATATAGACCCTGCCCTTATCAAGGTTGCAGAGGGACAGGAAAAGAAGATAGGCCTTGGTTATATGTCTTATCTTGAGCCTCTTAACGAGCCAAACGGAACGTGGATGGGACGTGACCTGTTCTTCTCACCCTTTGAGCTTGCGGCTTGTCTTAGTATGTGCTACGATGGACACGAGGGTACATACAAAAACGTTGGTGTAAAGCAGGCTGACCCCAATTTTAAAATGTCTATGTCAGGTCTTGCGGGTATAAACTTTGATTATATGCGCGCAATGGCATTCTGGTCAAAATACAACCGTAAGGACGGCAAGCTTCCCTTTGACGCCATCAATATGCATCATTACACCGGAAAGAGTATACTGAAATCCGGTATTACCAAAAACGTTGACGTAAATCTTGATGAAAGAGGAGACGTTGGTGAAAAGGTATACGTAGGTATCAGCGCCGAGGAGGGCGATATCGTAGGCGCACTTGCCAAGATAGGTGAGTGGAGAGATAAATACGCGCCCCACCTTGAATACTGGCTTACGGAGTTTGGTTGGGATACGAATCAGGACTACAGAACGTCCACCTCATCCCACGCATACGGTGAATATACGGGAAGACAGGTACAGGCTATGTGGCTTGTCCGTGAGTATCTTATGCTCTCCTCCGCTAACATAGACAGAGCGGCAATGTATATGTCTCGTGACTGCGGTCCTGAGGAAACGTCCGTTGGTAAATACGCTACAAGTGGTCTTGTACGTTTCCCCATTGAATTAGGTCCGAAGGTTGTAGTCCAAGGTAACAAAAAGGATTCCTTCTACTATGTTTACACTCTTAAGGAGATCATCAGTGACTGTTATTTTGACTCCGAGCTTGAGACGGAAAACGTAAACGTAAAGATATTCAAATACGTAACCGACGAGGGCAAAGCAAAATATGCTCTTTGGTGTCCTACCTCCGACAGCACTAAGGTACCGGGATACAAATTTAAGGTTGAAAACGGAAAATATACCTTAGTGGAATTTGTAAACGAGAGATACAACGGAAAGCGCACCGATATGGAAGCGACAAACGGATATCTTACTGTAAATATAAGTGAAAATCCTGTTTTCATTATTGAAAACTGATTAAACACAATATTATAGCTAATAAAAAATACGGCTTCTTGTGAAGCCGTATTTTTATTTTGTATTTATTATTCTGCTGTTGCAGGATTCAAAACGTTTTCAAAAGCTGTATCGCCAACCATTACGTATACGGGGTTTTCGGATACGTCAATAGTTACAACCTTATCAGCTGCTGTAATGTTTGTCTTAACACCGTGAGTTTCTCCGTATGCGTTTTCAACAAGGACTGCTTTGTCAGCGCCGATATAAAGTTTAAAGTCGTCAACCTTTGTTCCGTCGGATGTGGGGCACCATACTGCGTAACCGTAGTTGCCATCCTCATCAGCATACTGATAGATCCAAACGTCTTCTCTGCCAGAGTCAATTTCCTGAACGAATGTGAAGTCGTAAAGTGTATTTCTCAAGGTGTACATATAGTAGTATGCATCCTTTTCCTTACCCTTTGAGTCGTAAACACCGCAGGTACCGTACTGTACGTTATCTGTTGTGTCCTCAGACGTACCGTCCTCACACATGTACATAGTAGCCTTATCAACGCCTGCTGCGGACATCATAAGGTATGCACGTATAAGCCACATAGCCTGTACCTGACGCGCCGTATACTCACCGTACGCGTGGCAAGCTGTCTTTGTCGCGTAGCTTGCTGCTGTATCCCAGCCAAACTCTGTAAGCCATACTTCCTTTTCGGGATAATACTTATCACGGAGTTCAAGAAGAGGAGTAAGATCGCCGATCAAGTCAAATTCTTCTGGAGAAACGCCCATAAGAACTGTCTGACCGTTAATATTGAATTCCTTACAGAAATAAGAGTGAACGTTAAATGCATCCATAGCAACCTGACCGTCATTACGGTTTGCCTTCATCCAATATACCATAGATGAAATATAACGGGAACCAACGCCTGCAAGACCTGCCATGGCAACCTTCATTGTGGGGTCTGCATTCTTTATACCGAAGTGATTGGAGTCACCGTTTATGTCAACCATTGTATTGCAATGTCCGTCATAGGCTGCGGATGTAAGAGCTGCAAGCTGGTAGGAAGTGAACTCACCGTTAGGCTCGTTACCAAGCTCGATCCACTCAATGAGATCCATACCCATGCCTGCTTCAGTAACGGGTCTTCTCATATGAACCTGCATAGCCTCAAAAAGTTCAGGGCTCTTTGTTCTGCCGTAGCGCGCTGCAAATATAAACATATTGTCAGCATACATTTCGTATACGGAAGCATTGTACTTTTCCTGTTCTGTAGCTGCTCTTCTTACGATATTGCCGTCAGCATCCTTTGTAAATATTGAGCCAACTTCAAGCGTAATCCACTGAACACAGGGAATAACGTTAATGCCTGCTGTTTTATAAACTTTGTACTGAATGTCAAAGTTACCCATTACACCGTTAAAGCCTGTTGCAGTTTGAGGATAGAAATCCTGTGTAAATGTCCAACCCATATTGTGATATTCACGAAGGACTGTAGCGCAGGAAATCTGTTTTGTGGTAGTGTTAGCACCGCCGTTGGCTACAAAGCCACAGATACCCATAAACTCACCCACCGTGGGAAGCTTATGCGCTTCTGTTGCAGGAGCGTGATCACTCTCACCGCTCTGGTAACCGAATACCATAATTTCAACGGGAGCGCTACCATCATAGAAGATCACCTGAACGTACTCTGCATTTGCGCCAACGTCAAATGTATACCAAGTCTTAGCCTCAAAATCAGCCGCCTTAAATACCTTTACCTTATCCCATGCGGAATCTGCAGACTGGAAGTCCTCTGCCGTGTCGGACACACGAACGACAATGTCACCCTTGGGAACTGTATTAACGTAGAAGCAAACCTTATCTACGTATGTAAGGTACTCAAGATCGATAACGGGAGAAAGCTTTCTCGGCTTACCGCCATTTGACGTATTATCATCACTCTCAGAATAGAGCTTGTTAAGAGGAGATACGGGGCGAAGAAGACTGCCGGGTAACATACTCTCATTCTGCTCATCAAACAAGGGAGCAAAATTTCCAAAGGATTCACCATGGTGAACCGTAACTGCATTTACGATAGCGTTATAGTCGACGGGGATAAGCTTGTTACCGCCAACACGTGCAGTAACTATATCACCGTATACGGCTTCAGCATTAGTGGGCTTTACAAAAGGCTTGATAGCAACGTAGTAAGCCTTATCCAAGGTAGCTGAGAAATCCTTGATTACGAGGGTCTTGCCAATGCCGTCACCTGTAATTTCATAATTTGCCTTAGTTGCGGAATCAAAATTGCCGTCTGTAATGGGGGACGTACTGAATCTTACGTCAAAATCACACGTTGTGTAATTTGCGTTAAATTTCATAGTAACACCTGTTCCACCCTCAACTCCGCCAATTACACGAAGATATTCAACTGTAAGAGGTGTTGTGGGATCATACTTTACAATAGGAGCAGGATCACCCTCAGTAGTGGGAGCTTCTGTTGTAGGAGCTTCTGTTGTTGTGGTTTCATCATCTCCGCCACAAGCCGCAAGACCTATTGCAGCAAGAACGAGAAGTAATGAAAGCAATACCAAAAATACATTCCTTTTCATAATTTTCCTCCGATTTTTGACTTTTTCAAGTCTATATCATATTTATATAATACATTTTTTTAAATCGTTTGTCAATACTTTTATATATATTTAACAATTTATGATGTATAAAATCCTCATTTTTATATAGTTTTACCATTGCAAGGTCCTTATGGGATGTCGGTTACGTCGTTTTCCTCTCCGTTATTTTCTTCGGTTGGAGGCTCTTGTATCTCGGGCGTTACACCTTGCGGCACATCCGATACGTCAGGAATCGGCTCGTTTGTGATGGGTGGAGAATACAGAGAATTAAAGCAGTCTACCTTAAATCTCGTATCGTACCGAACTCCATCTATATGAATAAAGCGCGCCGTAGCATAAACGTACTGCGAAAGAGGCTTATCAAGAGCGTCGTTTGTATTGGCGCAGATAAATATTTCTCCGTTTTCAATCTTGCTGATGATAAGTGTATGGTAAAAATCCCCCGTTTCGTCCGCAAGCTGAACCACGTCGCCGATTTGCGCAAGAGATACGTCCACCTCCTTGCCAAAGGGACCGACATCTAGATTGGTCGTAATAAAATCGTAGAAAAATTCCACTCCCGACCAGGATGGGCTTCTTCTCCGTAAAGAAAGAAAATACCAGCCGTAGATGGGAGTAAAATTCATTACACAGCTACCTGCAAGGATGCATTGGGAAACGAAATTGGTACAGTTGCCCCCTATTCCCTCGAAGGTGGCAAAAAGGGGGTTTCGCACAAATGCGTATTTTCTTGCGTAAAGCACCGCATTTTCTCTCATATATTCTTTTTCAAGTATCATAAAATCACTCTCCTCACAATAGTTTTATGCTAAGGGGGGTCGATATGTGATATGTTTTTTGAATTTATCCACACTCCATCGGGGATTTTTGCTTTTTTACTGATTTCGGGTGTGACCTTGGTAAACGGATTTACGGATGCGCCCACCTCCATATCGGGGGTAGTGTCATCAAAGCTCTGGTCTGTAAAAAAGGCGAGTCTTGTATGCGGAATTTTCAATTTCTTTGGCGTTATTCTTTTTTACACCTTAAGCGGAAGGGTGGCAAAGGGTATATTTGACTCGGCAAAATTCGGAGAAAAGAGTATACAATGCATATGCGCTTCACTTTTGGGCGTTATTATCTTCTCCCTTGCCGCCTGGCTTTTTGCAATGCCGTCAAGTGAAACACACGCCCTTGTGTCCTGCATTTACGGCGCATCAATAGGGTCTGCGGGGGTAGGTAACTCCGATTTTTTCCTTTCCTCTATTCTTTATATGATACTGTCCTGCGCTATTTCTCTTTTCCTTTCCTTGATATCGATTGTCGTTTTAAAAAACGCAAATCTACTATACGAAGAATGGGAAAAGCGCGCTTGTATTCTCTCCTCCTTTATGCACGGTGCCCAGGACGGACAAAAATTCGTGGGGCTTCTCGCTCTGTTTTCGGGAGTGAGTTTTTCGAAGGCTTACGGATATTTATCCTGCCTTTACGTTGGTATTCTTATGTTGACAGGAACTATGATATGCGGCAAAAGAATAATCGCTTCCCTTGGAAACGATATTGTAAATAATAGTGAAAAAACCGCCTTCATATCAGATTTTTCCTCTACCCTGTGTGTTTTATTATGTTCTTTAAGGGGATTTTCCGTGAGTACGGGAAATATAAAAGCCTGCTCACTTATAGGAGCAGGCTTAGGTGAAAACAAAAAAATAAATTACGTAGCCGTAGTTAAAATAATCCTTGTTTCCTTAGCTACATTTCCCGTTTGCACAGTGCTTGGATTTTATCTTGCAAGGCTTTTTATTCTGATATTTTAAATTCGTCCCATGTTTCCCCACTTGGAATGGAGGAAAACTCTATTTGCTTTTTTGATACAGGGTGAAGAAAAGAAATATAACAGGAATGGAGCTTTATTTTTCCATTATCCTTAGCTCCGTACTTGCCGTCACCGTAAAGGGGAGAGCCAATATTTGCAAACTGAACTCTTATTTGGTGGGTGCGTCCCGTTTTTAATCTGATTCTTACTAGGGACAATTCTTCGCCGTCAAGAGAGATGCGATCCTTTACTGAATATGAAAGAGAGGCTTTTTTTGCGCCCTTTCTTTCTCCCTTGACAACAAAGGATTTATTTTTTATTCTGTCGTGATATAAAAAGTCATCGAGCTCACCCTCATCATTCATTCTGCCGTGGGCTACTGCAAAATACTCCTTAGTCAGCATTGATCTTGCCACCTGGTCGGACAAAAACGCCGCACTTTTTTTATTGAGAGCATAAACGATAAGTCCCGTTGTGGTAGTGTCAAGCCTGTGAACGGGATACACCTCTCTACCGAGCTGTGACTTAAGAATATCTATCATATTTTCTTTATCGCTTAGCTGGGAGGCTACGCCGTAGGGCTTATTGCACACCGCAACGTCCTTATCCTTATATACTATCATATTTTCTCCTGAAAAGGACTGTCATAGTGACAGTCCTTTTTTAAAATTACTTTATTTCGATAAGGGAATCATCCCACATAGAGGGAGCCTCGTAGCCAAGCAAGTTAACTACGGTAGCTGCAACGTTGGAAAGACCGAACTTACCTGCATCAGCCTTAACCTTATACTTATCAGCATAGAAATTATCGTAAATGATACAAGGAACGGGGTTAAGAGTATGGCTTGTCTTAGCCTTGTAAGAGCCGTCCTTACCCTGCTTGGGCGCGCCCTTCTTGTCAACCTCATACATTTCGTCTGCGTTACCGTGGTCAGCAGTAATAACTGCTACGCCTCCGAGAGAATCAACAACGTCAAGGATTCTCTTAAGCTGAAGGTCAAGAGCCTCCATAGAGCAACGTGTAGCGAGAAGGTTACCTGTGTGGCCTACCATATCACCGTTGGGGAAGTTTACTCTCAAGCACTTGTATTCTCCGCTCTTAAGACACTCAATAAGCTTATCTGTGATCTCCGCACACTTCATCCAGGGTCTCTGCTCGAAGGGAACTACGTCAGAGAGGATCTCGATATAGGTTTCAAGCTCTTCATTGAACTTGCCGCTCTTGTTACCGTTCCAGAAATAGGTTACGTGGCCGTATTTCTGCGTTTCAGAAATAGCGAGCTGGGAAATGCCTGTATCGGAAAGATACTCGCCCATTGTGTTTGTAATGTCAGGGGGATTTACAAGATAATTTGAAGGAATGTGGAGGTCGCCGTCGTACTCAAGCATACCTGCGTATACTACCTTGGGATAGCGAACTCTGTCAAATTTATCAAAGCACTCGTTATCAAATGCCTTGGAGATTTCAATGGAACGGTCACCGCGGACGTTATAGAAGAT
>JAEIGA010016493.1_pt1 | contig 11236 bp, 7 predicted proteins | sample 9270691 | NCBI WGS metagenome assembly JAEIGA01 (sample SAMN17057246, study PRJNA624740) | gut metagenome | biome: biome; isolation source: fecal sample | host: Bos grunniens | place: China: Xizang | collected 2019
AGAATGTAAAAGTAGGTAATTACTACAGATATACAGTAAGAGCGGTTGGCGGATACTATAGCGGATTTGATTCAAACGGATTAGTTATTAAACGCTAAATATATCTGATTATTCGCAAAACTATCCGATTTAGGAGGATTTATTTTGAAAAAATCAATTTCAATATTGCTTGCAGTTATTATGACATTATCTGTTTTGTCTGCAGCAATAATTCCTGCAAGCGCTGCATTTAATGTAAGTACATCAATTGCAGTAACACCATCAGAATATGTGAATGATGAGATCACATATACAATATCACTTAAGGCGGGCGTTGAAAAACTTGTTGGTGCAAATTTCTGTATAAACTTTGATCCTGCTGTTTTAGAGCTCGTTTCCGGTACTGCGGCAGGCGGTAATTCCACACCAAATGTTCCCGGTATGTATGAAACTGGTTTCAAAAACGGTAAAACTGATGAATATACTGTGGCTTATATTGTTGCTAATGGCGTTAATATAGGTCAAAATACTGACTTTATTACAATTAAATTCAAAGCAATTTCAGATGAGAGACCAGAAACAACAGTAAAATTTACATGTGTTGAATTTGTTACGTATGATGATATTGACAACGATCTCAAAAAAGCAGACGGTGTTACACAGGAGATATATTCACATTCATTCAAAACATTGTGCACTCCTGTGATTTCTGCAGTTGATTCTACAAAGGGTTCAATCAAAGTACAGTGGAAACCTTGTACAGGTGCAGATTATTACAATGTTTATCGTAATGATGGTAAGGTTTTCGAGGTTGAAAACGCTACCTTATACACAGATATTTCTATAGAAGAAAACAAAGAATACACTTATAACGTATCTGCTGTTAACGAGTCAGGCGAAACAGCAAAGAGTGAAGGTATGTCAGGAATGTACTTTGGTGCTATTGAAAGTGCAACAGCAAGTGCAGTTTCCAATGGTATAAAGATAAGTTGGAGCCCTGTTTCAATTGCAACAGATTATGATGTTCTCAGAAAGCTTGCTTCAGAGGACGACAGCAAGTTTGTAAAGGTAACTAATGTTACAGGGACAGAGTATACAGATACTTCTGCAGCCAGCGGTGTAAAGTATACCTATTCTGTTCGTGCGCATTACAAGAACTACACAGCGGGTTTGGCTTGTGCATATCCTTCAGCAGTATATATTGCGGTGCCTAATCTTTATATCGCTAATGTTTCAGATGGTTTGCAGATTTCTGTCACTGCTGTAGGTGGTGCAAACAGTTACGAAGTTAAAAAGAGTGTAAATGGTGGCACGTTCTCTTTAATAAAAACTCTTGATTCATCAAGTCTTAGCTTTGTTGATACAAATGTATCAGATAACATTAAATATGCATACACAGTTCGTGCGATTGCAAATGACTCACTCAAGAGTGATGTTTCTTCTCAGGTTGTTGCTACAAGACTTGCAAAGCCTGCTTTAAAAACAATCGAGAACAAAGATAATGGTATTTATATTACTTGGGGTCAGGTTTCAACTGCAACATCATATGATGTTTACAGAAAAACTGGTAATGGTGCTTTTGCTCCAATCGGTACGTCCAATACAGCGTCTTATACCGATACTACAGCTGTAAGTGGTACAGCTTATACATATACAGTTGTTGCTAAAAATGCTACTGGTTGTAGCGCATACGATACTGCAGGTAAAACAATCAAGAGACTTAACACACCTGTAAATATCGTTTCAAGAACAAACGCAAGTGGTATTTATGTAACATGGAATGCAGTATCAGGTGCAGATAGCTATACTATTTTCAGAAATGGTACAGAAATTGGCACATCAAATACTACAAGGTTTGAAGATAAGAGTGCAGCGCAGAACACAGAATTCAAGTATACTATCCGTGCGAACAGTGGTTCGTATTACAGTGCGATAAATCCTACAGGTGCACAGGGTATGAATTTTGGTACAGTTTCTTTACTTAAGTATACCGCGATTAAAAATGGTATTACACTTACATGGAATAAGCTTGCTAACGCAGAAGGCTACAGAGTTTACAGAAAAACTGCAAGTGATACATCATATACAAAAATTGCAACAGTAACATCAGGTGTATCATATAACGATACTCAGATGTCAAGCGGTGTTGTTTACTCTTATATGATTGAAGCTTATAAGGGTACTATAGTTGCAGATATGTCTGCCCATGTGCTTTCAGCAAAGTCTCTTTCTGCTCCTGTTTTCACTGCAAGAAACAGCGGTGAGGGTAAGGTTAGAATTGAAATTACAGCAGTTCGCGGTGCGGATAAGTATGTTATTGAAAGAGCAGACGGCAACAGCACAACATATCAATCATTAACAACACTCACAGGCGGTGTGCTTGAGTATATTGACAGCAAAAACATTGTTGCAGGTCAGAAATATACATATAGAGTAAGAGCTGTAGCAAATGATGGTACAAAGAGCTTTGATTCCGTTGTATCAATGACAAAGATGATTGCTCCAAAGCTTACATCTTGCTACAATGAAATTCCTGGTGTACAGCTTAAATGGACTGCAGTTGATGGTGCAACACAGTATTTTGTGTATCGTAAATTACCAAATCAAACCGGTTGGACAAAGATTGCTACTCTCGGTAAAACAGTAACAGCATATGTTGATGCATCTGTTATAGGCAACCAGGTTTACCAGTATACTGTTGAAGCAAAAACCGCAGATGGTCTTACAGGTTACGATGATATAGGCAGAGAGTGCCGTTTCCTTGAAACACCTGACCTTATCAGCAGAACAAATGCTGTTGGCGGTGTAACAATTAAGTGGAATAAGGTTGCAGGTGCTACAAGCTACAGAATTTATCGCCGTGGTGCAGGTGTTAACTATTGGTATTACCTTGGTGATTTCCCTGCAACATTGGATACATTCACAGACCTTGAAACTGCAAACTACTTCCCTAATGATGCAAAGAAAAACAAAGAGGCAAAGCCAAAGAGTGGTAACTACTACAGATATACTGTAAGAGCTTCTTATGAAGGTAAGGATAGTTATGGTAAGGCATATACAATCTATAGTGGTTTTGATACAGAAGGTCTTTACCTTAAATATGTTGCAACACCTAAACTTAAAGCTGTTTCCAATGCCGGTAATGGTATAACAGTTACATGGAATGCAGTAAATGGTGGCGGTTCAACATGGTACAGAGTTTACCGCAGAGGTGCAGGTTCAACATATTGGTATTACCTTGGTGCAACTCAGAAAACCTCTTTTACAGATACTAAGATTGCAAACGCTAATAACCAGTATTACAGATATACTGTAAGAGCTGTTGCAGGTACTGCAGATAAGGGATGGTACAGTGCGTTTGATACTACAGGTCTTTTCCTTAAGAGGATTGTTAACCCTGTTCTCGTAAGCGCAGCAAGTGCAAATGGTGGTATTACAGTTAAATGGAAACCGGTTGCAGGTACAACAGGTTACTACGTATACCGTAAAACCGCAAGTTCAGGTTGGGTGAGAGTTGGTACAGTTGGCGGCGCTAACAGTACAACATTCATTGATAAGAATGCATCACGTGGCGTAACATATACTTATACAGTGCGTGCTTGCTACGGTACAACCCTCAGTTCATATAACACTAAGGGCGTTTCCGCAAGGAGATAACATTTAAAATTTAATCCCTCGTGCTTGCGCACGGGGGATTTTGGGAACTTAAATTCTTGTTAACTTAAGTTTTAGGAGAAATTTATGTTTAAAAAAGTTTTATCAATGCTTCTTTGCATTGTAATTTGCATATCATGTTTTAGTGTTACTGCAATAGAAACTGTGGCGGCATATAATGTTAAAAGTTTATTTGCTGTAACAAGCTCACCTGTTAAAGATGGTTTATTGCATTATACTATAAACATAACTGCTCAGCAGAAAAATATTGCAGGCGCAGTTATTCTTGTCAAGTTTGACAGTACTGTGCTTAAGCCTGTTTCCAAGATTGATTCAGAAACTGCTTATTGCTCACCTGCACAGACTACAAATAACAATACAGGTACAACCCAGAACTTTGAAGGAACTTTCGTTCATGGAGTTACTGAAGAAGATGCTAATGTTTATTCTATCGCTTATATGAACGAGACTGCTGTTTCTACAGGGATTGCAGCAAAAGGCTTTTTCAATATGGTCTTTGAGGTAATAGATGAGTCAAGACCTAAAACTAATGTTGAATTTTTCTGTAAGGAATATTATTCAACAAGCGAGATAGACAAAAATATTACGACTGCTGATGGTCTTCAACTTATTCAAAGCTACAGAAATATAGCTACCCTTGAAGCGCCTAAGGCAAATTCTATTAAACCAACTCTTGAGGGCTTTGATATAACCTGGTCTGCTGTTACAGGTGCAGATGGTTATGTAGTTTATCGTAGCACTCCGGATTCAGGTAAAACAAAGGTAGGAGAGCTTGCGGGTAAGAACATCACAAGCTTTTCAGATAAAGGCCTTGTCAGCGGAGTGAACTACACATATACAATTACCGCAGTTAATAACTTAGGAACGGAGAGTATAGAGTCTTCCGGTCTTACTGCTAAGTTTATTGCAAAGCCACAGATTGATTATGTGAAGAACGTGGCTGGTGGTATTGAAATCGCGTGGACCGCTACTGCCGGGGCTCAAAACTACAATATTATGCGCCGTGTTGCGGGTGAAAAAGAGTGGAAGCGTATTGCTGTGAGGTCAGCTTCGCTTAACCCTGTATTTAAGGATACTTCTGTTACAGATGGAGTAGAATATGAGTATGATGTGAACTCTGCTACCGATACGTTTGAAAGTTTATTTGCTTCTTCAGGTGAAAAGGTAATTTATGTTAAGACACCCGTATTTACTTCAGTAACTAATACTATGAGTGGTGTTCAACTAAAGTGGTCTGCTCACCCTAAAGCAACAAAATATATTATTTATAAAAGAGTTATAGGTGTCGACGCTGCCCTTGCTCCATATGCTGAAACAGGCTCAATATTTTTTGAGGATACAGAGGTTGAAGCAGGTAAAACATATACATATTCAATAAAGGTTTGTACCAATAATGGCGATAGCGCATATAACACATCCGGATACACAATTACACGTGTGCCATGCACAGAGGTGACAACGCTCTTTATTGAGAAAAATGGTGTTAAAGTAAATTGGAAATCAGTACCCGGAGTTGATGGATATTCAATTCACCGCAGGCCACTTTCTTCTAACGCGTGGACTAAGGTTGGTACAGTGAAAAATAATGTGTCATCTTTTGCTGATACAGGTCTTTCCAGTGGTACACAGTATGTGTATGCGGTTACACCTATAATAAACAATTCCGAAGGTGCGAAAATAGAGTCAAGCGTTATATACTTTATAAAAGCACCTGATAATGTGAATGCAACCAATGAGGTTGATGGAATTAAAGTTACATGGAATCGTGTTGGTGGCGCTGTTTCGTATGCAGTTTTCCGTAAAGATAGTTTTGGAAATACAGAGCAGATAGGTACTGTTGAGGGTAATACCAATGTTATTTTTACAGACAAAAATGTTCAGAATGGCAACACTTATTCATATACAGTAATTGCAATAAACGCTTTAGGCGAAAGCAAATCAAGTGATTCATCCAATTCTTTATACAGATGGAATGAACCGGTTCCGGCAACGCCTGAACTTTATGAAGGTGGTATTAAAGTAAGCTGGTCTGCAAAAACAAATGCAGAAAAGTATGTTGTTTACAGATGTGTTGATGGTGTATGGTCTCCTATAGGCGAGTCGAAGAAAGCTGAATACATTGATACAGATGTTGTAAGTAACAAAACATATTCATATGCTGTAGGTCTTGTGATAAACGGAAGTATAAGTGTTGTTCATAAGCCGGCAAAGGCTCAGATCAGATATATTGCTCCTGCCAACGAAATCACAACTGCAAATGGTTCGAACTACACAAAGGTTTCATGGAAGGCTGTTGCAGGTGCCCAAAAATATTACCTTTACAAATCAGAAAGTAATAATGGTGGATATAAGCTTGTTGCAAGTCTTGATTCCAAAACCTTGAGCTATGTTGATAACGCTGTTTCAGCAGGTGAGGAAGTATATTATTCTGTTCGTTGCTACAATGGTGAACTTACCAGTGTTCATTCAACAGGTAAAAGAAGCGTTTTTCTTGAAATTCCTAAAATCAAAGGTGTTACAAATGTTTACGAAGGACAGAATTTCACATGGAACGCTGTTAAAGGTGCAACAGGCTATAGAGTTTATAGAAAAATCTATGGCGAAAAGTATTACACTTATATAACAACAGTAGATGCAAATGTGCTTTCATACACTGATACTGAATGTATAAACGGCAAGATAATGTGCTATACAGTAAAAGCGGTTAATGATGACAGCGCGAGTGCGTATCTTGCAAAGTGTATGACATACGTTAAAGCACCTACACCTGCTATTTCAAATTCACCAAGTGGCGTTTATCTTAAATGGGATAAAAATGATGCAGCTGTAGGCTACTGGATATACAGAAAAACACCAAACGCAAAGAATTGGACAAGAATTGCTTGCGTTAAAACTCTTTATTATACAGATGCATCTGTAAAGAGTGGTACAGAATATTTGTATACAGTTAAGGCGTATACAGGTAAGCTCCTTTCAGGTTGCAATATGAATGGTTGGCGCGTTATGCATCTTGCTACCCCAAAGATGACATCCGTTGCTAATGGATATGGAGCAGTAACTTGCTTCTGGAATGCAGTGCCCGGCGCTAAGTCGTATAATGTATATAGAAAAGTAGACGGTGCAACCTCTTGGACGTATGTTGGTAATACTACTGCAACTCTCTACAGAGATACAGCGGTTAACAACCTTTCAACATATACCTATACTGTGAGAGCTGTTAACGGAGCTAACGTTTCAAGCTTTAATTATGCAGGTAAATCTGTAAAATATCTTATTGCACCTACAGTTCAGATTTCTAACTCTACAACGGGTGTTTACCTTCAGTGGAAAAGAATAAAGGGTGCAACAAGTTACTATGTTTACAGAAAAGCCGGTAACGCAAAGAGTTGGACTAAAATTGATACTGTAACAGGAAACTCGTACCTTGATACAAATATTAAGGCAGGCGTACAGTATACATATACTGTAAGGGCATATGGTTCAAAAACTCTTTCAGGTTGCAACTCGTACGGTTGGAAAACCGTTTACCTTAACACACCTAAGATGGTGTCTGCGTTAAGTTATCCTAGCGGTATAACTGTTAAGTGGAAAAAGGTTCCTGTGGCTACATGGTATGCAGTTTTCAGAAAGGCCGAGGGTGATAAATCTTGGACATTAATTGGTAAAACAACAGGTAATGCAAATGTTACATATGTTGATAAAACTGCTAAAAGTGGGGTTACATATACCTATACAGTAAGAGCTTGCTATGGTAACTACCGTAGCTGGTTCCAGTCAGGTGTAAAGTGTACGGCTAACTATTAAAAAATAAATGACCTTTTCCTGGATTACCAAAGGAAAAGGTCATTTATTTAAGTGATTAAATATTTCTTCTATTGTGTTCTTGGCAATGTCAATATAACAGTTGTCGGGTAAACGCATTTTTTCGAGGTAATGAGCATCTGAATCTGAAATGATTTTCAATTCTTTCAGGTACGGATGCTTTTCTTTTAACTCCGTTTCTTTCGATAAATCGTATATTTCTGCACAATTGAAACCGAAACTTTCATCTATCATACCTAGGTTAGAGAGAATACTGAAAGAGGAGCGGTCTATATGAGCAGGGTAACAGATTCCGCCATGTTCAGTTACGATTGAAACTACCTTTGCACAACTTATTCCGCTTGCGGTTATAAGTAACTTTTCTTCGGTGCCTGTAATTTCATCGTTTTCGTTCATGTATATCTGCTCACCGAAAATCTGAGGTTTGTTTTTTACAGGTGGAAGAGTGCTGTATACATAATCTGAAAAGTTTTTTGCGTTTTCAATATCAGGGAAAAGACAGACAATATGAACCTCTTCTGTGGTGCATAGCTCCATACCCGGTATTACAGTCAAACCGATTTCCTTACCTGCTTTCATAACTGCTTCACAATTGCCTGAGGTATTATGGTCAGTAAGCGCGATGGCGTCATATCCCATTATTTTTGCCATATTGACAATGTTTTGGGGTGTCATATCACCATCGCCGCAAGGACTCAGGCAAGAGTGAATGTGAAAATCGTAGGCTATTTTCATATTATCTTTGAAATCTCGGCTGCAAGCTGATATGCGTTTTTCTCTGTGGTAAGAATTACAACGCCTTGTTGCTCGGCTCTTTGTTTTGCGTCATAATCAAGGGCGGCGTTTTCTGTGAGAACAATGCAGGAAATATCTGCAAGCACTGCAACACCGATTGAATTTACATTTCCCATAACTGTAAGCCAGATATTGCCCGGCTCCGCTCTTGACATTACCCAACTGAGAAGGTCTCCGCAGTAGCAACCGTCTATTTCTTTTGTTTGTGCTTCTTCTTCGTTGCAAAGATATGTAAGATTTAGTTCTTTTTGAAGTTCATAGACTGTCATATAATCAATCCTCTTTTATGTCTCTGAATGGTGCAGGAATAAATGTGCTGAGCACATCAGCATCTTCAATATCCTGAAGCTCTTCTCTTGCTCTGAAAACGCAATCCTGCTCAGTAGCAAAGCCTTTTACAACATCTTCTGCAAGGGCTTTGCAGCTTGGAGCACCGCAAGTGCCGCAATCAAGGCCTGGGAATATTTTAAGAAGCTCTTTCATTTTGCTCATTTTTTCCATTGCTTCTGAAAGATTATCGGCAAGCTTCATAACATCATCGCAAGGTTCAATTGGTGTTTTGCAGAAAAGATGGTCGGGAACTGTTTTTGCCGGAAGTCTGTTACAGGCAATCGGACTGTATTTTCTCAATTTTATTAATCGTGTTTTTGCAATGAAGGGGTTTTCTGCAGTAAGGCTACCGCCTACGCAACCACCCTGACAAGCATTTAATTCAATAAAGTCAATTGTGTCAAGATTTCCGCGCTCAACCTCTTCAAGAATCTTCATACAGTTTTCGATTCCGTCTGCAGCAAGGGCGTTATCGTTAAGTGTGCCTGAAGCTTCGCCACCGCTTGTTGCCCAGCTTATGCCGATAACTCCTGATTCGTGCATTGCTATAAGCTCGTCTGTTGCTTCCGTGTGCTCCATAGCTTTGAGCAAAACAGGGTAAATATCTTTAATTGAAACAGCACAATCAATATTTGATTTTTCAACGCCTATTGGTTGCTTGAATGAAGTTATTTTAGCAGGGCAGGGGGTAATAAAGAAAATACCGATTTCTTCAGGCTTTAAGCCTGTTTTCTGCACAGCCTTTTCCCGAGCAAGTCTGCCTGCCTCCTCTACAGGGGCATTAATAAGAAGCATATTTTCAATAAGCTCAGGGAAGCAGACTTTTATAAGACGTACAATTGCAGGGCAAGCAGAAGAAATAACAGGCTTTATGGGGTTTTGTGTTTCCATAAAAATCCTTGTTGCCTCTGAAATTAATTCTGCCGCCTTGGAAACCTCAAATACAGCATCAAAGCCCAGTTTTGGTAAGGCGTTGAGAATAATATTAACATCGTCAAGGTTGTTAAATTGGCCGTATAACGCAGGAGCGGGGAGCGCTACTGTGTATTTATAATCTTTGATTCTGTCAAGAGAATCGCTTGATGCAATTTTTGCATGGTGAGGACAAACACGTATACATTCGCCACAGTCAATGCAACGCTCTTTAACAATAATTGCTTTGCCTGCGCGTACACGAATTGCTTGAGTAGGACAACGTTTTATGCAATTGGTACAGCCACGACATTTGTCTTTGTCGAGACGAACTGAATGGAAGTATGTATCCATAAAAACTCCTTTCCGTGCATGAATTTATGTGCTGAAAATTACGCTTCTATTATTCGGGAAAAACCTTTAATTTTATGGTAGTACCTTTACCTACCTCTGATTCAATAATCATTTCGTCGGTGTACTTTTTTATATTAGGCAAACCCATACCTGCGCCAAAACCTAACTGGCGCACATTTTCAGGTGCAGTTGAGTATCCTTCCTGCATCGCAAGAGAAATATCAGGAATACCCGGACCTTGGTCTGCAAGAATAATTGAAATGCAATCAGGTGTGATTTCTGCATCTATTACACCACCACCGCCGTGAATAACCATGTTGATTTCGCCTTCATAAACGGCAATTGCAACTTTTCTTGTAAGGGCGGCACTGAAACCAATTTCCTTTAAAGCTTTTTTGATTTTACCGGAGGCTTCACCTGCACAGGTGAAATCAGTTCCGCTAACATCATAATGTAATCTAAGGGGTTCCATTATATTCCGCTGCCTCCTTTAAGGCCGTTTTTATAAAGAAGACCGCAAGCAGTAAACATTTCAAGGTTTGTACCTAAAAGAACAATATCTCTTTCAACTGCAAGGTCAATCATATCCATATCAGGATGTTTTCCGCGTACGAAAACAATACATTTCATATCCATCATTTCAGCAGTTCTTACAACCTGAGGGTTAACGAGACCTGAAAGAAGAACTGCCTGTTCTTTAACGTATGCAAGAACATCACTCATCATATCACTACCGCAAGCTGTGAATACTTCGTTTTCGAGAAATTCTTCACCACAGATAAGCTCTGCATCAAGAATTGATTTAATTTCACTTATTTTCATAAAGATTCCTCCCAGTAAGAGTCTATATACAAATTAATTGTATCACACAAGGGGCTAAAATGCTATAAAAACTTTAATTTACATAGTGATGCATTTGATGTTTAATTATAAAAGGACATAGAAAAAATACCTTGTGTTTTGTGCAATATGGAAAAATGTTAAAAAAATATCAAAAACGACTAAAAAGTCGAATTTTGCTATAGACAACAGGAATGGAACTGTGCTATAATCTTTGATATATGTGTCATATTATTATGTAATATTATACATATACGCAGTAATGCGTAAAATTAGTAAATGTTTTTGCAGAAAATGCAAAATAACATATTTTGAATGGAGGAAATCTGAATGGTCAAGAAAATCAGCACAATACCTTTTAAGGGTACTCCAGAGCAGAAGGCTAAACTTGATGCAGTTATCGCAGAATGCAATGGCGATAAGAGTCAGCTTATGCACGTTATGCAGGAGGCCCAGGGTATTTATGGCTATCTCCCACGAGAAGTGCAGGTTATGATTGCGGAGGGTATGGATGTACCGCTTGAAAAGG
>JAEIGA010016494.1_pt1 | contig 11236 bp, 13 predicted proteins | sample 9270691 | NCBI WGS metagenome assembly JAEIGA01 (sample SAMN17057246, study PRJNA624740) | gut metagenome | biome: biome; isolation source: fecal sample | host: Bos grunniens | place: China: Xizang | collected 2019
AACATATTCCTCATCTCGCCTTATTGGCTGGTTGCAGCATCGTTTGCAGGATTTATTCTTGGACTCTTTACACCCGACAGAATTTACAGCAGGGAGGTGAATCATAGCATTGCCACCGTTGACACTATATCGAGAAACGGTTGCAGCATTGCGCAGATGGACATAGACACTACGCTGCTCATTACCCTATAAAAGAGTTGGAGCACGAAAACCGTGCTCCAACTCTTTTATAATAGTATCATTTAGTGTGTTCCTACAATTCTTGTAGGAGGCAACTCCTCGTTGCGACGTTTTGTCTGCTCCACCAGCGATGCTGCAAGTGACAAAAAAGCCTGTCCGTCGGGGCTGTCGGCCTTCATAGCAATGGGCAAACCCTCGTCACCACTCTCGCAGATGCTCTGAACAAGAGGTATCTGACCAATCAAAGGAATACCGAAGGCATCGGCCATACGTTTACCGCCATCCTTTCCGAAAATGTAATATCTGTTCTGCGGCAGTTCGGCCGGTGTAAACCAAGCCATATTCTCGACAACACCAAGAATGGGCACACCCACCTTGTCGTTGACAAACATATTAACGCCCTTTATGGCAGCAGCAAGTGCAACTTCTTGAGGTGTTGTAACCACCACCGCGCCCGTCAGCGACAGACACTGTACAATAGTCAGATGGATATCGCTTGTACCGGGAGGAAGGTCAATGAGGAAATAATCGAGTTCACCCCAATTGGCATCGGCGATAAGCTGCTTAAGAGCATTGCTTGCCATACCTCCGCGCCAAAGGATTGCCTGATCGGGGTCGACAAAGAATCCTATAGACAATATCTTCACGCCATATTTCTCTATAGGTATAATGAGGTCTCGGCCATCTATATGTTCGCTATAAGGACGCTCATCCTCTACGCTGAACATCTTAGGGATTGAAGGACCGAAAATATCGGCATCGAGCAAACCCACCTTATAGCCCAAACGGGCAAGTGCTATTGCCAGATTCGACGATACGGTAGATTTTCCAACTCCACCCTTGCCCGATGACACAGCTATAACATTCTTCACCTGAGGAAGGAATTTACCAACCTCGGGACGCGCCTGCTGACGGCTCACAACGCTGATATTGCCCACAATATCAACATCCTTGCCCACATATGTGAGGATTGCTGTCTCGGCAGCCTTCACCACTGAACGCATGAAGGGGTCGGTAGGTTTCTCGAAAATCAAAGAGAAACTAACTTTATTACCATCGATACGTATATTGTCGTCTACCATCTCGGCCTCGACAAGGTTCTTGCCATTGCCGGGATAACGCACCTTCTCTAGCGCATCGAGTATCAATTTTGGATATAATGCCATTTTTCTTCTGTTTTTGTTCTTAATTTAATGGGACTCCTTGCTGATTATCAGATTATATAGTCGATATCAACACGGCTCTCGCGCACCTTCTTGCAATATTCAGACACTGCCACATGTGCAGGATGCACCTTGTATTGCTCCATCGCCTCTTTGTTGTCGAATGTAGAAATGAGCACTGCATCGTATGAAGTCTCGCTTGGGCAGCAGTTGATGCCAACCTCAAGAGTGCGTATCTGTGGAACAACACCTACAAGGGCTTCGAGATGCTCTTTCATCCACAGCGCATGCTCTTCCTTGCTTTTTCCCTCGGCACCGTCCACAAAGCGCCACATTACTATATGTTTAAGCATAATTCTTTTGTTAATAAGGTTTTTATTTTCGTGCCTCGAGCGAACTGCGCTTGCTACGGTTGTAGCTGCGGTATTCGTCGAGTTCAATCTCAACATCGGGCTCGGCAAAACTGTTTAAGCCACGCAATCCGAAACTGATATATTTTATAGTCAGTCCACGTTCAATCCACTGCGACTCGTAGTAGGTACGTATCTTAAGTATGTCGCTCACAACCTCTTGATTATGCACATCCTCGATACACTCCTTTACGGGAAGCGCGTTCACCTGTGTAATGTACTTTGTATATGTGAACATGAAATTGCTGTCGGTTTTCAGATGTATCACAGCATCCTGCGACAATATATTCGCATAGCGCTGCAAAAAGAGCGACGATGTAAGACGCTTGGTGAATTTCTTCATCTGCGGGTCGGGGAATGTGAGCCATATCTCGCTCACTTCGCCGGCAGCAAAGAGACGGTCGATAATCTCGATATTGGTTCTTAAGAAACCTACATTGTCGAGACCGTCGCGAAGCGCCTCCGTTGCACCGCTCCACATACGTGCACCCTTTATATCTACACCAATAAAATTCTTGTCGGGACAGCGTCGAGCCAGAGCAACCGTATATTCGCCCCTGCCACAACCCAATTCAAGGACAATGGGATTGTCGTTCTTGAAAAACTCTTTATTCCAATTGCCGGCCAACGGGAATTCAACATTATCTGCTATCGAATAGGGATGTTCTATAACATTCCTATACTCGCGCATATCGGCAAATTTCTGTAATTTTCCTTTAGCCATATTATAGTGTATTTTTTTTATTGTACTCCTCTTTTACATACTCATAGAAATTGGCATTTGCAGCACTCATATAAGGAGTAATCCAAAGAGATAATATTCCGCATGTCAGTATCACGAGCAATATCCAGCCAATGAATGATAGCTGCAGAATAAAATATTTCATCTTGTATCCCTCCATCATGGCCATACTGCGCTCTATCGCTGCATTTGTTGTCAGTTCGGGATTGTCTTTAAGTACATACAACGTCTGAGAATATGATATTCCCTTGATGACACCGGGGACAATCAGCAGCAACATCCACAGGAATGTATACAAATACATCAGCAATGAGGTAAAGACAATACGTTGAAAATCTTTGTAACCGTCAAATAGCGATTCGACACTCAGTTCGTCACCATAGCGTTTATTCTGCAGGAATGCTACATAAAACGAGTATACCATAGGAGAGACAAGTACCATTCCCAACAGAGGAATGAGATTGTTCAGACTGCTGATAACCGCTGTAACAATCACATAGAGCAATGTAAACAGAGCTGCATTGCCCCAATTATTGACAAGCTGCTCACGTGCAGCACGCTTAAAATAAGCCGAATTTATTTCACTTTGACAATTCATTTCCATTTTGTTTATTGATTATAGCATATTAAATATCAAGCACTGTAACCCAACCGTATGTATCGGGGTCGTCGCCATACTGTATTGCACGCAGTTTATTGTAGAGCTTGGTACAAACCGGACCGGGCTTGCCATCTTTTGCTATCACATACGATGTCCCTCGCTCAAGGTCGTCGATGCGCTCGATGGGTGATATCACAGCTGCAGTACCGCACGCACCTGCCTCTTCAAAAGTAGCGAGTTCCTCTTCGGGGATTGCGCGTTGCTCGACCTTCATTCCCATATCCTTGGCAAGCTGTTGCAGACTGCGGTTGGTAATAGAGGGAAGTATTGAGGTTGACAGCGGTGTCACATATGTATTGTCCTTTATTCCTATAAAATTGGCAGCACCGCACTCGTCGATATATTTCTTCTCTTTCGCATCGAGATAGAACTCGCACGAATATCCCTTCTCGTGGGCCAGCTGATTGGCCTTGAGGCTTGCAGCATAGTTGCCACCCACCTTGTAACGGCCGGTGCCAAGAGGTGCCGAACGGTCATATTCACGTATTATGACATAGGGGTTTGTTGAGAATCCACCCTTGAAATAGGGGCCTACGGGAGTCACAAATATAACAAACATATATTCATTTGCAGGATGCACTCCTACTTGGGCACTTATTCCGATGAGCAACGGACGTATATAGAGCGATGCACCGCTCTCGTAAGGGGGTATATAATCTTTATTGAGTTCAACCACTTTTGTTACCATCTGACGGAACAGTTCAACACTCACCTTGGGCATTAGTATTCCTTCACATGTATTCTGCAGACGCTCGGCATTTGCCTCGAGTCGGAAGATGCGCACCTTGCCGTCTTTTCCCCGGAATGCCTTCAGTCCTTCAAAGGCCTCCTGACCATAGTGTAGACATGTTGCAGCCATATGTATATTGAGAGTCTCTTCGCTGCTCACCTCAATTTCGCCCCACTTGCCATTACTGTAACGACAGCGCACATTATAATCGGTCTTCATATATCCAAAGCCGACATTTGACCAGTCAATCGCTTTCATTTTTATATCGTTTTTATACAACCGTTTACAAATTTCTTGAATAATGCGCGAAGATAAGCATTATTGTTTAAAAAAAAGAGAACAAGAGTCTCATTTTTTAAATGCCATACATTTTATTCGACACCATCAATCAATGCCTTGATATCTTCGTCGAGCTTATAAATGCGGTTACGGCAGAATGAAATGAGCTGCTGCGCCTCGGCAAGTTCTTCGGTAAGCGTCTCTATATCGATGTTACCGCCCTGAATGCGTCCCATTATCTCCTCGAGACGTGCCATTGCCATGCTGTATGTAATTTTATCGTTCATATATTATTCACTTTTTATCTACTACTGAAGTTACCGTTCCCTCGGAAAGACGGGTGACAAGTACATCGCCGTCCGACAGTCCGTGGGGGGAGCGTACAATCTTGCCGTTACAGGTTGTGAGACTGTATCCCATAGACAATATCCGCTGCGGCGATGCCGCCTCAACCTGCTGGGCAAAGAGGTCGAGCTTATGGTTCTGACGTTGCACAAACAATGCCGTCACAACCGGCAAGCGCTGCACCACCGACTGCAAACGCTGCTGCATAGCTGAAATCATATTGCGTGTGCCGTCAGTAATGCTCTGTCGCATCATGTCAATTCGGGCTGCCTGCTGCGCCACTGTATGTACAAGCAGTTCGGCGGCAGCCGTAGGTGTCTTGACGCGTACATGAGCAACCGAGTCGAGCACCGTATCGTCGCGCTGATGTCCTATGCCCGTGATTATAGGCAGCGGAAACTGGGCGCAATTATTGGCAAGGTCGTATGTATCGAAGCAGGTGAGGTCACTTGTTGCACCACCTCCGCGTATTATCACCACAACATCCCACATATCAATGTTCTGTGCTATTGCATCCAATGCTGCAATTATGCCCTCTTCCACCTTTTCGCCCTGCATAGGCGCAGCAAACAGACGGGTGTAGAACACAAAGCCATAATGGTTATTGTAAAGCTGGTCGCAGAAATCGCCATATCCGGCAGCATGCGACGACGAAATTACAGCTACACGCTGCGGCAACTGCGGAAACGGCAACTCCTTATTAAGGTTTATCACACCCTCTTGCTCCAACCGGTTCAGAATCTGTAGACGACGGCGGGCCATGTCACCGACAGTATATGTAGGCTCAATGTCGCACACATCCAACGTATAACCATAGAGCTCGTGAAAATCGACAGTAACCTGCAGCAGAACTTTTATTCCTGCCGTAAAACGTTGCCCTGTCTGCTCAAGGAAATAGGGGCGCAGCAATGTATATATGCGTGCCCAGATAGTGCCACGCGCCTTCGCCACAATTGTATTGCTCTTTTCGTCGCGCTGCACCAGCTCAACATAGCAATGGCCGGCCGCTGTTTCGCGCACCTCGCTCAGCTCGCCCACTACCCAATAGCGCGAATGTAACTGCCCGTTTATGGCGTTGCGCACCATGCTGTTCAGCGCATACAGCGTCATTGGCTCCACATTACCTGTCATCACTATTGATTATCCATTGATTTATACCGCGTTGCGATGATATAAAAGCACCACCCACAACCATATTGTTCACATAGAAAACTGCCGACTGTCCCGGTGTCACCGCAGACACCTCGCAATGCAGCCTGACAAGGAAACGCCCGTCGGGTATCTCAACAGGTGCATCGCACGCAACAGGCTTGCTGCGGTAACGCACACGCACCGTAAGACCGGACGACGGGATATTGCCCACCCACAAAGGAGCATCCACAAGCATAAAAGAGGTTTTCAGTTGCTCCTCGGTACCCAACATCACCGTATTCTTCTTTGCGTTGATTTTGAGAACATATGCCGGATATCCCAAGGCTATGCCAAGCCCCTTGCGTTGTCCTATCGTATAATAGGGAAAACCGCGATGCGTACCTATCACACGCCCCTCGCAATCTACAAAAGAGCCCTCCTTTATATGTTCGTCAACATCAGGGATGTTATTGCGCAGGAAATCGCGATAGTCGCCGGGAATAAAGCACACCTCCATACTCTCGCCATCCTTGGCAGCGGCATCGAGCCCCTCTTGTGTAAGGTATTTGCGCACCTCGGCCTTGTCCCACTCGCCAAGCGGGAATATACATCTCGAGAGCTGTCTTTGCGTCAGTCGCCACAAGAAATAGCTCTGATCTTTTCGTTCATCGTCACCGGCAACAATATAATACCGGTCAGTTGAAGAGGCATCCTTTTCGTGATGTATCTTAACATAGTGTCCCGTTGCAATCTTCCCGCAGCCGAGCTTGTCGGCCCACTCTTCGAGTACACGGAATTTAATTTGCGGATTACAGTTGACACATGGGTTGGGTGTATACCCGGACAGATAGCTGTCAATAAAGGGCTGTATAACACCTTTGCGGAACTCCTCTCTTATATCGGCTACATGATGCTCAATGCCCAAACGGGCAGCCAACAGGGCCGCCGATTCGGCCGCAGCAACAGAGCTGTCACAGGTTACGAAGGTGAGTCCGATAACCCTGTAACCCTTGGCAAGCAACATACTGCACACAGCTGTACTGTCTATGCCACCACTCATTCCTACTAATACACTATTCTGCAATGTTATTTTTATTTTATCAACAGAACAAACTAACAACTTTTTTATAACTTTGCACGCTGTTACATGTAAACATTGTTTACATGGCAATATTCAAGATTCCGTGCAAACCAAAGACAAAGATAATATCTTTTTTGTTTCGCACACACGTTAATAGAAGTAAATAAAAAATGAGCAACAACATTGAACGCAAAGTTCCCACCGAACTTGGAACCGAAAAGATAAGCAAACTGCTGATGCAATATGCCATACCCGCCATCATTGCGCAAACAGCGGCATCGTTGTATCACACGATAGACAGTATCTTCATAGGACATATACCTGAAGTAGGAGCACTTGCCATCTCGGGCCTTGCAACAACATTCCCATTCATGAACCTGTCGGTCGCATTCGGCGCAATGGTGGGCGTTGGTGGAGCCACACAGCTGTCGGTGCGTTTAGGACAGCGCGACTACGATTCGGCAAAGACCATATTGGGCAATCTTGTGACACTCAACATCATTGTTGGAGTGCTATTCGCGGCAATATCACTGATATTCCTCGACCCCATACTCTTTTTCTTCGGTGCCAGCGATAGCACACTTCCCTACGCACGCGCCTTTATGGAGATTATACTATACGGCAACATCATTACCCACCTCTATTTTGGTATCAACGCAGCACTAAGAGCATCGGGACACCCCAAGCAGGCGATGTATGCAACCATACTCACAGTGTGCATGAACGCACTGCTTGCACCGCTCTTCATATATGTTCTTGGCTGGGGCATACGCGGTGCTGCCGTAGCAACCATTCTGTCGCAGCTAATCACCCTATTGTGGCAAATAAGACTGTTGAGCAATCCCAACGAGCTTTTGCACCTGCAACGCGGAATATACAAGCTGCGTTCGAACATTGTAAAAAGCATACTTGCGATAGGTATGTCGCCTTTCTTCATTAATGCAGCAGCCTGCATTGTGGTTATCATTCTGAACAAAGGGCTCAGAAACTACAGCAGCGACGGAGACATGTCCATTGCAGCATACGGCATTGCCAACCGCGTACAGTTCATATTTGTTATGGTGGTATTGGGCCTCACACAAGGCATGCAGCCGATAGTGGGATACAACTACGGAGCAAAGAAATTCCTGCGTGTAAAGGAGACACTCAAGCTCACAATAATATGGGCTACCATAATAACCACACTCGGCTTCGTCATTGGCGAGGGCATGCCCGAAGCCGTTTCACGCGCCTTCACCACCGAGCAGGCACTCGTTGACAGCTCGTCAAAGGCAATGCGCATAATGTTCATCTTCATGCCCACCATTGGATTCCAGCTTGTTACAACAAACTTTTTCCAGAGCATCGGCAAAGTAAATAAATCGATATTCCTGTCGCTCACACGACAGATACTGTTTCTTATGCCGTTACTTGTCATATTACCTATATTCATGGGTGAGGATGGCGTATGGTACAGCATGCCGATATCGGATATCACAGCAGCACTGCTTACTGTGCTGTTGCTTGTGATGCAGTTCCGCGAGTGGAAGAACGAGAATATAAACCTATAAAACGAGATAGACAAAATGGAAAGATTTGTAATTTCGATAGGCAGAGAGATTGGCAGCGGCGGTAAAGAGATTGCCGAGAAACTGGCCAAGCGCTTGAATGTTTCGGTGTACGACAAAAAACTGTTGGAGATAGCCGCACAAGAGAGTGGATTGGATGCTGCAACCTTTGAGAATGTCGACGAGCAGGAGTCGGGCTCGTTCTTGGGTGGCATGGTTGCACTGCGCAACGTACTTGCCGGATACTTCAACGCAGACAGCTGCATGAACAGCGATGCACTCTTCGGCATACAGAGTGAGGCTATACGCACAATCGCCGAGCGTGAATCGTGCATCACAATAGGCCGTTGCTCCGAGTATGTGCTACGCGACCACCCCTGCATGATAAGCATCTTTATAACAGCCGACTGCAACGACCGCATACAGCGCATAATGCAGAAAGAGGGATTAAGCGAGGAGAAGGCACGCGAATTCATGGAGCGAGGCGACAGAAAACGCAAATCATACCACGACTATTACGCAACAACCCAGTGGGGTGTTGCACACAGCTACGACCTGTGCGTAAACTCATCGCGCTTGGGCATTGACGGCACAGTCGATTTCATATATCAATACATCAGGAGCAAGCTAAAAATAGAATGAAGAGAATAGGCATTCTATCGGACACACACGGTTATTGGGACGACAAATATCTGATACATTTTGCCGACTGCGACGAGATATGGCATGCAGGTGACATAGGTAGCAACATAATAATAGAGCAACTGGAAAGTTTCAAGCCTGTGAGAGCCGTATACGGAAATATCGACGGTGGCATCATGCGCAAGCTCTACAAAGAGAAACTGCGTTTCAGAATAGAGGATTGCGAAGTGGTGATGAAACACATCGGTGGATATCCCGGCCGTTACGATGCATCGATACGCGAAGAGATATACTCACAGCCACCGCAGCTCTTCATCTCGGGACACTCGCACATTCTGAAAGTCATATATGACAAGAAGATTGACTGCCTGCACATAAACCCGGGAGCAGCCGGCAAGCAGGGGTGGCAACAACAGCGCACACTGATAAAGGTAACAATAGACGGCAAAACATTCAAGGACCTTGAAATAGTAGAACTGAAATAGTCAACGGCTATTTCAGTTCTCTTCTTCTTATCTGCGACTTTAGTTTGTTCTTCAGGAAACGCTTTACCTTCTTACGTAGCCTGAACGAGAGGAACTGGTACATACAGAAATCGAGATCAACACCACGTTCAGCAGAATACTTCAACATAAAATTATAGAGATGCTCGGTAGAGAGACCAAACTGCTCGAAACTGCGCATTGTATCCCTTGTCCAAGGCACACGCCCGAAACGCATTCTGTTTATATCTGTGAGTGCAAAGTCATAACAGTTGTTCTTTTTGTTATATAAATAGAATATATTGCCCGGATTGTAGTCGAGAGGCAATATCCTTTTCTCTTGCAGGGATATGGTAAAGTATATGAATGATGAAGAGAGTTTCTTAAGTTCCTCTTGCGTATATTCCTCTACATTCAAATGTGAAAGCAACGGATAGTCGACATACTCGGTTACAAGATAGCCCGTATGAAAAAAGCCATTCTTCTTAACCTCGATATAGGCCACCGGAAAAGGAGTCTTTATCCCCTTCTCAAGCAACAGCATCGCATATTCATATGCCCTTTGAGCCTTACTCTTACGGAAGAACGTATATATAAAGCAATTGGCAAGTGTAGGTCGCTTGAACTTCTTTATAACATAAGGTTTACCGGCCAAGGTTACCTTTTCGACCACATTGCGATTATTGCAGAATACCTTATCGGGGGAATATCCCTCTTTCATAATGCGCCTCAGCTCCGATTCCAAAAAACCGTAAGCAGGGTGTAAACAAATCTTCATAATGTTTGGTGTTTATGTTGCAGATTGCGCCATGCAGCGCAGAAAACTTTTTTCAGAAAAAAAGTTTTCTGCAAAATTAATCAAAAACCCATTCTTTACAAGCAGACATAACATATTTAACAAGCTATTAACTTTTCTTAAATATTCAGGCAAAAGATTACCGCGCATCAGACTTCAGCATTATATAATATATTACATTGGATTTGAAAGTTATGAATTATTGTTTCGGATTCAAAACCCAGACACTCATTCTGCAGCGGATAACATATCCGCTGCATCACAAGACTAATTTAAAACGAGGCTTCGGATTTGCAATCCGAAGCAATACGAGTTGGGGATTTGCAATCCCCTAAATAATCATAGGGTTGTAAAAACCCTCAAGCAATTCGATAATCCTCTCTTTAAAGTTCTCGGTATTCCGAACGATTGTACTTTCAGTTAAATTAAATTTAAAGTTACTCTGCATAGCAAGGGAACTGTATATAAAGGTAATTTTAAAAAGGAACGACACATTCGAAATTACAGCGTAGAGCCCTGATTGATGCAGGGAATAATGCGAGGATGTTTGAGCATAGCGAGTTCCGAAGCATCCTGCATCAAGCAGACAGGCTTGCAGCGGCAAGTTTGCAACGGCTGAATAATGTTGCTTGCAACTTATGAACAGAAGTTGCAAACGACTAATTTATTATGTGTCGTAAGTTTTGCTCCTTTTGCGACCAAAAGGTGAGAAAATATATCCCTTAAAAGAGAGTACTGCTGAAAATGATACCGAGAAGACGATAGATAGTGTATAAGAAAAATTATTTTCTCGGGTTACAAACCCTTACACTCATTTTGCAGCGGATTACAAATCCGCTGCATCGCTGAATATTTAAGAACTACGGTTGTCAATCTTATTATTTCGGGTTACAAACCCTTACACTCGTTTTGCATCACTACGCTATACCTTCATAAACCTTTATATAAACAAAAAAAGTGGAGAGCAACTGCTCTCCACTTTTTTTATAGTATGGTATTCGTCAATTACTTAACAAGTACCTTCTTACCGTTGATGATGTAGATGCC
>JAEIGA010016495.1_pt1 | contig 11236 bp, 10 predicted proteins | sample 9270691 | NCBI WGS metagenome assembly JAEIGA01 (sample SAMN17057246, study PRJNA624740) | gut metagenome | biome: biome; isolation source: fecal sample | host: Bos grunniens | place: China: Xizang | collected 2019
GCTTAAAAATGTTTCAAGAACAAATGTATATATTGCGACCAAATGCTCTCATCCTGAGTCCACCAAAAGAATGGACATCCCAAGACTTTCTGAATCAGACATAATTTTTGATGTTGAGGGAAGTTTAAAAGATTTAGGCACTGATTACATTGACCTTTTATGGCTCCACAGAGATGATGAAAGGGTACCCGTTTCGGGAATTATGGCAGCGCTCCATAAACTTGTAAAACAAGGTAAAGTATTGAATATCGGAGCTTCAAACTGGACTGCAAAAAGAATTAAAGAGGCTAACGAATTTGCACTTGATAACAACTTGACACCATTTTGTGCATCGCAGATTAAATGGTCGCTTGCAAAAACCGCATCTGATATAAACGCCGTTCAGGCAACTATTGAAATGGATGAAAACGAATACTCGTTTTACAATCAAGAAAAAATGCCTGTTTTTGCGTTTTCATCTCAGGCAAAAGGGTTTTTCTACAAAATGGAACAAGGGATAGACGCCGTTTCGGGCAAAGCCAAAGAAAGATATTTCAGCGAAAAAAACATACAAAAATACAAAAAAATAAAAAGCTACTGTGAAAAAAACAACATTAGTATACAAAACGCTATAATTTCTTCGCTTTTGTCAAATACCGATTTTGACACATTTGCACTTATCGGTCCAAGAAGTGAAGCTCAACTTCTTTCTACAATAGATGGAGCAAAGTACAAAGCAGATTACGAATTTTTCAAAGAACTTATGTTTTAAAAAAGCGGATGCATTTGCATCCGCTTTCATATTATTTACTCTTTATTTCATCAACGCAACTTTTGCAAATACATTTACCTTTGAACAAAGCCAGATTTTCTGTTGTTCCGCAAATGACACAGCTTTTGTTGTCAAATCTCTTAACAACAACTTTATCGCCATCTCGATAAATCTCAACAGGTGTGTCTTTTTCTAGTCCTAAAATTTTTCTTATATCCTTTGGTATAACAATTCTGCCTAGTGCGTCTACTCTTTTACCATTTTCTGTAGTTTTGCTCATTTTTATCCCACCCTTCGATAACATTTTACAGCATTTTAATAAAAAAGTCAATATTTTTTTGCTAATTTTTGGAATTTTTTAGGATTTTTTACCATAAAAAATTCCATTGTTCGACAAGTGTAATTTATGAGCATTTCATTTTATTTTATTATGTTAATTCACCATCTAATGACCACGTTTTTGCATCTGTAATTTTAACTTTTATAAGCTTGCCTGTTAACTCTTTACCGCCTTTAAAGTTTACAACTTTGTTTCCTTCAGTCCTTCCTGACATTGTATCAGGGTCATTTTTAGATGGTCCGTCTACTAAAATTTCAACCGTCTTTCCTACAAATTTTTCGTTGCTTTTTTTAGAGTGAACATTTTGAACTTCCAAAAGTCTTTCAAAGTTTTTCTTTATTTCGTCATCTGTTAAAACGGGGTCCATTAAAGCCGCTTTTGTGCCATCTCTTTTTGAATAAATAAATGTAAAAAGTCCGTCAAAACCTACTTCTTCAACCAGCTTTACAGTTTCTTCAAAATCTTCGTTTGTTTCTGTCGGAAATCCCACTATAACATCGCTGGTAAGAGCAATATCGGGCATTTTTTCGCGAAGTTTTTTTATTATTTCAAGATATTTTTCTCGTGTGTAGCATCTGTTCATATCAGAAAGCACCTTGTTACTTCCAGATTGAAACGGCAAGTGCAACTGATGACAAACTTTTTCACATTGTGCCATAGCACTAATTAATCTGTCTGAAATATCCTTAGGATGCGATGTTGCAAAGCGTATTCTTTCAATACCGTCTATTTCATTTACTTTCTCCAGAAGGTATGCAAAGTCAGGCTTTCCTTCTAAATCTTTTCCGTAAGAATTTACATTTTGCCCCAAAAGTGTTATTTCTTTATATCCTGCTTTTGCAAGCTCTTTTACTTCATTCAAAACCGCTTCAACACTGCGGCTTCTTTCTCTTCCTCTTACGTAAGGCACAATACAATATGTGCAAAAATTATTACAGCCATACATAACCGAAACCCATGCTTTATGCTTATCATCACGGCTTACGGGAATATTTTCTGCAATTACTCCGTCACTTTCAACTACATCTTTTACTCTTTTCTTTAGTGCCTGTTTTAAAATTTCAGGAAAGCGATAAACAGAGTGGGTGCCAAAAATCATATCAATATGCTTAAACTTTTCAGAAAGCATTTTTGCAACTTTCGGTTGCTGTGCCATGCATCCGCAAACACCTATTATAACATCTTTTTTTCTTTTGCTTTTTAAAAATTTAAGTGCGCCTACGTTTCCTTTTAACTTTTGCTCTGCATTATCACGGACTGCACAGGTGTTAAACAATATTACATTTGCATTTTCACGGTCTTCAGTTAAGGTATATCCCATTTCCACAAGCATACCTTTTAGACGTTCTGAGTCATTTTCGTTCTGCTGACAGCCATAAGTTACAACACAGGCAGTTTTTTGCTTGCCTGATTTTAAGTTCAAATCTCTGACTTGTGCAGCAATTTTTTCCTGTTGTTCAATTTCTGCTAAACTTATTTGTTTTGACATTTAATTTTCCTCAAGTAATTTATTTTTTATTTCCCACAATGGTTTTGACAAGTCTACATAATACTTGTGCGGATTTTCAAATCTTTTAACTTCGTCCCAAAGCTTGTCTGTTTGGTCTTTACAATAATTTCTTACCTCAGAAAGTGGCTTTGGCTGATAAATACATTTTCCGTTTTCAAAAACTTTAACAAGAAGTTTTTGCGCGGTAAAATTAGTCACCGTCTTTTTCTTCCATGTGTGCTCAGGGTCAAAAATCACGTATTCTTTTGTATCGTCAATCACCTCATCGTGAAGTGTGACAACATCTGCAATTGCCTTGCCTGTTTCGTTTGAAAACAGTCTGTAAAGCATCTTAAAGCCGGGCGTTGTGATTTTTGCAACATTTTCGCTCTTTTTGATTTTGGGAATTATTTTCCCGTCTTTTTCAAGTGCCACAAGCTTATACACCCCACCGAACACAGGCTCTGATTTAGATGTGATAAGTCTTTCACCAACACCAAACGAATCAATTTTTGCGCCCTGCATCAAGGTATCTCTTATAATATATTCATCTAATGAGTTTGACGCCATAATCATACAGTCTGAAAAGCCCTCTTTGTCTAAAACTGCTCTGACTTTTTTTGAAAGATATGTTATGTCACCACTGTCAATTCTGACACCTTTAGGACGTTTGCCCATAGGCCCGAGCACTTCTTTAAACACCTTAATAGCATTTACTATTCCCGATTTTAAAACGTTATAGGTATCAATTAAAAGTACACAATTATCGGGATAGTTTTCGGCATACGCTTTAAATGCCTCATATTCTGAGTCAAATGCCTGAATCCAGCTATGTGCCATTGTACCTACCGCTGGAATATCAAACATTTTTTCGCAAATAGTACAAGCTGTTCCATCACAACCGCCAATATATGCCGCTCTCGCGCCATAAATTGCTCCAAATGCTCCCTGAGCGCGTCTTGAACCAAACTCAAAAACTTTTCTGCCGTCTGCTGCACGAACAATCCTTGAAGCTTTGGTTGCGATAAGGCTTTGATGATTTATGGTAAGAAGCAACATTGTTTCCAAAAATTGCGCCTGAATAAGCGGTCCTTTTACCACGCAAATTGGCTCATGCGGAAAAATTGGTGTACCCTCAGGTACAGTCCACACGTCACAACAGAACTCAAAATTTTTAAGATATTCCAAAAACTCTTCTGAGAACATTTTTTTAGACCTTAAAAATTCAATATCTGTGTCTGTAAAACGTATGTCTTTCATATATTCTACAAGCTGCTGCACCCCACACATAATTGCAAAACCGCCGTCTTCCGGGATTTTTCTGAAAAACATATCAAAATATCCTATTTCATCTTTCTTGCCTTGCATAAAGTAGCCGTTTGACATTGTAAGCTCGTAAAAGTCTGCAAGCATTGTAAGATTTAAATTATTTTCCACTTTAAACTCCGCCTCTTCTCCCAAAAGTTTCTCTTAAATTTAAAAATCAGGTTTGCCGCTAAATAGCTGCAAACCTTTCACTTTAGCCTTATATTATTTTTGCGGTTTATTTACATTCATAAAGTAGTAGACTACTTCGTAAACGTAAAACAACAGTGCAAAAACTGCCGCTGCCACATATCTCTTTGCAGTATACATAACCAGATTTATGTATAAAGGTATGTTAATAACATAATAAAATTTCAAAAAGAGTGCAATCAATAAAACAACTGCGCATATGGTAATGTAATATCCAAGGTTTTTTCTGCCAAGTGCTGTAAACACCACACACACTATTATTCCTGCAACTGAAAGTGCCATTAAAGCGTAAAGTATACTCGGCATATTTATTGCCATTGCGGAAACAGAACCTTTATACATAAAGAACAATAAAAATTCTCCCAATATAATATAAAGTGTTGACAGTAAAAATCTGTTTACGACTGCTTCGTTTTCTCTTCTCATACCTATCTTAAAATCCTTTCTTTAATTTGCAGAAATTTGCAAATTTTGTTGTGATACTAAAAATCATTAAAAGTGAGCCTTTAGAACACTAATTGCCAAAGGCAACTTTTTATATCTCTCCGAAACAAAACATTAAAATACTTAGTGTTGAAATTGCGGCTGTTTCGGTACGCAAAATTCTTTTCCCAAGTGTAACAAGAGGAATGTCTTTTTCTTGCATAAGCTCTGCCTCAGTTTTGGAAAATCCCCCTTCAGGACCTATTATGTATCCTGCACTCTTAACATTTTTATTGCTTACAAGCTCTTTCAAAGAGCCATCCTTTGCACATTCGTAAGGCGCAAAACAAACCTCATTTTGTTTTAAAAGCTCTAACGCTTCTTTAAACTTTACAGGTTCTTTTACCACAGGCACTGTGGCACGCTTACACTGTTTCGCGGCTTCAAAAGCAATTTTTTGCCACCTTTGAGTCTTTTTTGCCGAGTCTTTTATCTTAACTACCGAAAACTCGGTTTCAACAGGCACAATTTCAGCAATCCCAAGTTCTGTTGCTTTTTGGATTATAAAATCCATTTTTGTTTCTTTTGCAATACCCTGAAAAAGCACCAACTTAATCTTTGGCTCTGCCTCTGATTCAAAAATATTTTTTATTTTAACTGAAGCACTTTGCTTTGAAACATTGTCAACAACAGCCTCTGCAACATAACCGCTTCCGTTAAAAAGTTCAAGCTCATCACCTGGATTAAGTCTTAAAACTTTGACGACGTGAACTGCCTCATCACCCGTGATGCAAACAGTATCACCAATGTTAAATTTTTCTTCCACAAAACATCTATGCATAATTATTCCCTCTAATTTTACTATTTTGAACTTAATTTGTCAATATTTTAACACAAAATAGTTGATTATTTTTCAAAATTTGATATACTTATATGTAAGAACTTGAAAAAAGGAGAAATCTATGAGTACAAATGAAAATTTAAATCCCGTCTTTTTCTATACTGCAAAATCAGAGAGCGAAGCACTTGTTATCATTTCAAAGCTTAAAGCCCACGGAATAGAAGCTTTTGTCAAACGCGACGATGCAGGGGCTGTAAGCAAGCTGTACACAGGTCAAAGCGTTACAGGTGCCGATATTTATGTGCCATACAATGCGCTTTTTGATGCAAACAACATTTTATCAATCAATGAGTCGGACCTTGAGCCTTTTGGTGGACAAAGCACTATAAAAGACACCTTTGAAAAAGGTTTTATCAAAAAACTTATTATGTTTGGTACAGCAATAGCAGTTCTTGCAGTTGCACTTTATTTCTTACTTAAAATTGCATAACAAAATTTTGAAAGAGGCTTTTGCCTCTTTTTATATTAATTGTACCAAAAAAATGTTATTTTTTCAAGCACTTGATTAATTTTACATTATGTGATATACTTTATTGACAGTTTTAGGTTATATTTAAACAGGGGGGAATTATTATGCCATATAGTGAAGCCGCTTCAAAGTTTGCAGAGCTTATCAAAAGCCAGCTCGAAAGAAACGAAAGAATTAAGGCACAAAAAGAATTTACTGATTACGAAAAATTAGACAAAATTATAATCGGTGTCGCAGCAGGTGATGGAATAGGTCCTGCAATCACCAAAGAAGCTGTTAGGGTTTTGGAATTTTTGCTTGACAAAGATATTAAATCAGGTAAAATTGAACTTAAGATCATTGATGGTCTTACTATAGAAAGAAGAGCGCAAGAAAACAAAGCTATTCCTGATGATGTGTTGGAAGAACTCAAAAAATGTCACGTTATTTTAAAAGGACCAACCACGACACCAAGAAAAGGTGACCCATGGCCAAACGTTGAAAGTGCAAACGTTGCAATGAGAAAGGAACTTGACCTTTTTGCAAATGTTCGCCCTGTTAAAATTGAAGAGGAAGGCATTGACTGGACATTCTTCAGAGAAAACACCGAAGGCTCTTATGTATTAGGCTCATGTGGTATTAATGTTACCGATGAAGTTGCATTCGATTTTTGTGTTGCAACAACAGAAGGTTGCGAAAGAATTGCAAGAGCGGCATTTGAGTATGCAAGAAAAAACAAAAAGACCAGAGTGACCGCAGTTACAAAGGCAAACATAATTAAAACAACAGACGGAAAGTTTTTAGATATTTGCAAAGAAGTTGCAAAAGAATATCCTGAAATTACATTTGATGACTGGTACATTGACATCATGACTGCAAAACTTGTTGACCAGAAAAGACGCAGAGATTTCCAGGTGTTCGTGCTTCCTAACCTTTACGGCGACATTATCACCGACGAGGCGGCAGAATTCCAGGGCGGTGTAGGCACTGCAGGCTCAATCAATATGGGTAAAAAGTATGCAATGTTTGAAGCAATTCACGGTTCTGCTCCAAGAATGGTTCAAGAAGGCAGAGATATTTATGCAGACCCATGCAGTATGATAAAAGCCGCATCGCTTTTAATGGCACATATTGGATACTTTGAAGAATCAAATCTCTTGGAAGAAGCAATGAACATCTGTGTGTTTAAAGAAAAGAAGCTCGTTATGACAGGAAGAGATACCGGCGCAACCTGCACACAGTTTGCAGACTATATTATGGATACAATCAAAAAATTACAGGCATAAGAAAGAGGGCATACGCCCTCTTTTTTTAACTTTAAATAAATTTTGGCATATAATAAATCGGGGTGAAGTTATGAATTATTTAGATGCCGAAATTTTAAAACAAGCAAACACACAGGCAGTTTACAATCTGTATCTTTATTTATCAGACAAAGTTTTTCCCAGACAAAATGAAACTTTAGAGTCTGCTGTCAGCAAACTTAATTCTGTACGGCTGTCCGACACAGACAAACAAAAGCTTTCTATTATACATAAAGCCTTAAACAACTATGATATTGCAAGCTCTACAATAAACAACTATACTTACTCGAAAAGAGGACTTACTGCGTGTACATTTACTTCCCCCCTTGGCATATCTGTTGTGTTCAAAGGTACAGGTTCGGGAGAGTGGATTGATAACGGCGAGGGGCTTTCAGGTATTCCTGAAACAAACACTTACATAACCTACCCAAACGGAAGAAAGACTTATACAACAGTAAAAAACGACTTTGCTACAGACCAGCAAACACAGGCTCTTAACTGGTTTTCAAAATTATGCCATAAAAACAGTTGGGACGAAAATTCCAACATAACTGTTTCCGGTCACTCAAAGGGCGGTAACAAAGCGCAGTTTATCACAATTCACTCGGGTGTTGTAAAAAAATGTTTCAGCTTTAACGGGCAGGGGTTTTCTCCTGAAGCATTAACATCAATGGAAAGCGCATATAAGAAAAATTACGACATAAGAAGACAAAAAATTATAAGCGTTTGTGCCCACAATGACTATGTAAACGTTTTAGGAAACCATCTTATGCCCGAAAATCAGGTTTACTATTTTAAATCAGTTCCCACTTTTCACCCGATAGAAGATATGATTGATGATAACGGACTTTTAAATTCCCAGTGCAGAAAAGGTCTGCTTTCTGAATATGTGCAGTCGATTTCAGATGAACTAATGACTTTAACCCCTGACACAAGACAATATGTAACCCGTGCAGTTATGAACGTTTTTCAAAAATATCTTGGTGACAATCCTTTAAACGACGATTATGTTTCTCTTGAGGAAACTATTGCAGGAATTGCTATTGCAATTTCATTTTTATTTCGTAAATTTAAAAAAGTATGAGTTTTTGCTCATACTTTTTTTGATTTGAAATTGATTTTTTACATATGTTCTGCTCTGTGTTTACGTGCTCTTGCAAAATAATCGTCCATTCTTTCGATTTCAAATTCGTCAATAATATCTTCGACTGTTTTGCCATCTTCGCCGTTATAGGTAAGCATACAGCAACCAACATAACCCGGATCGTAAACAGTAAGGTCTGTTTTGTATTTTTCCTTTGCAGCGATAAATTTGCTCATATTATAGTCAATATGACAAAGTCTGTAATCAAGATTTACTGTTGCAGTAACGTGATGTGTATAATTTGTAGCAGTTGCAACAGTTTCACCAAATGGGTTTAATATTCTTCCATGGCCCGGATCATATACTCCGTTTCTTGTTGCCGCAACTAAATATGACTGACATTCATAAGCCCACACCTGCTGCTTTATACCGCCGTGGTAAGCAGAACAAAATACAACCAAATCAGGATGCTGAGCTTTGTATTTTTCCATAAGTTCGTTAAAGTTTAAGTCAAAGCAAATAGCTGAAGCAACAGAACCTATGTCAAGGTCAATTAATTTTGCTTCTGTTCCATAAGCAATACCGTCGTGGTCATTTTCGCCTATTGTAAGATGATTTTTATCGTATCTTCCTGCCACCTTACCATCTTTTCCAATATATGTAATGGTATTTCTGAACGGATACTTTTCTTCATCAGACACAAAACGCGCCTGGCAGTATGCAATATTTGTATTATTGTCTTTTGCAACACCGCCTAAATATTCTTCAACTTTAGTTCCAAGATATCTGTAATAGTCCTGCATATCTTTCCAATAGTCAGCATCACTTGGATGTGAAGTGTATTGAGAGTTGAAACGTATGCAGTTTTCCGGGAATACAATAAGATCCGGTTTGCTTGGCAGAACCATGTCAATTTTTTCTTTAAGGTAATTCTGAGTTTCTTTTTCGTATGCTGAGTAATTACCTATTGGTGCAGATAACCTTGGAAGTTCAACTGATAAAACGCTTATTGTTGTATTTTTTGCCATATTCTAAAACCTCTCTTTTTTTATTAATATTTTCTACGGTACTCACTTGGCGTGATACCTAAATTTCGCTTAAAATTTCTGCTAAAGGCGTGTATACACACAAACCCTGTACTTTCTGCAATTTCTGTTATCGACCTGTCGGTAGACGCAAGCATAAGTTTTGCTTTTTCCAGTCTTCTTTCATTAACAAACTGCATTGGGGACATACCCCATATCATTTTGAATTTTTTAACAAAATATGTTTTGTTATACCCGGCTCTGTCTGCCAGCTCCTCAAGGGTGATTTCCCTGCCAAAGTTTTTATCAATGTATCCTGCCAGTCTTAATATGTTTGCATCTCCGCTTATTTCAGGATGAGCGTTGTCTTCACTATCTCCGTTTAAATCCGGATTAAACTGACGAGCTGCATACAACAAAAACAATTTTAAGGCAGCATTTGCCGCCTCTAAGCTATATAAGCTGTTTCTCATTCCTTCTTTTGCTGCCTGAAGCAACAACGTTTTCATCAAAATCACATCATCAAGCTGAAATTCACGCGGAACTTTTTCAAGATTTTTATTAAGCCCATTATCATTAACTTTGAATTTAATCTCTATAAGCCTCATCTGACTTCCAACGGTAGTTGCGTGCAGGTCTCCCGGCTTTGCTAAATATACAAAGTTGCTTTTGGCGTCATATATTTTATCGCCAACAGTGATTTTACCGCCCTTTTGTCTGCAATAAATCAGCTGATAAAACTCGTGTGTATGTGCATCGGTCGCACATGCAACATGGTCGTTGACCCAAAGTATACTTATATCCACCGACCTCACCTCTTGTTTGATTATACTATCGCCACACTACAATGTCAACGCGAATGCAGAATTTTTGTCAAATTTTTGGCATTATAGAGAATTATTGCACTATCATTTCAACACAAATTGTGCTACTATTATTATGAACTATGATGCAAGGAGTTGTAAATATGAAAATAGCAATTATATGCAGTAAAGAAAAAACAAACGACATCTTCACACAAAAAACACTTGACAGATTAAGTCAGTTTGGTGAACTTGCCATTAACGAAGGCGAAGCTACAATGGAAAACATTAAAGCTACCGTTAAGGATGCTGATATCGCAATCACTTCTTGGGGCAGTCTTCCAATGTCAGAAGAAATTTTAAATGAGTGCCCAAATCTTAAATTACATATGCACGGTGCAGGAAGTGTAAAACCTTATGTTACAGACGCACTTTGGGAAAGAGGCGTTAAGGTTTGCGCATCAACAAAACCGCTCGGTATCGGTGTTGCAGAAACTGCTTTAGGTTTTACAATTGCAGCATGCAAAAACTTTTTTGCAATAAATGAAGATATCCACAATGGCGGATACCTTCGTGAAAATATCACAGAACTTTATGAAATTACAGTTGGTGTAGTAAGCGCAGGATACGTTGGCAGACATTACATTAAGCTTCTCCAGAACTTTGGTGTTAATGTTCTTCTTTATGATCCATTCGTAACTGAAGAGCGTGCAAAAGAAATGGGCTGCAAAAAAGCTGAACTCGAAGAACTTTTGAAAGTATCAGACGTTGTTTCACTTCACTCTCCATCAATTCCTGAAACTGATCATATGATAAATGCAGAAACACTTAAATTGATGAAGAAAGACGCTATTCTTATTAACACAGCAAGAGGAACACTTATTGACGAAACTGCACTTTACAACCACATGGTAGCAGGAAACTTAAAATATGCGTGCATTGACGTTTATGATCCTGAACCACCGCTTGCTGATAACCCACTTCGTTCACTTAAAAATGTAATTATGACTTCTCACCTTGCTGGTCTTGTTCAAAATGGACTTTTAAGAATCGGTGCACACTGTGCAGACGAAATTGAAAGATTTATCAACGGTCAGCCAATGGAATGTGCAGTAACTGAAGACATGATTTCAAAAATGACAGGTAAAAAAGC
>JAEIGA010016496.1_pt1 | contig 11235 bp, 10 predicted proteins | sample 9270691 | NCBI WGS metagenome assembly JAEIGA01 (sample SAMN17057246, study PRJNA624740) | gut metagenome | biome: biome; isolation source: fecal sample | host: Bos grunniens | place: China: Xizang | collected 2019
CAAGGGGTGGCATGACGCTGTCATCACCGGAGAAGCTGGCAGCAAGGTAATCACAAGCGAGACAGCGAATTTACCTGCCAATCCTTCCGTTGGCGACTTTGCCTACGTCAAGACGCTTGACATTAGCGGAACAGCACCCTCACAGACTGAAACACCCATCGTGAAAATTTACGCTTGCGCTACAGCAGGCACTTGGACGGACAGCGGCAGAACATTCAATCCAGCCTATGACCAGTCGTTTGCAAGCGGGCAGCAAGTAAGTGAAGTTCATATCGTCGACAACCTTGAAAGCGACAGCGCGGATGATGTGCTTAGCGCGAAACAAGGAAAACTTCTTGGTTTGCACGCTGTTGGTGGCTATAAATTCAGGAATAGTCAAGAGATTGACAAGTCGGGGTTGACGATATTCAACGATGCGTTTAACAATACTTCCCAAACACCCAGTGGAAAGTCGTACAAAATTCCAGTATCTGACTTGCAGTATGGCAATCTTTATATTCTTATTGGAAATACATCAAACGATAGATTCATTGCATATTCTGAGAATCAGCTTACAGAAGTCAGTTCTAACACCAATTTGGAGGATACCGATGTGCTTGCAGTTCAAAGAGTATCTCCTGGAGATAATTTTATTGCAATACCAACAACCATTGAAAAAAATGGTGTTGCATGTAGCGTAAACTATATATATATCACCAAGCAGGCATCGGGTACTACTAATGACTATCCACAAAAGATAATGAGCTATGACGTTAAGCAGATTTATTCGGGCATCGTTGAGCTTAACTTTTCGGCTAACGGAGATCTTTATTCCACAAAAGCGGATGCACGAAACGGTGTACCTTCCGATTTGCAAAAGAAAGGCATACGCATCCGTTATCTCATGGAAAGCGGATGGGTAGAGGAAATGTTCAATGGTACTACTTGGAGCGTGTTGGATGATGACTGGATTGGCTATGAGTATGAAGAACAAATTCAAGTGTTGGAAGGTAGTGTTGAAAGGCTTCAAAAATCAAAGGCAGATGCAAGTCTAACTTATGGGGAAAAGGAATATGGCGTTGGTGAGTGTATAGTAGCGAACTTTTACATTGATTCGTCTGGAAGTTATTCTGCGAGAAACATGTCGTTAGCTGAATACCCAGTTAAAAAGGGTGATAAGTTTGTTGTTACTGGCCATGCTACACGAAAAACGAGAGTGTGCCTTGTTAGTAGCATATCCAATATGCAAGCTGGCAACTCACCTACATTGATGCAGAGTTCAAGCATAGTCGAGCTGACCAACAGAACGGACACTTTCATTGCATCTGAAGATGGTTATCTGCTCGTCAGCTTATACGATGGCGGCTCTACGAGTTACCCGCAAGCTATTGAAATGTATAAATGTATCTTACCCGATGGAATAGGTATTGACAACCTTAAATCAAGAACCCTTGTCACGAAAGGAAGCGCAACGTCAAGTACATCGGAAAATGTCAACATAATATCGTATGTCTATCCTTACCAGTCTGGTAAGCTCTCAAAAGCTATTCCAGCAGGAACTAAGCTAATATTTACTGTAGAGGGATTAAGCGACTCGACTACACGATACCTTAGATTTCTTATAAACGAATCACAAACACCTCAATACATTACAAGCAATGGTGAAACTGTGAAAGTCTTTAACGTGGACGTAGAAAAAATCCGCGTTTACACAGCATCTGATGATGTTACTGCAGCAAGTAATGTTACTGTTAGGGTTGAAATTGACGATTTGGGTGTTTTAATTGGAGAAATAAAAAAAAGTGTCAGTTCAATCATGGATGTCAATAAGCAGTCTTTCATAGATGTCGCAGGTGACGGTTATGACGCAGAAAACGATAAGTTCACCGAAGGCACTTACCAAGTCAAAATATTGGCTTCAAGTGCTACGGCAATGAAGGATGTTGTAGCCAGCTATGTTGCGAAATATACCACTTCGGACGATTCGGTATATCCATATATTAGAATTTATTTCAAGGCACCCCCTTTCAATCTTGCCAGAAATGCGTGGTTGTATCCACTCGGTGAAGAAGGAAAATATAAGTTTGGACAGTGTAAAGGTGTCTGCCCAGCTACAACAATGTTTACCTACAATCTTGTGGATTACGTCTGTGATATTCTGATTGATATTGTTGTGCCTACTGGGTGCGAGTTATACATCGACAATATCAGTTGCGAGTATGACAATGGTGTGAAAGACAAGGATGCCTTCAAGGTTTACAACCACGGAAATCATTTCAATGCGGAAATGGACTGTCGGACAAACTGGGATGGCTGGAGCCATATAGGTAACTATGGCGCGATTGTTGTGCCGAAAAGGACGACAGATGGCGTTTGGGTATGCTACCACGATGAGAGTATCAGCGATGATTTCAAAGTCGTCAAGACGACCGATGCAACTACAATACCAACAGGAGCACATCAGTTGAGTGCAGACCCAAACATAAATAGTGGTACATACAAGTTTAGTCAGCTTTCTGCATTGGATATCGTAAGCCCTCTGCCTACTTTGACTGGTTCACGAAATGCGGTTGTTTACTACCTTGAGAATAGTGGCACATATACAACTTGGTCGGTTACGCTTGATAGGGTGTTGCAGGTTATTGGCTACCCAGAAAGGCGAATACCGTATTCCGATCCAAACAATCCGAGTGACGACATCCCAAATGCCATCCAAAATGGCACTTATGAGCAATCCCAGAAACTTGAATATGTTTCGATAAATTATTTCGGTCAACACGAAACAATCCCGACATTGAAAGAGTTCTTTGCAAAATGCGCCCAAATGGGTGTGCATCCGTGCTTATCTTGTCACCCCCTTCATAACAGCGAAGGAGCAGGTTCGACATGGAAATACGCTGATTGGGCTGAGGTCAAGGCTATGGCTAAAGAGTTCCGTCTGTTGGATAAACTGACACTTAAATGCCCCTGGAGCGTAGAGAATGCACAAGTATTCTATGGGATATTCGGCAATGACATTGAGGCCTTCATCGCGGACATAGGCATCGGCAACACATTGACGCAAACCGATATTGACGCACTTGTTGCCGTAGGTTGGAACCACGACAAAGTAAAGGTCGGCTTTGAGCAGATGTGCAGAGGGAACGATTACTTTTCAGACGAAATGATAGCTGCGTTGAAAGCTGCTAACATGGTCGGAGGCATTGCACAAGCGGTTAGCTCGTCCGACAGATACGAGGCAAAGTATCTCAAAGAAATCATTGACAAGGGATGCTATGAGATTTGCGCAAACTTCTTCTATTCTAACGGACTGAATTGGGGGTGACAATATGGACTGGACTTCAATCATAGAAGTGGCAATCGAAAAGAAAGATAACCAATGCAAGAGCGTAACATAATCGGAGGAGTCACAGCGTCTGTCCTGTCACCCTTCATTGAGGGGTGGCAGGGAATGCTGGGAATAAAGAGAAAGGAATTTCGCAACCTTATAAACCCGAAGCGGCACGGGAAAATGCCGCACAATAAACACAAAACAACAAACGCCTCTCCATCTCCCGGAGGGGCGTTCGTATTTTCCACGTCAGCGAACGAAAATAGAAACAATATCTCGTTGTGCCAGAGTTTTGTCGACATGTTCCATTGTGTCTCCAAAGTGTAATACTATACGAAACGGTTCTGGATACATTTGTACGTTGTCAATATTTTCATAGGCAATTGACAAAACACCGTCACAAATGTCACCATAAGAGTTACAACAGGCTGAAGTACAGGTAATTAACTCAACTTCGGTTTTGATTTCCTTCACATACTGGTACATGGAAGACTCTGGTTCCAAAAAACGACAATTACACGCGGGCTTCTCTGACCATTGCTCCATCCAAACGCTGTCGATATCCTCAGAGTACAGGAATCTATACACATTCAAACCGTCTTGTGTTGTGCCAACCTTGAGGACGTAAATCAGTCTTGGTTGACTTGAATTGTCGTCGGCTACTGGTTGCTCGGCGTTTTCTGAAAAGTCTATATTTTCAATCATTTCAAATATATATTGGACTGCTGTTATAACTATAAAATTCTACGTCAGAATATTGTTCTGAAAAATCCTGCAAAAGTTTTTCTTTAAGTTTTTCCAAACCACTTTCTTCGTTTTTATATAAAATGATTGTTCCTGGTAGATTGAAAAAAACACCATTTGTCTTATAGAACAATTCAACAAACATTATTTTTTTTGATATTTGAGAAAGCAATTCCTGATGCTCTTTCCAATATTGTTTCTTTTCTTGAACATATTCCTTGTATGTTGGTATTTTATTAATCATTTCTATTGGTTATCTATGTTGATTATTTTCGATTCGAAACAACAATACATTATTATCGGATGCCCAACCCATTCATTCATTCTTTTTTCAGTTTGCTGATTGTTATTTTTTGTTTGAAGTTTTTGCTGAGCGTTATGTTGGCAACGTCCTCGAAGAATTAGAGAAAACCGTTAATATCTTTGATTGAAACTGCCATCCCTTTGTTTTTGTTGATTTTCTACACGTAGTCGAAATAAGAAGGAAGTGTTTTCTCAATTATACTAACTTTTCCACAATCCTCAGACGTCGCGTATTCCTTCAGCGTATGCACAAAATGTATGGTTTCCTTCAATCCGAGACGGTTCTCGTTCACCACCTCAGTAATGGGAAACTCTAGCTGTTCACATATTGATGTCAAAGCGTCGAGAGCCGTATAGTAACCAGCCCAGTATAGATTACAGACGTACATTCTACTCTTGTCACAGTTGGAGCCTGTATCTCGGTTTATTCCGTTGCACTGGGCACACCTGCAATGTTGAGAGGCGGCTTCGTGGGCTATCTGTTCTAATTCTAGCATTTTCTTTTTTCCTATTTTTTGATTTTTTTTTTTTCACCAAGCGTTCCTTTTCCTGACGCAATTTCCAAGCGACTCTTTCATCATACGCCTCTTCCTCCACAGCGTCGTATTTTTCACAAGTGTCACTGTCTTTTCGGCGTTTTCCACCATAAACCTCTGGTTCGAGAAAACATTCACACTCTCCGTCGAAAAATCGAAGGGCGTTTCTACATGACAAACATTCTTTTTTTTCATTCCATATACTCCTATATGAATTTAGAATTTCAATCCACCACTTCAAATGAATAAACATACACCCATGGATTTGAGCCCCATGTTCCTTTTTTCCCAACTTTATCTATGAGTGCCGCAAACACCTCTCGAGCCGTTGGAAACAATTTTACACACTTTCCGTCCTCAGTTTCTTGATGAGATTCCTTTTCCCAATCCTTGACATATAAACCATCAACATAATAACCAATGTTTCCTCGTTTGACACCTTCTTTCAAACAATCTTCTTCGGTAATATCTTGAAGACGTTCGACACGAATGTTAGTGATTTTAAAATGATGTATACAACCCTCTGGGGCGACGAAAAGTTTATTATTCCAACTCGGAGTGTTCTGCCAAATGTCAAGATATTTTTCGTCTTCATCTCCCCATCCACCCATTTTTGGTTTTAATTCTTCAAAAATTTTGGAACGTGACTGTGCAATTGCCACGACTTCTCCAACCTTATACGGCGCGTAATCCAGAGCTGTCTCCCCAATATTACCACACTTCTCCAACGTTTTCACTTGGATAACACGCCGTGTCATCGTTTTGGTTCCATTTAGGACTGCGGCTGTAAGTCTGTATTTATCGTTAAACATTATCTTCTTCATCTAATTTTCCTCCTTTCAATATTTTGTGTAGTGGTATGCGTATTTTTTGGCGATAACCCCGTTTGTCTACAACTTCGTCGATAAACTAACCAAATTTCCTACTGTAGGATTCTCCACCGTAACCACAGTGTCCTTTAGAACCATATGGAACGTGTTTCCTGTGCCTGTCTGGATTAACTCGTTTCCTATGTCGACTCATTCTCTATCGTCTTTGAACGGACTCGTAGGAATGCCGAAACATGAATCACCACACGTTACACTTGCCAAATTTGCGTCCTCGCCGTATACGAAGCGTTTTGCTACAGCCTTGTAAAAGTCAGCCAACTCTTTCTTGAGTTCGGAAATTTCGACGTCTTTTTGAACTAATTTGGTTTCATAACAATCTTTGATGTTGTAAATTTTTCGTCCCATATAGTCATAAACGTCGACAACATCTTCACATTGTTGATTGGTGCAACCTGTCATTAGCGACATAGTTTCAACACAAGCATTATCGTTATATAACGAAATTATTTTTTCAATTTGGTTGATTTTCATTTTGTTTCTATTTTCTTTCAACAGTAACAATCGTGTCATTGTGCCATCGTACATTAAAACCTATGTAACACTAGATTCTCTACCTTTTATCAGGTTTGTACGATACGACTCAAGCACTTCCTTCACCTTCTCCCTTTTCAGTTTGCGAGGCTCGAAAGCGCCATTGTCAAGTTGCTTTAAGAGCTTGTTGCGAAGCACGGCTTCGCTGACTCTGTTTCGTATGTTTATCGCCGCGTTAACGTCGGCATTGTCTTCATGTCCGCACTCAATGCAGGAAAACTGTTCCTGTGTCTGGCGGTTCTCGTCCTCGATACATCCACAGACGGGACACATCTTGGAGGTGTAGCTTGCATGCACCGTTGAAAGGGCTATGTCATACTTGCGTGCTATATGCTCCACCTCCTTTTTCAACGAACTGATTCGCAACACCTTAACGACACGGTTGAAGTTCAAGTCGTCGTTGAACTTGTCCTTGATGTACGATTTGCCGAACTTCCCGTCCAAATCCTCCATCGCGAAGTGGTTCGTACCTTTTGCATGTTCCTCTGCACACATAACCGCTATTCGTTGTTTCTCGGACTCCACAATCTTGTGTGCAAGCGTCTGTATCTTCCATTGACGGCGTTTGCCAACCTTGTAGTCCTTGTTTGCGGCTTTCAGTTCATCCACGAGTTTCACCGCCTCGGCGTAGTCCTTGAGCAGTTGTCTGTCGTAATTGTACGTTGTTCCATCTGACAGTGTGAACATATTGTGCTTAACGTTCACGTCTATTCCCACGATGTTGTCGCCAGCGTCCGGGTAATACCTGTCGCCCTTTTTTGTCAGAATGACTGTTACTTGTTTCCGACGCTCGTTGAATTTTATAGTATATAGATAATCGTTATTATTTTTAGCATAGTCACTAATTTTTCCATGATAATTTTTATTATATTTAACTGGGATATCCATACTATCTCTATTAAACCCGCTTAAACTAATAAAACTATTTATGGTTGATTTATACTTTTTGTTATATGAAAGTATATTGTTTTTTCTACTACGCCCACGAAATGTCAACGACTTGAATTCTATGGGGCTTGAAGCGTATCTGGTGAATGCTTGTTCACGTTTTGACATTGCCAGACGGAACAACCTGTCGAAGCCGAACTTCTCGATTTTCGCAAGAATGTTCTTGTAGTACTCTTGTTTATCAGGTACCTCATCCTGTAGACGGTTCTTGATATATTCAACCGTGTCAGTATTTCCGTAGCGTACAAGATAATCTAAACAAATCGTCAAAGGCGTTCTCTTACGTTCGACTTTGGTTCTCTTGTAATCACCCTTCTTGGCTTTCTTTGTATTGCGTTTGTAAACTTCACACCGTATGTAACGAACACACTCAAATATTAGTTTTTTCTTAACAGCTTCGAATTTTCTTTGATAGGCTGTAATAATATCGAAATTGCTTTGACTTTCAAACGAAGATGAAATAATATGATAGAATCTTGTGTGCATTTCAGTCTGAAAGGCAAATTTTGAAGTGTCCAGATAATCGAAAATGTGACTACACACATATTTTGACACTTCATTTTTGTAATTTTGTATATTCTTAGCAACGGCGAGCAACTCATCGTACTTCTGTCTGGTGAGGTTGTCTGAAACGAAGAGTTTCGAGTATATGTCGTCGCGCTTTATCAATACATACAACTGTTAACAAAAGCGGCTGGTGCAAATGAATGACATTTAAGTGGCACGATGTCATTTCAGTCACAGCAGCCGTTTATCTCAGCCTTGGGTTTTCGGAAGCCGTGCCACAGTCTTCTTGAACTCAACACATATAAATAGTCTGTTTTTTGAAACATGAATTTTATGATTTTCTTTCTACTGTAACTATAGTATCGTTGTGATAACCACCGTGTGCTACCATGAGAATCTCGATGATTTCGAAACCGTATTGTTTTCCTATACCGTTCGAATTCCAAGCGCATGTAATACAAATTCCGCCAGGTTTGAGGATACGGGCAATCTCTTTTTTCTGGTTTGCCCAATAAGACGCTTGCGTTGTTTTCATGTCCACCGTCATGTTGAACTTCTTATAACACTCTGAAACCTGACGCGGACTATACGGCGGATTGTACAAAACGACATCCGCACATTCAGAGTCGAGTTGCTTAAGGAATTCAGTCGCCTCCAGATGATACGTCGTATCACATGAAGGATCGATATCATTCGTTACTGTCCCGAGTTTGCTGTCGTTTGCAAACGGATCAACAACTACACCTCCATTAAGATAACGGTGTATCAATTCGTTGATTGGTTTCACACTGAAGGTGCGGCTGTTTGGCATGCACCATACTCTGTTGATTGTCATTTTTCTAATCTTCAATTGACGCTCGGATATAATCCGAATACGAATTTATCATTTCATTAATTTCTTTTTCACCACTAGCTTTCGCTATCGCTCTTGCAATACCAGCACCTAAACGGCTTTTTGAATTTTTCACAATAGAGTACATTTCACGACTCGTAATTCCATATTTTGATGCAATATTGTCTAAATTTTGTACTTTACCGTTTAGAATATCATCCTCGAATTGTCGCAGATTACAATAGACAATGTATACAGGGCTTTTCTTCATTACATCGTTTGCTGACAAATGTGTTTTATATTCATCGTTTTTTGAAATTTCACCATATAAACCATGAACAAACGCTGACATTTCATTCGTACCTCTCAAATATACGGCTTGAGCTGCTTTTGAATTATTGTCGTCTTTATACGTAAAATTAGCCTTGGCTATATTATATATTGTTTTGTTACCAATAGCATTGTCACCATAATCACCTTTTCTTAAATGAAAATGTAAATGCGATAGTTCGTGATATAAATCTCTCCAAACAGATGTTTCATCAAACCAGTCATTAATAACATCCACAGTCATTCTAACAAACATTTTTGTAGCATTGAAACCAGAATTTTGTTTCTTTTTCTCTTTTCTAAATGCTTTCCATTCATTAACATTCCTGAAATGAATAAAACGACAATAAACCGTATATTCGTTTCCAAGTAACGTTACTGTATATTCATGGAAATCCTCAACATAAATTTCACCTGCTGGTATTTCTGGAACATCATTAGCGTCGAGAATTATATCACCAATGATACTTTGCGCAGCATCGAGCACATTTTGTGATATATTCAATTCTTCACAAATTAATTTCTGTAGTTCATCAATGCCTTCAACCATATTCTTCATTTCAAGTTTTTCTTTTTTTTTGTCAAATGAAACGCTCCGCACTCCGAACACCAATAATAACGCGTTTCCAACCGTTTTTTTTTACTATGTTTGGAAACACAACTTGCAAGATCAATCATTGCGTTGGGTTTCGTGTCGTAGCAGCGTTTTTTACACATAAGTTTCTAGGTAATTATATACTTGTTGGCACTGTTAAAGAAATAGTCCGTCTTTGGCACATTCCTTGATTAATTTATACCCGACTTCTTCGCTGTGATATTCACTGTCTTCAGCTCCTATTATATAATAACGCTGTGTCTCTAATTCTTTTTTATCATATCTATACCTAAAAGTTATTCCATCATATGAATAAGGAAATGAAGTACGCCTATACCAAAATCCATACCTTTCTAAATATTCAAACCCATACTTTTTTAAAAATTTTTTAGTGATTATTCGTTTTTCTTGTTTCATAATTCATTTATTATTTTGTACCATCAGGTATATAGTTCATGTTCTAAATTTCATTAAAATTAATAAAATCTATTTCGGAAAGTGAATAGATGTCATTCACTTTACGAGGGCGGAACAACCGCCCGCTATCGGCTATCGCCCGCACTGCTGGAGAATCGCCGACTACCTTTCTCATTATGTTCAACGCCCCGTTCACGTCAGCGTTGATTAGGCTGCCCGTGGATGATTGGAACAAGCCGCGTTTCTTCCTCTTCCCGAGGTACGTATCGTGGTGTCCGATCTCCTCGAACGCCAGTGCGTCGCACTTCGACGTGTGGCTCTCCTCGGTTTCCTCGAACCGTATTCCACAGCACTCGCACTTGTAGCGTAACATTGATATCAACCTGTCGTACGGAATCTCCGTGAAGTTCTGGTTCGTCACCTTGCCCAAGTTGATGGAGTCCTTCCATCCCTTGTTGTGTCCCAAGACAAGGTGTCCGACACCGTTCTTGACGAGCTGGCTGACAATGTGCCTGCTGATTTTGTGGAGCGCGTCGTCCATTTGGCGTTGCCTGTTGTCATACATACGCCGTATGCGCTTCGAGCTTTTCTTTCCGTTGCACCGTTCGGTTGCGGATTTCAGGCGGGCGAGTTCCTTGTTGAACCACTGGTTCTTCGCCTTGAGCTGTTTGCCTGAGTATATGATGGGCTCGCAGAAGTCCGTCACCATTGTAACAAGGTTCGACACACCCAAGTCAATCGACGCGCAACGGTTCACGTCCAATAAGGCGTTCGGCTCGTCGCTCTCGTACAGAACCTCAACGTTTACGAAACCGTTTTTCGGTACGATACGCACCTGTTGGAAACGCTCTAGCTTTTCCTTGTACTCGTCCCACTGCGGAACGTCGAGAACCAACTCCTTCGACAGGCGTATTTTGCCGTCGCGTATGGAACAGCACTGGTTCGTGTACGTCACAGGGTAGTGGGAATTGTATTTGAGGAATTTCGGGAACTCTGGCTTGCCCGTGAATTTCGAAGGGCTTTTCTTCCACTCGGAAATCGACTTGTAAAACGACTTTATTGTCCGCATCAGGCTCTGGAGCGTCTGCTGCGCCACCTGTGCTTTCAGTAGGCGGTAGTTCACCGTACCTTCGAGGTTGGTTATGGTGGGCATTAGTTTGTTCAAGTCGTAGTACGACAGGTAGACGCCCCTGTTATCTTTCACCTGTTTGTACTCGTATAGAGCCTGGTTGTACAGGTTTTTCGATACGTGACACAGTGCGAGGAGCACGTCAACGTGCTGATGGCACTCG
>JAEIGA010016497.1_pt1 | contig 11234 bp, 10 predicted proteins | sample 9270691 | NCBI WGS metagenome assembly JAEIGA01 (sample SAMN17057246, study PRJNA624740) | gut metagenome | biome: biome; isolation source: fecal sample | host: Bos grunniens | place: China: Xizang | collected 2019
AGGCTCTTTGGTGATGTTTTTGTGCGGATAAAGGCTATTTTTCGGCATACGGCAAATTCATGAAAATATAAGTTCAGATTTAAGTTTTTTGCTTTCCTATTAGCCTAAGCTTACTTTGCGATTTCGGACCTGCAAGGAGGGTGTTCCGCAAGGCAATTTTTATAAGTTGCCCAAATATTTTGTGCGAATGACAATAATTTTGTACCTTTGCAAAAAATTATTGAGTAATTGATATTATAAAAGGTATATTAATATGTATTATGGAATGGATTAATGAACTGATATTTGGCACGGGAGTGGGGCATAGTATTATGCTGCTGGCTATCTGCATAGTGTGTGGTATATTGCTTGGGCGTATCAAGATTTTCGGCATATCGCTAGGCATTACTTTTGTGCTCTTTGTTGGAATCCTTATGGGTCATTTTGGTATAACGATGGATGCCGAGGTGATGCATTTTATGAAAGAGTTTGGGCTTATACTCTTTGTATTCTCGTTGGGAATGCAGGTGGGGCCGGGCTTTTTTTCGTCGTTCAAGCAAGGCGGACTTACCCTCAATCTGCTTGCAACGGGAGTGGTGTTTCTAGGTGTTGTAATCACTGTGGCACTGCATTTCATCACCGGCTTGCCTATGCATACAATGGTGGGCATACTGTCGGGTGCCGTTACCAATACCCCCGGTATGGGTGCCGCTCAAACTGCTTTTGCCGATATGGGTGTTGCGGCCGACAATAGTATTGCCCTTGGCTACGCAGTGTGTTACCCTTTGGGAGTGGTAGGCATTATATTGGCTATAGTATCTGTGCGTTATATCTTTAGAGTGCGTTTCGACAAGGAGCAGCAGGAACTTGATGCTTTGGACAATACGTTGGCCAATCAGGCAAAGCTATTCAGCCTCGAGGTTCGCAACCCTGCAATATTCGGACATACAGTAGCCGATGTGGCCAAGCTGTTGGTGCATCGTGAGCTTGTAATAAGCCGTGTGCTTCACGTTGACGGCTCGATGGAGATAGCCTCGTCGGGTACCATTCTTAATGAGGGCGACAAAGTGTTCGTTATTACAGTAGAAGGCGATATTGATGTGATATCAGCCATAATAGGCAACGTTATCCCTATGAAACCCGAAGAGTGGTACAAATTGGATAAGAGCCTAGTTTCGCGTAGAATAATAGTAACCAAGAGCGAACTTAACGGCAAACGCCTTGGCGAACTCAATCTTAGGAAACTTTATCATATCAACATCTCGCGTGTCAACCGTTCGGGTGTCGATTTGGTTCCGCGTCCAAATCTTGTACTTCAGCTTGGCGACCGCCTTACCGTGGTGGGTGTCGAAGAAGATGTTCGTAAGGTAGAGGAATGCTTGGGTAACAGTATGAAACGCCTCAACGAGCCTAATCTTATAACCTTGTTCTTGGGAATATTCCTTGGTGTATTGCTTGGAAGCATACCCATTATGTTTCCCGGCATACCTCATCCGGTAAAGCTTGGTTTGGCAGGTGGCCCGCTTATAGTGGCAATACTTATATCAAGGTTTGGATACAAATATAAGCTTATAACCTACAATACCATTAGCTCCAGCCTTATGCTTCGCGAGATAGGTATAACCATATTCTTGGCATGTGTGGGAGTAGGAGCAGGCGACGGCTTTGTTGATACTATCGTTAACAAGGGCGGTTTGGTATGGATGTGCTATGGTTTTGTAATATCGTTCCTGCCGTTGTTTATAATAGGTATAATAGGACGTAAGGTGTGTAAGATAAATTATTTTACTCTTATGGGGCTTATGGCAGGCTCTACTACCGACCCTCCGGCACTTGCCTATAGCAATGCCACTGCTGGCAACGATGCACCGGCTGTAGGGTATGCTACTGTATATCCGCTTACAATGTTTCTGAGGGTAATCACTGCACAACTGCTTATACTGATATTCTGTTAGGTATTTTGAACAACAACTGCAAAATTAAATAATGATGAATAAGATACTTGTTGTAGATGACGAACAAGATTTGTGTGAAATACTTCGTTTCAACCTCGAGAGCGAGGGGTATGAGGTAGATACTGCCAACTCGGCCGAAGAAGGATTGGGCATACTATCGGCAAACCACTGTCTGATACTCCTCGATGTGATGATGGAGGATATGAGCGGCTTTCAGATGGCCAACAAGATACGCAAGGAACTGCACAGCGAGGTGCCTATAATATTTCTTACAGCCAAAGATACCGAAAACGATATGCTTACGGGGTTCAACGTAGGTGCCGACGATTATATTACCAAGCCTTTTTCGCTCAAAACGGTATTGGCACGTGTAAAAGCCGTACTCAAACGCACGTCTAAGTCTGCCGATGCTTCCACCGACAGTATGACTATATTTACCCACAATGGATTGGAGATAAATTTTGAAACCAAACAGACCACATTGAACGGACAGGAGATTTCGCTTACAAGGAAAGAGTTTATGATATTGACATTGCTGGTAAACTCGCCTAAAAGGTTCTTTACTCGCGAGCAAATTCTCTCGCAGGTATGGGACGATGATACCTATGTTGCCGAGCGGAGTGTAGATGTGCATATAGCCCGTCTGAGGAAAAAGATAGGCAATGTAGGTGAGTGTATAATTAACCGTACCGGATTTGGATATTCTTTTGACAACTAAGAGTTATGAAAAAAATATCTTTGTCTAATAAAAAGAAGCTGATAGCTGCCGTTGTTATAATAGGCGTTGTGTATGCTGTAGCTATGGTATGCATACATTTGTTTGTTGATGGTTTGGCATCTGTCAACAAACATATTTTGTTTTTTGCAGTATCGTTGTTGTTTGTTGTGATACTGTTGGCTATATTTTTATTCGATAGGTTCTTCGGGGTTATGGTTACATTGAAAAATTTTGTTGACTCGGTAGAGAAAGGTAGTATCGATTATTCTTCGGTAAGCTTCCCCGAATCGCCATGGGGCGAGATAGGTAATAAGATGATATCGCTATACAAACAGCTTGAGACAAGTAAGCTACAGATTATAGAAGAGAAAGATCGCAACCGTAAGATGAAACAGGAGATGACCAACAATATAGCACACGAGTTAAAGACTCCTGTTAGTAGTATTAGGGGATATTTGGAGATATTGTTGAGTAATAAACCTATAGCCGATGATAAGCGTCAGTATTTCCTTGAGCGTTCATATTCGCAAACCCTACGTTTGTCTAATCTTATCAACGATGTGTCTATTATCAATAAGATTGAGGAGTCGGCAGAGTTGTACCAAAAGGAGCTTATAGTTGTGTCGGATATAGCTCAAGAGGCTATTGACGAACTTGAAGATAAGATATTGGAACGCAATATATCGGTGGATAATAATATACTTAATACTGTAAAGATAAATGGTAACCATAGTCTTGTATATGGCATATTTCGCAATCTGATAGAGAATGCAGTATCTTATGCAGGCGATGATATTACCATAGGTATGGAATGTCACAAGGAGGATGCCGACTTCTATTATTTCCGTTTCTACGATACCGGATGTGGTATCGATGAGAAGTATCTTACTCGTATATTCGACCGGTTTTTGCGTATCGACGAGGGGCGTAGCCGCAAGAGTGGTGGAACAGGACTAGGACTATCTATAGTAAAACATGCCATAATATTCCACGAAGGGGGTATAATAGCCAAGAATGCCGAAAGCGGAGGTCTCGAGTTTTATTTCTCTTTGAAAAAGCAGTAGTCAAGTTACTATTTGCCCAATACAAAGCTTTTCCGTTCGGCCATAGCTACAGCAGCAGCTACTATTACCATCAATCCGTTAGTTACAAATATAAGGTCGGGACTGTTGTTGGCCAATATGGTCCCAAATAGTTTGATTATAAATGGTGCTATAAGTACAGCAAGGTAGTTCATAGACATAACCAGTGCCAGACTCATAACCACATTGCCCGAGGTGGAAATAGTACTAGTTTTATCGTATATTAGTGGTTGTATAATGCCGTAGCCCAAGCCTGCTAGTACAGCTCCTATGGCAAATAGTACTATGTGGTGCGAAAGATATATTATTATAAGCCCTATAGCTACTAGCAGTAAGTTAATCCAATTGACAGCCGAATCCATTTTATCCAATAGCTTGGTTATAAAGAATCCCGGAATGGTTATTGCTAGGAAGAATATTGCTATTACAGCTCCCGAACTATCGCTATCCATTTTGTATTGCTCCATAACGAAGGGTAGGTTTAGTGGTATTGCCAATACATTGTATGTTACAAAGAAGTATAGTAGCATAAGTCCTGCAAGTTTTTGGGTCTTATTCCTTGTTTGGGTATGCCTATTATTGGCGTTTTCAGAGGTGTACGATGGCGCTGATTTGGGTAGAAATCTGCATAATACTATTGATATTATAGGGAGGCAATATACGGCAAACGGAGCGTGCCAATTTATATCGGCAAGCCAGCCTGTAAGGTAGGTGGCTACTACCAGTGTAAGGTTGTTGATGGCTGAGCTTATACCAAGCTGTTGTGTGCGGTAGCGTCCGGCAAAGTATTCGGCTATAAGGCCTGTTGATAGTGGAATTACTATGCCGGCGCCAATGCCAAGAATACAACTTATTATTATAAGTCCACCCATGCTGTTGATAAAGAAATAGCTTATTCCGCTCAGCAGAAATATAATTAGGCCAATGCTTAGTATGCCTATCTTGTCTTTACCCGACGATAGTTTTCCTGAAAGGAACAGAAACGGTATCACCATCAGCGATGGAAGCGAGGTGAGCATCTGTATTTCCAAGTCTGTTGCATGTGGAAATACCGTTTCCAATTTGCCCATAATGGGCGATATTGCCAATCCGGGTAGCGAGGTTATGGCCGATACCGACCATATAGCCAATAGTGCCACCAATGATATATCGGCTTTGCCTGTAGTAATTTTTTTCATAATCATTGTCTTTACCTATTTTTTTCGATAGTAAAACACATAAGTATCCCTTTTGTTGACGTGCTATATAATACTGCCATTGTACAAATTTGCTTATATGGTATTATACTAGGTATTTTTTTGCTGTTGTTATAAGTTAATGAGTTTGCTGTCTAATATTGAAAAAAAAGTTGTACCTTTGCATTCCGAAAATATAGAAAGAAACATGAAGAAAATAGCTTTTATTTTGTTGCTGTTGCTATCGGGTAGCATGGGAGCACAAACGATAGGTATAATACCCGAACCACAAAATGTAGTGGTTGCTAATGGAAATATCGAACTTGAGGATACTATGTTGTTTGTATCCACACCTGCTAATTTAGGTATGTTGTCTGCGGCTTGGGACGATTGTCCTTTGCCATTTGTAACCTCCTCAGCTGTTGATAAATCTATAAAAATAGGTAAGACATTGGTAGAGCTTAGGCTTAACCCTTCGCTAAAGTTTCCACGCAATGCTTCGCAGGGCTATGTGCTTACTATTGGCAAAAAAGCCATCACTATCGAGGCCATTACCACACAGGGGTTATACTATGGTGTGCTTTCGTTAAGACAGCTGGTTATTAAGGCTGTGGTAGAAGATGCCAAACGTCCACACATCGGCTGTATAACTGTCGAAGATTATCCCGCATTGGAATATCGTGGGTGGATGGACGACCTTAGTCGTGGTCCTATACCTACAATGGATTTCCTGAAAAAGGAGATACGCAATATGGCAATGTATAAGATGAACTTCTTCAACCTATATACCGAGCATGTGTTTCGCCTCAAGTCGTATCCCGACATTGCTCCCAACGATGGCCTTACCGCCGAACAGATAAAGGAACTTACCGACTATGCCCGTCAATATAATATAGAGCTGATAGGCAACCAGCAATGTTTTGCTCATGCCGAAAAAATGTTGAGGATACCTTATTATAGAAATATCAGCGACACACGCTATAACCTCAATCCCGGTACGGAGCTTACTTATAGTTTTTTGGAAGATATGTTTGCCGAGGTGGCGTCGGCCTATAGTTCGCCCTTTATGAATATCAACTGCGACGAAACCGAAGGCCTGGGTGCCGGAAGGGCAAAAGACTATGTGGATAGTGTGGGCGGTGCCGACAATGCCTATTGTCGCCACATCAACCGTGTGTACGACATACTGCAACGATACAATAAAACGGTGATGATGTGGGGTGACATTATTGCCAAAAATCCTACTATGATAAACCACCTGCCCAAAGATATTCAATTTATAGTATGGAGCTATGTGGATGCCGACCATTTTGCCAACCATATCGACCCCATAGCACAATCGGGACACGAGTTTTGGGTGGCATCGGGTATGAGCATGTGGAGCACAGTGTTTCCGCTAGTAGATGTGTATGTCAAAAATATTGCCAACCTTATTCGCGACGGTTATACATCGGGAGCCAAGGGTGTGATGAATACCGCTTGGGACGATTCGGGCGAGAGCCTCTTTAACAGTGCTTGGCACGGAATGGCATGGGCTGCCGATATGGCATGGAAACCCATCATTGCCACCGATATTGCTGCTGCCGATAAAGAGCGTAAGGCAAGGGAGTGTGACTTTAATCGGGCTTTCAATATACAGTATTTCCGTACCATGCAGAGTGTTGTGCCGCTACTGTATTCGATAGGCAATATGTCGGCTGTGGATTATATAGGCACCGTTGTAAATACCGGTAGCCTTCACGAGCCTTTGTTGGATTTCTACCCCTCCAAGGTAGGTAACGAGGTGATAGCCCAAAACCAAAAAGCGTTGGATTATAGCCAAAAGCTGTCTGAACAATGTAGCAGACTTATAGCCGATAGCTCTATAGCCAACCGTAGTATATTGCTCAATGCCAAATATGCAGCCGGTAGGGTAGGGGCAACGGCTCGTAAAAATATACTTAGGGCTGTTTTGCATAATGTTTTTGTTTCGCCCAATGCTGGTAATGTGGCCGATGCCAAACTGCAAATAGATTCGATGCTGGCTACTTTGCGTCAGCTCAAATATGATTACCTAAATCTTTGGGACTACGAGTGTAGGCAATATTCGCGCGAGATTGTTACCCAACGTTACGACGATTTTGCCACCGAACTTTTGGATGTCGAAAACCATGTTTTTATATCCACTCAGCTGTCGGCCGAAGGTAAGCCTGTAGTGTCGTTACGCACCTTGTATAACGACCGCCCAATATACTATACCACCGATGGTGGCAAGCCATCGAAGGGTGCCAAACTATATGGCAATCCTTTCGATATAGCACAGTCGTGTGTGGTGAAGGCTGTGTGCTACAACGCCTATGGCGACAGCAAGTCTGTCGAACGCTATATTCTTTATCACAAAGGTATGGGACACCTTAAGCGAATAAATACTCCCTATAGCACCTATAATGCAACCTATTCGGCCGGTGGCGACAATGCGTTGCTCGACGGTGTGTTGGGCTCCGACGACTCTTATGCCGACGGCCATTGGCAAGGCTATTGGGGGGTAGATGTTGATGTGGAAATGGATTTTGGTAAGGCTATAGATGTCAACTCTGTATCGATGCGCTTTTTGCAAAACACTTTCAATTGGATACTTGCACCACGTATAGTGGAGATATATACCTCTGCCGATGGCGAGAACTATAAGCTGGCAAGGCATCACATACTAGAGCCCGATTTTCGCCTTTCGGGCAATAGGGTAAACCCTGTGGCGGTGCATGGTTTGGATATAAATACACGCTATATGCGAGTAGTGGCCAAGAATCCGGGCAAACTACCCGACTGGCACCCCGCCAAAGGTAACGACTCTTACCTCTTTGTTGACGAGATAGTGGTGGAATAAATAAAAAGCCTCGTGGTTTACACGAGGCTTTTCTATTTTACTATTATCGTAGTTGATTCAAATACATCTGTATGGTGTTTTCTATTCCTAGGTATAGGGCATCGCTTATCAGTGCATGACCTATCGATACTTCGTCGAGGAACGGTATCTGCCTGTGGAAGTATTCAAGGTTTTCTAGGCTTAGGTCGTGGCCTGCGTTGATACCCAAACCTATCTCATGGGCATAGTTGGCAGCACGTACAAATTTTTCCACAGCGGTTTCTTTGCCCTTGGCATAGCCCGAGGCATATGATTCGGTGTACAGCTCTATGCGGTCGGTGCCTATCTCTTTGGCTTTCTCTATGCGGCGTAGGTCGTCGGCATCGATGAATATAGATACTCTTATACCTGCTTCCTGAAATTCGGCCACCTTGTCTTTTAGAAACGAGAAGTGGGTTATTGTGTCCCAGCCGGCGTTGGATGTAAGTACATTTTCGGCATCCGGCACAAGGGTTACCTGTGCGGGTTTTACCTCTTTGACCAGCTCGGTAAACGAGGCTATGGGGTTGCCTTCTATGTTAAATTCGGTTGTAAGCATAGGTTTCAGCTCTCGCACATCTTGGTAGCGAATATGGCGTTCGTCCGGACGGGGGTGAACTGTTATACCTTGTGCTCCGAAGCGTTCGCAGTCCAAAGCAAATTGTAGCACATTTGGGATGTTGCCACCGCGTGCATTGCGAATTGTAGCAACTTTATTTATATTTACACTTAGTTTAGTCATTGTATTATAGTGTTTTATGATATTTGTGTTCTAAAAATAACTATGCAAATTTACACAAAAAATACTTCTTTATTGTTTTTATATCATTAAAATTAGTATTTTTGTGATGTGAATATTTTCTATATTAAAGTGTAACAACTTATAAAACAGAATGCTATGACTGTACAGGAATTGGTAAATAAATTGAATTTAAAGGTTGTGTCGGGTTCCGAAGGTTTGAATCGTGAAATAGACGGCTGTTATGTTTCGGATTTGCTCAGCGATGTGATGGGCAATGCCGATGCCGGCAATGTGTGGGTAACGCTTCAAACTCACAAAAATGTGATGGCTATATCATCGCTCAAAGAGCTGGCTTGTGTGGTGTTGGTCAAAGGCCTTATGCCATCGGCCGAAACTATAGCTCAGAGCAACGACGAGGCTATACCTATCCTTTCTACCACTATGGAAACCTTCGAGGTGGTAGGCAAGATATATAATCTTATAGCCTAAAAGCCATGGAACTGCAACGCTATAAGGCCGATTTGCATATCCATACCGTTCTTTCGCCATGTGGCGATTTGGAGATGAGCCCTATCAACATAGTGCTTAAAGCCAAGGAGCGTGGGTTGGATATCATTGCCATTGCCGACCACAACAGTACCCTACAGGTGGCTGTTACACAAGAGGTGGGTAGGCAATACGGGCTTGTGGTGCTTGCTGCAGTAGAGGTTACAACCAAGGAGGAAGCACATGTGCTTGCTTTTTTCAACGATGATAGTCAGCTGGCAGTGTTTCAGCAGTTTTTGAACAACCATCTGCCCAAGATAGCCAACGACGAAGACCGCTTTGGCTACCAACTTATAGTGAATGCCGCCGAGGAGATTGTGGGCGAAGAGCCATATTTGCTTATCAATGCCTTGGATGTGGATATAGACGAGCTGTATGATGTGGTGCATGGTATAGGTGGCCTTTTTGTGCCGGCACATGTCAACAAGCCATCTACCAGTTTGATGAGCCAGCTAGGCTTTGTGCCTCCCGATTTACGTGCCGATGCTTTGGAGCTGTCGAGGCATATCACCAAGGAGGCTTTCATTCGAAAGAATGCCTACCTCAAAAGGTTTGCATTCCTTAAAAGTTCTGATGCTCATCAGATAGATGCTGTGGGCGAAACCTACTCGGTGCTGCATATGTATGCCCCCTCGTTCGACGAGTTTGCCAAAACCCTCCGTGGCGAAGAGGGTAGGTATATCGATGGAGTATAATTTGGGTATTTTATTAAATTGGTAATTGTATTATGAAAGAACTATCGTTACATGTATTAGATTTGATGCAAAATTCGGTGTCGGCCAAGGCTATGAATATAGAGCTTACAATACACGAAAGTCTTGCTGCTAACCGCTATGCTTTCACTATTGCCGACGATGGCAAGGGTATGAGTGCCGACTTTTTGGCCCGTGTTACCGACCCCTATACCACCACCCGCACCACCCGCAAGGTGGGCCTGGGACTACCACTTATAAAGATGAATACCGAAAATGCCGGCGGAGGTATGGATATCAAAAGCACATTGGGTAAGGGTACGGAGTTGAACTTTTGGTTTGAACACAACCATTGGGACCGTCCACCGCTGGGCGATATAGCCGGAACGGTGGTGATGTTGGCAGCACAGCATGAGGACATACATTTTGTGTATAATCATATAACCGACAGTGGTAAATACACTTTCGATACTGCCGAGGTTAAGGAAACTCTCGACGGTATGTCTATCAACGAATACTCGATAATCAAATACCTTCGTGAGATGATAGATGAAAATCTTTCCGCCATTGGCGTAACACAATGAAGAAAGTATTGCACCAAGGCGGAAAATATTGGTATATTACATATGGTCTATAACGAAAGTTCTGCTTCTTTTTTTCGGCAAAATTGTCGTGGACTGAAAGCAATATGCATACCCGATAACTCTTCGAATCTTCGAATTTTTATTTCAAATTCTTCGGCATGTTCCATCTCCTGAATGGCCAACTGTTCGAATAGTTTTTGCGATACGGTATCCGAATTATCCATAGCCATTTGGGCCCACATATTGTAGTTTTCTACCGCTTGTGATTCCATTGCCAAAGCCATATTTATCATCTGTTTCGGATGGGTAGTCTTTGCCACTTTGTGTGTAAGTTTGAATCTTACGTTGCCTCCCAGTCGCAATATGCGTTCGGAAAGTATTTCCAAATGTTTCATTTCCACAACGCTGATTTGGTCAAACAAGTTGGCCAATATTTTATATCCTTTCTTCTCGCAGAAGATATGGAAATATAGGTATTGATGAATGCTTTGCATTTCTTCTGCCACAGCAGCGTTAAGTAGTTCTATACTTTTTGTCCTGACCATAATAAATGTGTTTTTCAAAAGCTGTTTCTGACAATAAAACAACTGCAGTGTCGAAAAGTTTTTGAATTGTGATTTTTTTTTACTACAACGATCACTTTTGCCAATAATCTGTACCCACTAGCTCTTTTTTTAACATGTCAAAATGTAAACTTTTTGTTGAGTTGTGAGCAGCTCTTAGCTTTAGATTTCGCCAAACCACGACTCTGCAACCGGGCAGTAGGTTTGTACTCCCAAAAAATGACTTTGGTCTTTCGACAAAAACATCTCATTACTCAAAGCTCATGGCTCATAGCTCAAAAATAAAACTCCTCTCTTGTTCCTCCGGTGGATACCCT
>JAEIGA010016498.1_pt1 | contig 11234 bp, 9 predicted proteins | sample 9270691 | NCBI WGS metagenome assembly JAEIGA01 (sample SAMN17057246, study PRJNA624740) | gut metagenome | biome: biome; isolation source: fecal sample | host: Bos grunniens | place: China: Xizang | collected 2019
TAAGAAGGCTGTGAAGAAGATCAACTCTAACATCGAGAAGACTACTCTTGGTGACCTCGATGCACTCGCAGCTCTTAAGAGCCAGCTCGAGGGTAAGTAATATCCTATGAATTTCACTCTTAAAGTTTTGGGCACGGCTTCAGCCCTGCCCACAACTGAAAGATATCCTAGCGCCCAGGTACTTGATGTACGTGGGCGCTTATTTATGATTGACTGTGGAGAAGGCGCGCAGATCCAGCTCAGAAGAGCGGGCGTGTCGTTCCTGAAGATCGAGCATATATGTCTCAGTCATATCCATGGCGATCATATCTTCGGGCTTTTCGGCCTGCTTTCTACTATGGCCATGCTCGGCCGTTCGTCTCAGCTCAATATATATGCCCCGCCCACATTCCGTCCGACTCTGGAATTCTTTATGCAGAACTTTGGTGAGGGAATTCAGTATGAATTGAATTATGTGGAGCTTGGGATGAAATGTCCGGAAGTCATCTATGAAAACCGTAATGTGGAATTGGTGGCCTTCCCGCTGAATCATCGTGTGGAGACATTCGGTTTCATTATCCGAGAGAAGATGCCTTCGCATAATGTCTATAAGGATGCCATTTCAAGATATGGCTTGAATCTTACGGAAATAGGAACGCTTAAAAGAGGAGAGGATGTCGTACGTGAGAATGGAGAGATTGTAAAGGCTTCTGACGCTGCCTATATTCCATATAATCCGCGAAGCTATGCGTATTGCAGTGATACCGCCCCATTCCCGGAGCTGTCGCAATGGGTCAAGGGTGTCACTCTGTTATATCATGAGGCAACCTTCCCGGAAGAGATGACGGAAATGGCAGAAAAGACATTTCATTCCACGACGCTTCAGGCTGCTCAGACAGCCCTGGATGCAGGGGTAGGAAGGCTGCTTGTCGGGCATTATTCGTCCCGTTTCCCGTCGGTGGATTTCTATCTTGATGAAATAAAGTCCGTGTTTCCGGAGGCTATGCTTGCACATGATATGGATGTCATAGAGCTTGATATAGAAAAAACATCCTGACCCCGTATGGGATCAGGATGTTCTGTATAATGGTTTGTCCTGTTCTTATTCGAAGACCTGTGTCATTGACTGACCTCTCCATGACTGAGGCATTTCAAGACCGAATACTTCTGCAATTGTGGCAGCTGTGTCGAACTGCATCATATACTCCTTGAACTCGCCCATCTTCTTTACATTCTTACCTGCGATGATGAATGGAGTATCCATCTCCATGAGAGATCTTTCTCCATGGCTTGTTCCGTTTCCACCGTGGTCTGAAGTTACGATGATGATGCTCTCGTCATAGATTCCTGCTTCCTTGATCGCGTTGACGATTTCGCCAAGGCAAGCGTCGAGCTCTTCCATCTTTGCAAAATACTCAGGAGTGTCGTGACCCTTGCTGTGTCCTACGTGGTCAGGATCGTCGTAGATGATGGCCATGAGGTTAGGCTTCTCGTTCTTGATATACTCGCATGAAGCAGCTGCAATCTCAGCAGGGTTCATTGCTGTTTCATAATCATGTACCTGATAGTCGATAAGAGGCTTGATTCCGCCCCACTCGTAGATGCATGCAATCTTTGACTCTGGCTGCTGCTCGCGCATGAGTGTGAAGATTGTAGGGAATACGCCTCTTTCATTTGTGTATACCGGTACTACATCCGGACCGTCACCGTTGTTTGACCATCCGCTGAACTCTGCAGGAGCGCCGCAGAACATCGCGCACCAGTTCGGAGAACTGTCTGAAGGGAGGACTGTCCTTTTCTGAAGAGTGTATGCGCCTTCTTCCATAAGAGCGCGGGTGTTTGGCATCTCGACTGAATCCATGCAGTATGAACCCCAGCCATCGAATGCTACAAGAAATACATGCTTCGCTTTCTGCTCATTAGTTTGACAGCATGCGACTGCTGCGATGAGCATGACGGTAAATAGGAAAATTTTTCTCATGCTTATATGGTTTGTGAATATTAGATTATCATACAAAGATACAAAATATTTATCACTTCTTGCTATCTTCGCGTTTTGAAATAATTTAATGATGAAGATGTTGAGGAGATCGATTTTCATATCAATATTGATATTGGTGCTGACGGCTTTTGCGCAGCCTGCAGCCGAGCAGACACCGCAGGCCAGATATGTGGAGAAGTATTCTCGGCTAGCCGTTGAGGAAATGTACCGCAGCGGTGTTCCTGCAAGTATAACCCTGGCTCAGGGATTGTTGGAATCAAGGTATGGCCTTTCCGAGCTGGCAACAAAAGGTAACAATCATTTCGGAATAAAATGTCATAATGATTGGCAGGGCGGCAAGGTGTATCACGATGATGACAGAAAAGGGGAGTGCTTCCGTAAATATAGTTCGCCGGAGCAGTCTTTTCGAGATCATTCGGATTTCCTCCGTTATCGTGACAGATATAAATTCCTCTTTGACCTTGAGGTAAATGATTATAAAGGTTGGGCATACGGTCTTAAGAAGGCGGGTTATGCGACCGATCCGGCCTATCCGGAAAAGCTGATCAAGCTCATTGAGGATTATCGTCTTTATATGTATGATGTGGCACCATCGGATTATGGAAGTTTCGAGGCGGATGATGTTGAGGATTATACTGAGGCGGTGAGCAGAAAGGAAAAGCGCAAGGAAGAAAAGAAGGCGAAAAAGAATCAAAAGGCAAAAAAGAACAACCGTCATGCGCCTGTAGTGGATAAGGTGGTGGAAATCCCGGAATCACCTACGCAGGCGGAGGAAGTCAAGGTAATTGATAAGATTAAAGGAGGCGAGTTCCATTTTAACCTTTCGCGACAGATGTTCTCGCAGAATGGTGTGCCGTTCGTATATTCTTCGCCAGGCGAGACCTATGCAAGCATAGCAAGAGCATTTGACCTCTTCCCGAAGGAAATCCTCAGATTCAATGACCTGAACGACAGGGCTGACCTGAATAAGGAAATCAAACCGGGTACGGTGGTATATGTCCAGACCAAGAAAAGAGAGGCGGCAAAGGGACTTGACAAGCATGTAATGGATGAGGGAGATACATTGTGGGGAATCGCTCAGAGATATGGAGTGAAACTGGACAGGATATATGTGATGAATGGCTTGGATGAGTGGTATGTTCCAAAGGAGGGAGATATAATAAGATTGAGGTAAGATTATGACAAGGAAAACTAAGATTGTATTGATAGTGCTGTCTGTAATGGCAGTGATGGCCGGTGTATGTGGATTTGTGTTCGGGCGGTATTGGATTGACAACAAGGTTCCGAATTTTACTGAGGAATACGTGCTGTATGTGTACCCTGAGACAACGGTTGCACAGGTAGAGGACTCTCTTGCCCTTCGTGCCGGAACAATACGTCCGAAAAGCTTGCAACGTGCACTGAAACAAATGGAGGCATCAGAAAGGATGCAGCCAGGACGTTATGTGGTAGGTCCCTCAGTACCAAGTATATATGTCGCGAGAATGCTGGTCTTCGGATGGCAGACTCCACAGATGATGACACTCTCAGGTACTATCCGTACGAAGGAAAAGATTGCACAGAAGATCGGAATGCAGATGATGGTGGATTCTGCAGCTGTTGCAGATGCTTTGTATGACAAGGAATTCCTCGCGGAGTATGGATGCACTCCGGACAACGTCTTTACAATGATTCTTCCGGATACATATGAAATGTATTGGACCGCGTCCGTAAAAGATATATTTGACCGCCTCAAGAAGGAATACGAGGCTTTCTGGACTCCGGAACGTGATGCAAAGGCCAAGGCTCAGGGACTTGACAGACAGGAGGTATCGGTGATGGCTTCTATTGTAAGCGGCGAGACGCTGAAGGCATTTGAGTATCCTGTCATCGCTGGTGTTTATCTTAACAGATATAAGATCGGCATGAAGCTTCAGGCAGACCCTACAATCGCGTATTGCTATGGCTATACGCTTGACCGTATCCTGAAGAAGCATCTGACAGTAGAGTCACCATACAATACATATAAATATGTCGGCCTTCCTCCTACACCGATCAACGTGCCTCCTAAGGCATGTCTTGAAGCGGTCCTGAATCCGGCCGAACACAAATACATCTATTTCTGTGCTAGTCCTGCATTTGATGGAACCCACAGATTCGCAGTGACATATAACGAGCATCTGAAGAATGCCCGTGAGTTCCAGCGCGAACTTACCAAACGAAGACGCGCGAGAGCTGCAGCTAAATAATCATCAGATCTTTACGATATGGAAGTGAGGGCCGAAACGCTCGAAAGCGGCGCGGTCCAGTTCTTCCCTATGGTCAGGGTGTGCGATGCTTATCATAAGTTTCGCACGCTCCTGAAGTGATTTTCCATAGAGGTCGACAGCTCCGAACTCGGTTACAATGTAGTGTACGTGCGCCCTCGTGGTGACGACACCGCCACCTTCGAGGATTACAGGAGATATCTTGCTGGCTCCCTTATTGGTACACGACGGCATCGCAATGATGGATTTACCTCCCTGAGAAAGGGATGCTCCATATACGAAGTCTACCTGTCCACCTACTCCTGAATAGAATTTCTTTCCCAAGGAATCTGCGCATACCTGACCTGTGAAATCAATCTGCAAGGCCGAGTTGATAGATGTCATCTTAGGATTCTTGGCGATTACATACGGGTCGTTTGTGTAGCCTACATCCATCATAGCTACCATAGGATTGTCGTCGACAAAATCATATACTTTCTGAGAACCCATCAGGAAGGTAGATACAAGCTTTCCTTTATCTATGGCCTTGTTTGCTCCGTTGATTACACCTTTGTCAACAAGCTCAAGCACTCCATCTGCAAACATCTCTGTGTGCACTCCAAGGTTCTTATGGTTGCCGAGCTGTGCAAGAACTGCATTTGGAATGGCTCCTATGCCCATCTGGAGACATGCGCCGTCTTCTATGAGGGCTGCGCAATGTTTTCCAATGGCGATCTCCACTTCGTTAGGCTCGCTGAAATGAGCCGGCTCAAGCGGACTGTTGTCCTCGACGAATATATCGATCATGCTGAGCGGAATCATTGCGTCTCCCCATGCGCGTGGTACATTCTTGTTCACTACAGCAATGACGGTTTTTGCACATTCTATCGCAGCAAGTGTGGCATCTACAGATGTTCCCAGGGATACGAAGCCATGCTTGTCAGGATATGAAACCTGAATCATGGCAACGTCGCAGGCGAGAGCTCCGCTTCTGTATAGTCTCTGAGTCTCATTGAGGAAGACCGGGATATAGTCACCGTAGCCTGCCTGTACTCCTTTGCGTACGTTGGCTCCTACAAAAAACGCCTGATGGAAGAATATTCCGTTGAATTTTTCGTCTGCATATGGCGCATCTCCTTCTGTGTGAAGATGATGTATTCGCACATCCTGCAGTTCTCCTGCTTCACCTCTGTCGCAAAGTGCCTTGATGAGTATCTGTGGTGCGCTTGCTACGCTGCTCAGGTGTATGTGGTCTCCAGATTTGACTGCCTTTACAGCCTCCTCTGCTGAAACAAAATGGATGTCTTTACGCATGTGATTCTTGTTAACTTGCCAAAGATAATAAGATTTGTAAAATAAACAATTGTCTCGATTTGTGAACCTGAGCTCTGTATCAAAATTATATGTATATTTGTATGAATTAGAATATAGAATTATGCATACGAGAGAAGAGAAGCTTCAGGCTTTTGGAAGGATCATAGATGTTCTAGACGAGTTGAGGGAGAAATGTCCATGGGACAGGAAGCAGACAAATGAATCTTTAAGGCCGCAGACCATTGAAGAGGTTTATGAACTGAGTGACGCAATATTGAAGGGTGAGGAGCGCGAACTTTCCAAAGAATTGGGAGATGTGCTGCTTCATGTGCTTTTTTATGCCAAGATCGGAGAGGAAAAAAAGAATTTCGATATAGTTGATGTCATTAATTTCCTCTGTGACAAGCTGATATATCGTCATCCACATGTGTTCTCATCTGCTCAGGTTGGTGATGCCGAGGATGTCATCAAGCAGTGGGAGATGCTCAAGACGACAGAGAAGGATGGAAATAAGCGTGTGCTGTCGGGTGTTCCTGATGGCCTTCCTCCGCTTCTCAAGGCTTATCGTATGCAGGATAAGGCTCGTGGAGTAGGCTTTGATTGGGAGAAGAAGGAAGATGTCTGGGAGAAGGTCAAGGAGGAAATGGGAGAATATCAGGCGGAGCTGGATGCCATGGCTGCAGCTCAGACCGAAGAGGAGAAGGCATCTGCATATGACAGGGCAGAGGATGAACTGGGTGATTTCCTCTTTGCGACAGTCAATGCTGCAAGGCTTTATGGTCTCAATCCGGATACGGCGCTGGAGCGTACATGTGCCAAGTTCAGACGTCGTTTTACATACCTTGAAGAACAGACCATCCGCAAGGGACGCAATCTCACTGATATGACTCTTGCAGAAATGGATGCCATCTGGGATGAAGGAAAGGCCAAGGGACTATAATCTCAATCGGAGAAGACTATGATTTATGATTGGCAGGAAAGGACTGCGATGCTTGTAGGTGAGGGAATGCTTGATCATTTCCGTAATTCCACTGTCGCAGTCATTGGTGTAGGTGGCGTAGGAGGATATGCTGCAGAGATGATTGTACGCGCAGGTATCGGTCACCTCATAATTCTGGATAGTGATGATGTATCGGTCACAAACAAGAATCGTCAGCTTCTGGCTCTGGATTCTACAGTCGGCAGACAGAAATGCGAAGTTCTGGCAGCGCGTCTGAAGGATATAAATCCGGATCTGGACCTTGTCATCATCCAGGAATATCTCGAGGCGGAGAAGGCTGGAGAAGTACTTGGCGGATATAAGATAGATTATCTGGTGGATGCTATCGATACTCTTTCGCCGAAGCTGCATCTGATAAAATACTGTATGGATAGCGGTATTCCACTTGTTTCATCCATGGGTGCCGGGGCTAAGTTCGATGCGACGAAGGTGCGTATCGCAGACGTGTCGAAATCGTTCAATTGCCCGCTCGCATACATTGTGCGCAAGCGTCTCAGGCATATGGGTATCAAGAAAGGTTTCAAGGTAGTCTTTTCTGAGGAACTTCCTGATAAGGATTCGATCGTTCCATGCGAAGACCGCAACAAGAAATCTCAGGTGGGTACGATATCATATATCCCGGCAGTATTCGGCTGTGTATGTGCCCAGGCCGTCGTCCAGGGCTTGATGGAATTTAAGGAACAATAAATATATTTGTAGAATATGGAACACAGACTTTTCACATTATTCGCAGCCGCTATGTTTGCATTAGGCTGTAGCTCTGATTATCAGAAGGTTGAGACTTTTGTTGAGGCTGATGACCCTGTCGCTCTTACACCAGAGCAGGCGGCAGCGTGGGATACAGCGGGAAGTGTCCTTAATGCGTCATGGGCAAGTCCTGATTACCGTTATGCCCGCAGCGTAGTTCCTGACAGATTTGAAGGTGATGTGTACAAGGTTACGGCTTGGAAAGGTGAGCGCGTTTCAGCTCAGATCATTCTTTGGAGTGGCGCCGCTAAGGATGGCGTGGAATGTAGAATTGCTGACTTTAAAGGAAATTCTACCCTTCCTGCTTCAATTGCCCAGGCTCGTTTTGTCAGATATACCTTGTCTGACCAGCTTACAGAGAGATTTATGAAGACAAGTCATTATCTCAGAAATGAAACTCCGGCACAGATAAGTGGTGATATGCTTGATACATTGTCACGATATGATATGCCGGCGCGTACTGCACGTCCTGTATGGGTGACTGTTGATGTTCCTCGAGACGCTGACGCTGGAATATACAGGACATCTGTTACAGTTACATACAATGGCAGGGGAAAACATGTGCTCCCTCTAGAACTTGAGGTTGTGGACCATGTGCTTCCGACTCCTGACAAATGGGAGTATCATCTCGACCTGTGGCAGCATCCTACCGCTGTGGCTCGTGCACAGGGACTTGAGGTGTGGAGTGATGAGCATTTTGAAGCGATGGTGCCAGTAATGAAACGACTCGCGGATGCGGGACAGAAGGTGGTGACAGCCACGCTGAACAAGGATCCGTGGAATCATCAGTGCTATGATGCCTATGAATCAATGATCAGGTGGACAAAGCATAAGGACGGTAGCTGGAGCTACGATTATGCAGTGTTTGACCGTTGGGTGCAGTTCATGCTCGATCTTGGAATCGACAGAGAGATCAACTGCTACTCAATGGTTCCATGGAACTGCGAACTTGAATATTACGATGAGGCAAAAGGACAGATGGTGACTGTGAAAGCTGAGCCGGGTACTCCAATATTTCCAAAGATCTGGACTCCTTTCCTCAAGGACTTCAAGAAACACCTTGAAGACAAGGGGTGGCTTGAATTTACCAATATTGCAATGGATGAGCGTTCGCCCGAGGCTATGCAGGCTGCTGCGGATGTACTCATGGCATGCGCGCCAGAAATGGGCTTTGCCCTTGCCGACAATCATGCTTCATACAAGAAGTTCACCATGATGCGTGACGTGTGCGTGGCAATGCGTCAGAGTACTGTAAGTCAGGAAGATATAGATATGAGGCGAGAGAAGGGCCATTACACTACATTCTACATCTGTTGTTCACCTTCGTTCCCTAATACGTTCTCTACTTCTCAGCCTTACGAAGCAGAAATCATGGGATGGTACAATGTGGCTCATGATTATGATGGAATGCTTCGTTGGGCATATAATTCATGGGCTGCCGATCCGCAGTATGACTCTCGTTATGGCGGATGGACAAGCGGTGACACATATTTCGTTTATCCATACAATCGTTCCTCTGTACGTTTCGAGCGTCTTAGAGACGGTATTGAGGTTGCCGAGATGGTGCGCCAGCTTCGTCGTGAGGGAGTTGATACGGCTCCTGTAGAGGCTGCGTTAGCTAAGATTCGTGCTACTAAGCCTACTGACTACACCCAGCCTTGGCGACAGATCATAACTGAAGCACGTGCTGCCCTTGACGAGGCCTCACGTAAATAACTGCTTTCATTTTACGTTACTTATTGCTATATTTGCAGGTTGTATCGATAAAGATGCGACCTGCATTTATGTTATGGCGGAATATAGAATAAAAGAGGTTCTTACAAAGAGGGATCTGATGAGATTCATCAGGTTTCCTGATGACCTTTACAAAGGCTGCGAACAGTATGTGCCGGCACTGCATATGGGGCAGGCCAAGACACTTATGCACTCCGCCGCTCTGGCACATTGCGAGAGAAAAATGTGGATTGTTGAAGATGGCCGTAATGTTGTAGGACGAATCTGTGGAATAATCAACCGTCGGTATAATGAGAGATACGGCACCAAACGGACCAGGTTTGGATGGTTTGATACCATAAACGATATCGAGGTCGCGAGGTTACTTGTCGAGACAGCAGCAGAGTGGGCGGCTGAGAAGGGTATGGATGAGATACATGGACCGCTCCAGTACAATACATTCGGACGTCAGGGAATGCTTGTGGAAGGCTTTGACAAGGTTGCCCCGTTCTCATGTCTTTATAATTACCCCTACTATAATGACCTGATGGAGCATTTGGGGTTTGAAAAGGAATGTGACTGGCTTCAGTATAGGATGGCTGCCGATCAGGGTATTCCAGAGAAGATGAGGAACATCTCTCAGAGGCTTATGGAACGTTATAAGCTCCGTGTCGCAGACTTTGACAAGATGAAGAAGGATCCGGAAAATTTCCGTAAGTTCTTCAAGGCATATAATGAGAGTTTCGATGGCATCGTATATAACTTCGTTCCTTTTACCGATGCGGAAGTAGAGGAAGAGATAGGGGAGATTTCCGGACAGCTTGACAAACGTCTATGTTGCGTGCTCCTTGATGAGGAGGATGAAGTTGCTGCTTTCGGTATTGCGACTCCATGGATGTCTGAGGCGATGAAGAAGGCCAAGGGAAGACTTTTCCCGTTCGGATGGTATCATATTCTGAAGGCAAAGAACAATTTCAATACAATTGACCTCATGCTCAACGGTGCGGCACCGAAGTGGCAGCAGACGGGAATATCCGCTGTGTTCCACTCCATTATGGCTGACCAGTTCAGACGCAATGGCGCGAAATGGGCTGTTGCAAATCCTCAGATAGAGACCAATAAGGCGGTCAATGTCTGGGAAAAATATGACGACAAGGAGTTGTGGCTCCGTCGTCGTTGTTGGATCAGAAAAATAAAATAGTACGATATATGGCAGATAATTCACTTTTGGAGAAGGTCTTAGGCCTTCAGGAAAAATTCGATTCGCTTCAGGAGCAGCTTTCAGATCCTGAGGTCATTTCGGATATGAAGAAATTCGTTCAGCTCAATAAGGAGTACAAGGAGCTTATGCCTATCCTTGAGGCTGGAAACGAATTCAAGAAGATTCTCGAGAATTACGAGATGGCAAAGGAAATCCTTGCTACAGAGAAGGACGAGGACCTTAGAGAAATGGCTAAGGAGGAAATTGCTGAGATCGAACCGACTCTCCCTGAGTGGGAGGAGAGGATCAAGCTCCTTCTTATCCCTGCTGACCCACAGGACAGCAAGAATGCGATTCTTGAGATCCGTGGTGGTTCAGGTGGTGACGAGGCAGCTATCTTTGCCGGCGACCTCTTCCGTATGTACACAAAGTATTGCGAGACACGTGGCTGGAGAATGGAAGTTACAAATCAGGCAGAAGGTGCTGCCGGTGGTTTCAAGGAAATTGTCTGCAAGGTGTCTGGAGAAGGCGTCTATGGTGTTCTTAAGTATGAGTCAGGAGTTCACCGTGTTCAGCGTGTGCCTCAGACAGAGACTCAGGGCCGTGTCCACACTTCTGCAGCTTCAGTTGCAGTGCTTCCAGAGGCAGATGAGTTTGATATCGAACTTAACATGAACGATATCCGTAAGGATACCTTCTGTTCGTCAGGTCCGGGAGGACAGTCTGTGAATACTACCTATTCGGCAATCCGTCTTACCCACATCCCTACAGGTCTCGTGGTGCAGTGCCAGGATGAGAAATCGCAGCTCAAGAACTATGACAAGGCACTCGCCGAGCTTCGTACACGTCTCTACAATATGGAGTACGAGAAGTATCTTGCAGAAATCTCCGCAAAACGTAAGACAATGGTTGCAGGTGGAGACCGTTCAGCAAAGATCCGTACTTACAATTATCCACAGTCACGTGTGACCGATCATCGTATCAACTACACGATGTACAACCTTCCGGTATTTATGGATGGAGCGATTCAGGATGTAATCGACCAGCTTCAGA
>JAEIGA010016499.1_pt1 | contig 11233 bp, 9 predicted proteins | sample 9270691 | NCBI WGS metagenome assembly JAEIGA01 (sample SAMN17057246, study PRJNA624740) | gut metagenome | biome: biome; isolation source: fecal sample | host: Bos grunniens | place: China: Xizang | collected 2019
ATTTCTCAGGTCCCGTTACAGCACTCGATTTATGTGCAGCACCCGGTGGCAAATCCACTCATCTCTGTTCATTACTCCCAAAAGGCAGTCTGTTGGTAGCAAACGAAATCCATAGAGGACGTGCCCAGATTTTAGCAGAGAACCTTACCAAATGGGGCAAGCCGGAGGTGATGGTAACAAGCAATACACCACAACAGATTGGAGAGAGCGGACTGCAATTTGACCTTATTTTAGTAGATGCCCCCTGTTCCGGCGAAGGTATGTTCCGCAAAGACGATACAGCCATAACAGAATGGAGTTTGGAGAACGTAGAGATGTGTGCCAACAGACAAAAAGAGATTCTGCAATCTATATGGCAGGCACTGAAACCCGGCGGATATATAATTTACAGCACTTGTACTTACAACAAAAAAGAGGACGAAGAGAATGTAAAATTCATAGAAGAGCAGTTAGGTGCCACAGTTATTTCCATACCAACAGAAAGCAGTTGGGATATTGCTCCCGGCTACCACTTCTACCCTCACAGGACTAAGGGCGAAGGTTTCTTTTTAGCATTACTAAAGAAAGACGAAGATGAACCAATATCAGAAGCCAGACTGCCCAAACAGATAACAAGCAATATCCCTGCCGAATGTAAAGAGTGGATTCAGAACAGCGAAGACTTTGCTTTCCAGATGGTAAACGATGCCATATATGCACGCCCCAAGCATGTAGCATTACAGATGCAGATGGTTGCAGATAGATTATATTGCCTTATCAAAGGTATTTGCATAGCCACAGTTAAAGGTAAAAACATAATACCGGCACACCAACTTGCAATGAGCAGCATATTAAACAAAGAAGCATTCCATAGCGTAGAACTTAACAAAGAAGATGCTTTGCGTTATTTAAGATGTGAAGCATTGAATATACCAGATGAGCCAAAAGGTTTTGTTCTGTTTACATACCAAGGTGTGACATTAGGATTTGGCAAAAACATAGGAAACAGAGCCAACAACCTCTATCCGCAAGAGTGGAGAATAAGAAAGAATCTGTAACTTTATCTGAACATTCCGTATGTTGTGCGCAATACACGGAACTCTATTCTACGGTTCAACTGATTACATATCTCCTGTTGTTCTTGAGTCATCAGCAAAATACCAAATTCATATAGCAGCTGATTCTCAACAAGGAACGGATACTGCTCTGCCTGTTTTTTAGATACCACCACAGGATTCTCTTCACCATAACCTTTTGCAGTAAGCCTGTCGGCAGCTATTCCGGCTGCAATAAGATAATCCACCACACTCTGCGCTCTTGCCGCAGAAAGACGCAGGTTGTAATCATCGTCACCCTTATAATCGCAATGAGCTCCAATCTCTATGGTTACGTGCGGATTATCGGTAAGCAAAGTAGCAAGTTCGTTAAGTGATTCCGCCGATTCAGGGCGCAATGTAGCCTTATCAAAGTCAAAGAAGATATTATCTATAAGCACAGGTTTTGATATAGACGATAACGGGAACTGCAACACATATTCTTTGTCTTGATTTGTGCTGTCCGTAGATATTTCCTGTTTGTAGTTCAAATAGCCTTTTGATGTGCCCAACAACAGATAATTTGTACCCGGATTTACACGCTGGGTAAAAGATCCGTCATCGCGTACACCAAGTTTTGTATTTGTACCATCATCGCCCACCAAATAGACAATGGCATCAGTCAGTTCATAGCCATCTTTTTCATATACCCATCCCGTTATTTTATGCACTGTTTCCGGCAGTTCAAAAGAGTATATGTTATCTCTGCCACGTCCATCGTTTCTGTTTGACGAAAAGAAACCTCGTGTATAATCACCTTCGAATGTCATGCCAAAATCATCGGCAAAAGAGTTTACAGGACTTTTCATATTCTCTATAGTCCATGTAGAATCAGTCAGTTGAACTGCTTTGAAAATATCTAATCCTCCCATTCCGGGATGACCATCGGAAGAGAAATAGAGTTCACCGTTTCTTCTGAAAGTAGGGAACATTTCGTTTCCAGATGTGTTTATGTCAGGACCTAAATTCTCTGCGCCAATAAAACGACCACCCATCTCAACGCGCCATAAATCCAGACCGCCATATCCTCCCGGCATATCCGATACAAAATATATCCATTCACCATCGGGCGATATTGCAGGATGAGCATACGAATTCAGTGTATCATTAGATTCTGCAATATATGGCGTAGCTGCGCCCCAAGCCGCATCGGAACGACCCGATTTCATTATCTGCGCAGGACGTGCAAACTGAGCATCCACAGGACAATAGGTAAAATACATTGTAGCAAAATCGGGGCTGAAAGCTATACTTCCATCTTCATATTCACTATTCGGTCCACCCTCTATCTTTACAGGCTTTTTCCATTTACCCTTTTCATCCTTTTCAGAAAAATAGATGTCACAACTCTTCATACCGGTTATTCCGTTTATATCGTCACCGGTAGATTCATCACGAGAAGATGTAAAGTATAACGATGTATATGAATCGTTACCGTATGCCGGAGAAAAATCACTGTATTTGGAATTAAACAGAGCATCCTTCTTTACAATATATCTGGTAGGATTCTGTTTCCATTCCAGCGATTGAGTAGCAGATTGCAAACCATTTATGGCAAGTTCATCATCAGGGAATGCCTCTAAATAGATATTGTAGTTCTTTGCAGCATTCTTATATTCACCATTTCTCAACTGCATATCTGCCAAATAACGATAGGCTAAAGTATCCGGATACTTATAACGTATTGCATTCTGGTACGCTGCCATTGCTCTGGGTATATAGTTTATGCGCCTATAGCAATCGGCCATCATATATGCACGTTCCGCACGCAAAGGTTTCTCTTTTGCAGGTGTACCGGAATATGCCTTTTTGTAAAGCGCTGCTGCCTGATAATATTCGCCCAGTGCGTAACTCTGTTCAGCTTTACGCAAATGCACCTCTGCACCACAACCATTAAGTACAGTTACGGCAACAGCAAACACTATGTATAACAAGTATTTCCTATACATACATATATAATAACTGAAAAAAGGCCGATTTATTGCAGTATGCGCCTGGAATTATCGGAAAGAACATCTTTTACCAGCAGTGTCACCATCTGTTTCAGTTCATCTATAAACTGCGCAGGACTATATTTCTGACGTTCTATTTCACGCAGACGCTTCTCCCAAATACCTGTAAGTTCCGCGCTCTTTAGCAGCTCTTCATGGATAATGGAGATAAGCGATATGCCTGTCTGTGTAGGAACCAGGTTCTTCTTTTCTTTACGCATATAGCCACGTTTAAACAGAGTCTCTATAATTGCTGCACGAGTAGATGGTCTGCCTATGCCATTCTCTTTAAGAGCATCACGCAGTTCATCATCAGTAACCAGTTTACCTGCTGTTTCCATAGCTCGCAAAAGTGTAGCTTCTGTATAAAGCTTTGGAGGCTGTGTCCACTTCTCCTGCAGTTGTGGTATATGCTGTCCGCTTTCACCCACTGTAAATGTAGGCAAAACCTTTTCATCTACATCTTCTTTATCTTCTGTAGATTTATCTTTTTCATATAGAATGCGCCAACCCGGGCTGAGAATCTCTTTACCGGTAGCCTTAAATTCCACTTTTGCAGCTTCTCCCAGTACCGTTGTAGTAGAGAAATTACATTCCGGGTAGAAAGCAGCAATAAAGCGCAAAGCCACTAAATTAAACACCTTCTGTTCTATTGCAGAGAGCCCTTTAGGGTGAACACCTGTAGGTATTATAGCATGGTGATCTGTTACCTTACTATTATCGAACACGCGCTTTGTTTTAGGCAGTTTCTTTGCCAACAGAGGTTCAGTGTATTGTGCATAATCCTGAAGTCCTTTTAGAATCTGAGGACATTTAGGATATATATCGTCACTAAGGAATGTGGTATCTACACGCGGATAGGTAGTTATCTTCTTTTCGTAAAGTGACTGTATGGTCTTTAACGTATCGTCTGCCGACATTCCATACTTTTTGTTACACTCTACCTGTAACGATGTTAAATCGAATAGACGCTGAGGATACTCTTTACCCGCCTTCTTATCTACTTTTGTAACAGTAAACGGTTCAGATTGAATAGTTTCAAGAAACTTTAAACCCTCCTCTTGAGTAGTAAACTTACCTTTTGTAGCACTAAACTGGGTATCTCTGTATATAGTCTTCAATTCCCAATACTGTTCAGGAACAAAGTTCTGTATCTCAAGATACCTGTTTACTACAAGTGCCAAAGTTGGAGTTTGCACTCTTCCTATTGATAACACCTGACGACTTTCGCGAGTAGCATATTTAAGCGTATATAGTCTGGTGGCGTTCATTCCTAAGAGCCAATCGCCTATAGCACGACACAGACCGGCTTCGTATAGAGATTTAAATGAATCCTGATTTTGCAGTTTTGCAAAACCTTCACGTATAGCATCTTCTGTAAGTGACGATATCCATAACCTCTGCACAGGACATTTTACACCTACCTTCTGCATCACCCAACGTTGTATAAGTTCTCCCTCCTGGCCGGCATCACCACAATTCACTATAGAATCTGCTTTAAGCATTAGGTTTTCTATAACCTTAAACTGCTTTTCTACACCTTTATCGTCTATAAGTTTTATGCCAAAACGGGGAGGTATCATAGGCAGACTGCTTAGGTTCCACCCTTTCCACATCTGAGTATAATCTGCAGGTTCTTTAAGTGTACACAGATGACCAAAGGTCCACGTAACCTGATAACCATTACCTTCGTAATAGCCATCGTGTCTGTTACGTGCGCCTAAAACATCTGCAATATCCTTTGCAACGCTTGGTTTCTCTGCTATACAAACTATCATACACTATTTAATTATGGTGTAAAATTACTCATATTTTTTCACTTACCCCACCCTCATACACCTTATTATATATAAAAAGTGTAGCAGTTGAAAGTTCAACTGCTACACTCTATCTGATTTAAGGTTTATATTACTGACCGTCTTTCTTCTTTGATGCTGAATATACCATATTCAACGCAGAAGCCTTACGTAAAGCAAGTTTAACATCGGTAACAATACCCATCTGTACCTTCTTATCTACTTTAAGAGATATCTTCATAAAAGGTTTATCTCTTTCAGGCATACTTTCACGCTCCTGTGCAACATAGTCGCGAATAGCATCTACTTCAGCAAACTTATCGTTCAACTGAATACGTGGTGCTGTACCTAACTGAGCGCGATACTCCTTATTAGGAGAACCTATATAGATGTGTGATACCAAAGACTTTTTCTCCAACTTCTCAATTTCAGTTCCCTGCGGAGTAGTGAATTGAACTTTCAATTCTACCTCACGCATTGATGTAACCATCATGAAGAAGAACAATACTGAGAAGATCAAGTCAGGAAGTGACGAAGTATTCAACTCCGGCATTTCTCTTTTACCTTTATTTCTAAATTTACTCATAATCTAATCAATACTGTTTTGGTTCAGCCTCAGAAATCTTTGATGCGTACATACCTCTTGCGTATGACTGTTGATCTTCTGTACAATCTTTATAACCCATACGGAATGTAGCTTTACACCATTCATCACGCAATTCATTATAAGCTTTTGTCAGTTCATTCTGAACCTGGAAATAAGTCTCATATTCTGTAGAACGGTCAGTCTGCAACGATATAATGTGCTTGACCGTTGTAATCACAGTTCCGAACCCTGGAATATCATACTCTTCTTTAACCGGGAAGTTATCTTTATCCTCTGGATTGGCAATAAATTCCTTGGCTAAATCTTTGAGCTGATTAATCTCTACCAACTCACCGCGGCATAACACTTCGTTGTTTTTGTTAACCAAAACAACCATTACGTTACGCTCTTTAATCTTGATTTCCTCTTCTTGCGCATTTGGATCCCATTCCGGCAGACGACGTGACAAACCGGTATCAGTATCCATAGATGTAGTCACAAGGAAGAAGATCAACAGGATAAAAGAGATATCCGCTGTTGATGAAGAGTTCATCTGTGGTACTTTTCTATTTGTTTTTGCCATAAGATACTCTTCAAATATGATTCTTACTTCTTAATTTTTGCTTTGAAAACACCAATCATTGACAAGAATGCGCTAAAGATAGCAACCACTACAAGAGCATAGATTGAATACAGACAAACGTCTGTAAGTTTCAAAAGAGAAACATTATCAAAAAGGCTCTGGTCACCAAGACGAATTGGGTCTGTTCCTGCCAAGAAATATGATGCTACAACTGCTGCTGCTGTAAACAAGAATACAGGTGCAACATAGCTAATTTTTCTTTCTCCCTTCTTTCTGTACTTCAAGCTCTTAATACCATTGATGATGGCAAAGATAAATACAGAAGCTGTACATATAGCCACCAAAGCATACAACCAGATCAAAAGCAGACCGGTATATTGTGGTGCTGTATATGTATTTCCATTAAAAGTATCCTGCATACCATATCCTACGCAGAAGAACATTACAAGAACTGCTGCTGAAAGAAGGAACAGTATTGCCAATACTATGGATGATGCATTATTTTTCTTTTCCATTATTATTGGTAATTATTACTTTTTAAACTTCAAGTTGTACTTCATGATGATGTCAAGGAGAGATACTGATGAATCTTCCATATCAGTATTCAAAGCCTCAACCTTGCTAAGAATGTAGTTATAGAACACCTGAAGAACAAGAGCTACGATGATACCGAAGATAGTTGTGATAAGAGCCACCTTCATACCACCTGCTACAACTGTAGGAGAAATATCACCAGCCTTCTGGATATCGTCAAATGCCTGTACCATACCGATCACAGTTCCCAAGAATCCGAGTGATGGAGACATAGCGATAAACAATGTAATCCATGAAAGGTTTCTTTCCAAGTTAGAAGCCTGTACGCTACCGTAAGAAACAACTGAACGCTCTACTACGTCAAGACCTTCGTCTATACGCATCAAACCCTGATAGCAGATAGATGCAACAGGACCGCGAGTGTTACGGCAGATTGATTTTGCAGCTTCAACATCACCTGATTCAAGAGCAGCCTGAACATCCTGAAGAAGTTTCTTGCTGTTAACCTCTGACAAGCTGAGGAAGATGATACGCTCAATACAAAGAGCAACACCAAAAATCATAGCTACAGCTACAAGAGCCATAAAGCCGGCACTACCTTCAATAAACTTAATCTTCAAGTTCTTGTGAAGACTTACCTTTTCTTCTTCTACGATAGGAGCTTCTTCAACTACCTCTTCTTCAACTGCTGCTGAATCAACTGCTGCTGAATCTGCAGCAACTTCTTCTGTTGCAGGTGCTACTTCGTCTTGAGCAATCACTGTCTGAGTAAGTCCGAATGCCAGAATACCCATCATTGCAATAGATGCAAATAACTTTTTCATTTCTAGTAATTTTTAATTATTAATTGTTAGTTTATATCTTTTAATTCTCTCTCTTTCAAATACTTATTGCGGAAAGACGGGGATTCGAACCCCGGAAACGCTTTTGACGTTTACACGCTTTCCAGGCGTGCCTCTTCAACCACTCGAGCATCTTTCCCTTAAGGCACTTTTATGTACAGTGTCTAAAAACGGGTGCAAATTACAACTTTTTTGTGGAATATTCCTACTTTTTACAAGTTAATTAGCATTTTTTTCTCGCTTTTATAGATTTTAGCTAAAGTTTTACCCTTTTACAGCCACAAACAGAGCACAATTACGTTAACTTTGCAGTAGTGAAACTATGTCAAACAAAGCAAACATATCAACTATTTTACGTCCATTCGGATTCATCTACGGAATTATAACCGAAACCCGAAACCGAATGTATGATTGTGGCCTTTTCAAAAGCCACCGTTTTGACATACCAGTTATCAGCATAGGAAACATAACAGTTGGCGGAACAGGCAAAACACCTCACACGGAACACCTTATTAAGTTACTAAACAAAGATTATAAGATAGCCGTACTGAGTAGAGGATATGGTAGAAAAAGCAAAGGTTTTGTACAGTACACAGAACAGGAAACAGCCGCTACTTTAGGCGATGAGCCGTATCAGATGGCTACTAAATTTCCAACCATTCAGGTAGCGGTTCATAATAACAGAGCAGAAGGAATAGAACAGCTTTTACAATACAATTCTTACGATGCCATACTATTGGACGATGCCTTTCAACACAGAAGAGTAAAGCCATCTGCAAACATACTTTTGATAGATTACAATCGTAATATTTTAGAAGATTGCATGCTACCTGCCGGCAGATTAAGAGAATGGGCTTACAATAGAAAAAGGGCAGATGTTATAATTATATCAAAATGCCCCGACAATATAACAGAACAAGAGATGATGCTCTTAACAAAGAGACTTATCAATAATGACCAGAAGATATTTTTTACCAGAATTAAATATGGACAAGTCTATTTAATTGGGCATCCAAACACCCTGCTGAACTTAGAGCATGAAAAAGAGAGCAGTATTTTACTCTTATCAGGAATAGCATCGCCAAAACAGATGCATAATTACCTAAAGAAGTTCACAAATAACATCTCTCTGCTGGAATTTGCCGACCATCACTCATTTTCAGACAAGGACATACACAATATAGAGCAGGCTTTTCTAAGTTTAAAAGGAGAAAAAAGATACATAATTACAACAGAAAAAGATGCTGCACGATTAAAATCCATCAATCTGAAAGAAGAGATAAAGTCATCGTTATACATTCTACCCATAGAGATAGAGTTTGTAAAAGATGGCACGTTATTTGACAGATACATAATAGAGCAAATAAAAAACAAACAACAGACAATATGACCGACAACAAAAGAACAGAAATAGCCGAATTGGGTGAATTCGGTTTAATAAATCATTTGACTGCAAATTTAAAATCGGAAAACGATTCTACAGTTTATGGTGTTGGCGATGATGCAGCAGTTTTGGACTACAAAGAGAAAGAGATTTTGGTAACCACCGATATGCTTATGGAAGGTGTTCACTTTGATTTGACATACGTTCCCATGAAACATTTGGGTTACAAAGTTGCCATTGTAAACATCTCCGATATATATGCAATGAACGGCACCCCAAAACAGATGACCGTATCTATTGCATTAAGCAAGAGATTTTCTGTTCAAGATTTAGAAGAATTTTATGCCGGTTTAGAATTGGCTTGCAAAAAACATAATGTAGATTTAATTGGTGGCGACACTACATCCTCTCTAACCGGTTTGGCTATAAGCATAACCTGTTTGGGAGAATGCGAAAAAGGCAAAGCAGTATATAGAAAAAATGCAGGTCAGAACGATTTGATTTGCGTCACCGGAAATTTAGGTGCTGCATACATGGGTTTACAAATGCTTGAACGAGAAAAAGCAGTATTCAATTCAACAGAACAAGACGGCAACACCCCGTTTGCCCCCGATTTTTCAGGAAAGGAGTATCTTTTGGAGCGTCAGTTAAAACCAGAAGCACGTCAGGACATCATTGCACAACTGAAAGAAGCCGGTGTACAGCCCACATCTATGATAGACATATCAGACGGACTATCATCAGAACTTATGCATCTTTGCAAACAGAGCGGAACGGGTTGCAGCATATTCCAGGAACGCATTCCTATTGATTACCAGACAGCTCTTGCTGCAGAAGAGTTCAATATGGATGTATATACATGCGCTCTGAATGGTGGCGAAGATTACGAACTACTTTTCACTGTTCCGTTGACAGACCACGACAAGATAATAAAGATGAAAGATGTAAAACTGATAGGACACATGACACGCCCGGAATTAGGGTTACATCTTATAACTAAATCGGGACAGGAGATAGAATTAAAAGCACAAGGTTGGCAAATTTGATTGCCAACCTTGTTACTTTTACGCTGCTTATATCTGTCAAATAGATTTCTCTATATTCCACACAAATGCACGCAGGCCCAACTTTTCTGTAGCCATATCCATTTGATGCAATCTTTCAAGTAACAGATCCACCACACTGTCTTCCACAATGGTTATTATACCGGAACACATTGATGGCCAGGCGTGATTACCATAGTGAGGATCACCATTTACAGAGCCCCTGCCCTGTAATTGTTCTATCATAGAAAAACCACGACAGTTAAGGTGAGTCAATAAATCTACTACACGCTCTTTATATGCTTGATCAAAAGCTATAAATACCGACTTCATTTTATAATACTTTACTATTCGTTACTATTCCAAAATCATTTCTTAATGTACTGATCTTTATTTTCAGACCAATATTCCAGCAGTTGCAATCTTGCTCTGTGTTTTCTGCGCTCACGTTTCAAACTTACACCGTTAAACATACAGTACAGAACAGGTACTACCAACAATGTCATAAAGGTTGATATGGTAAGACCACCTATTACAGATATTCCTAACGGACGCCACATAGCTGCACCCTGACCTTGGCTTACTGCCATTGGAATCATACCCAGAATAGTAGTCAGGGTAGTCATCAACACAGGACGCAAACGGCTCTTTGCTGCAGCTACAGTTGCCTGAATAGCAGACTGACCGCGTTCACGACACAAACCTGTATAATCAACAAGTACTATACCATTCTTTACAACAATACCTATCAACATAATAGCACCCATAAAGCTCATCACATTGAGAGATGTTCCGGTAAGACCAAGTGCCAGCAATACGCCAGAAATAGCAAACGGCACAGAGAACATTATAATGAATGGCAATGACAACGATTCAAACTGTGCAGCCATAACAATGAACACCAGCAAAATAATGAGCAATGCCAACATACCCAAATCGGCAAATGACTCCTGCTGTTCTTCATAATCGCCGGCTATCTGAATTGTTACACCATCCGGCAATTCCAACTCTTTAATAGCAGCTTTACCTGCATCTACAACTTCACTCAATACTGCATCACCGGAAACCACGCATGTAACAGTATTAACACGCTGTCTGTCCTTACGTTCAATTGAAGGAGGAGTAAAGCGTTCAACCACTTTACCAACATCTTTTACTCGTACAGATTTTCCGGATGAACCATACAAAAGGATATTTTCTATATCTTCCAGATCTGTTCTGAATTCAGGAGCATAACGCACACGAATATTGTACTCTTCACCATCTTCTCTATAATACGATGCAGTAGAACCATACACTCTGTTTCGCATAAATGTAGCTGCAGTAGTCAAATTCAAACCATTTTGAGCCAATTTATCGCGATCAAATTCCACCTGATATTCAGGCTGATATTTTTCACGG
>JAEIGA010016500.1_pt1 | contig 11233 bp, 12 predicted proteins | sample 9270691 | NCBI WGS metagenome assembly JAEIGA01 (sample SAMN17057246, study PRJNA624740) | gut metagenome | biome: biome; isolation source: fecal sample | host: Bos grunniens | place: China: Xizang | collected 2019
AAGCCCAATCGATAGCCTCTACCTTGAAGTAGTCGCCGAAGCTCCAGTTTCCGAGCATTTCGAACATTGTATGGTGATAAGTGTCGCGTCCTACCTCTTCGAGGTCGTTATGTTTTCCGCTGACACGGAGACATTTCTGGCTGTCAGCAACCCTCTTCCATTTTGCAGGGCTGTTGCCCAGGAACCAATCCTTGAACTGGTTCATGCCGGCATTTGTAAACATAAGTGTAGGGTCGTTCTTTACGACCATAGGTGCCGATGGCACAATCTGATGCCCCTTTGATGCGAAGAAGTCAAGGAAGGCTTTTCTGATCTCTTTAGATGTCATATATCGTTTATTATTATCTCAATATCGGTGCTGCGGCTATGGCAGCGACAAATTAACTTGCAAAAGTACAATAAAATTCCGTAAAAGTCCATACTTATGCAGGCATTCCTGAGAGAGAAAATTGTTTTTATATATTTTTTATAGAAGTATAGCGGAATTTGTGTATCTTTGCCCCGATATGGCAAAAAGAGATCAATATATTCTTAACAGTAAGACGCTTTCCTATGAAGTGAAGCGGATGTCGGGCTTTTCCCGCCTTCTCAAAGCGCTTCTTTATTTTGCGGGAAGCGTCTGCCTGGCATTTTGCTATATGTGGGTATATGCGGTTGTTCTCGACCTGGAACTTCCGAAGACTGCCTTGCTGAAAAAGGAGAATGCACAGTGGAGATCCAAGGTTGAGGTCATTAACGCCAGGATGGATGAACATGCAAGGGCCCTTGAGACACTGCAGCTCAGGGATGATGATATCTACAGGTCCATTTTCGGTATGAATGAGATTCCTTCGGAAGTCAGGAACGCCGGTTTCGGAGGTGTCAACAGATATTCTCACTACGATGCTGTCGATCCGGACGGTCTGCTGAAGAGAAGCGCCGTCAGACTTGATGTCCTGACAAAGAAGAGTTATGTCCAGAGCAAGTCCTTCGACGAACTTGCCCAACTTTCAAAGAGGGCCGGAGAGATGGCTTCGTGCATCCCTGCTATTCCGCCTATGAGTCCGGATAAGGATAAGTACAGGTTGTCAAGCTCATTCGGTTACAGACGTGATCCGTTCTCCGGAAGGTCCAAGCGTCACACAGGTGTTGACTTTGCGATGAAGCCTGGCAACAGGTTGTATGCTACCGGTGACGGTGTGGTGGAATCTGTGAAGTTTGAACTGTTCGGCTACGGAAATCAGGTGGTTATCGACCACGGTTTCGGATATAAGACCAGATATGCCCATATGAAGACGATTTCTGTCGTGGAGGGAATGAAGGTCAAGAGGGGAGAGTGCATAGGCCTGAGCGGAAATTCCGGACGTTCTTCCGGACCTCATCTTCATTATGAAGTGATGTACAAGGGCGCTTATGTCAACCCTTCGAACTATTACGACCTTTCAATCACTCAGGAGGAATACTCTACAATGGTCCAGGATGTTGCTGATGCTTCCAAGAAAGTTACTCTCCATCCTTCACATCAGAAGAGAAGATGATAGACGGCGGATACATATTCGATAAGGACAATGTCCGTTTCCGTAAGGTTAAGACCCCGATAAGAAAACGCATACGTCGTGTGCTGCTTTTGTTTATCGGCAGCCTTTCTCTTGCGGTGGTGTATTATGTGGCGTTTGCTTTCCTGTTCAGTACCGATACTGAGAGACGTCTTGAGGACGAGAACCGTATGTTCGAGATGGAGATTCCGCAGCTTCAGCAGAAGGAAGCTCTTCTCTCCGATGTGATAGAAGGACTGGAACTTAGGGATGACCGGATTTATGAAGAAATTTTTCATGCTTCCGCCCCGTCTTTGAATCCTATGACGACTGTAAGTGATTTTTCAGGCCTGGATACAATTCCTGACGGGAATCTGGTGCGATATGCGGAAGACAAACTGATGAAGATGGAACGCAGTGCATCGAAAGTCGAGGAGAATTTCATGAAGATTGCTGCGCTGCTGAAGGATACTCTTCTGATCATGCCTCCGATGTCCAATCCTCTCGGAGATTTCACTTTTGCACAGACGGGAGCGTCCGTGGGAGATAAGATCAATCCGTTTTACAAGGTGAGTACCCGTCACAACGGATTGGATCTTCTGGCTCATTCTGGTGAGCCGGTGTGTGCCGCTTCTGATGGCGTCGTAAAGGAAGTCATAAAGTCGCGTAAAGGTCTGGGTAATGTCGTTGTGGTTTCGCATGACGGAGGATATGTGACAAGATATGCGCACCTGGCTGATATGGAGGTGCGTAAAGGACAGAAGGTCAAGAGAGGGGATGTCGTAGGGTATGTCGGTGTGTCGGGTAATTCCTTCGCGCCACATCTTCATTACGAAGTCATCAAGGATACGGTGGTGCTTGACCCTGTCAATCATTTTTTTGCATCGCTGACACCTGAAGAATATGTTAATGTAATGATAATGGCTGCAACGACCGGACAGTCCATGGACTGATCTGTCTGATGCCTTTTATGATTTCGTAGTTATGGAAAAGTACTTGTATACTATCGGAGAAGTCGCTGAGATCCTGGGGGAGAATCCGTCCCTTGTCCGCTTCTGGTCCAATGAATTTCCGAAGTTTATCCGCCCTCAGAGAAATGCCAAGGGTAACAGACTCTTTACCAGAGAGGATGTCGAGACCTTCAAGCATATCCATCTTTTGGTAAAGGTGGAGGGTTTGACACTTGAAGGTGCTGCAAAGAGACTCAAGGGCGACAGAAAGGAAGTCATAAACAAGTCACGTGTTCTGGATAGTCTCAAGGACATACGTCAGCAGCTTTCGGAAATTCGTGAGACTCTATGAGAATATGAAGGTAAAGGATATAATAAAGATAATTGAAGACTTTGCACCTGCATCCATTCAGGAAAAATGGGATAACAGCGGTTTGTGCGTAGGATCTCCTGATGACGAAGTCAACGGTGTCCTTCTGGCGCTGGATTGTACTCCGGAACTCGTTGATGAGGCTGTTGCCTGTGGTGCGGACATGATCGTCACTCACCATCCTCTCATTTTTTCCGGAATCAAGAAACTTTCGCAGGATGATCAGGTCGGACGTGCGGTGATCAAGGCTGTCAAGGCTGGTATCAGCATATATGCCGCTCACACTAATGCAGATAAGGTGCTTGCCGGAGTAAGCGGAGAAATGGCCCGCAGACTCGGACTTCAGGATGTTGAGGTTCTTCAGGATGAGGGAGACGGCATAGGATTAGGCGTGGTCGGAAACCTTCCTGAGCCACTTTCATGCAACGAGGCCGTAGCATTGGTAAAAGACAGTTTCGACCTTAAGGTGATGAAGGCCTCGAAGCCTTTGGATGGTAAGATTTCGCGAGTTGCAATGTGCGGAGGATCAGGAGGTTCCCTGATTGCTACGGCGCGTCGGTCAGGAGCACAGCTGTACATCAGCGGTGATATATCATATCACAATTTTTTTGCTGAAGACGGCTTCATGATCATGGATATAGGACACTATGAAAGTGAAATAGGAATAGTGGATATTTTATTTTCTTTGATAAAGAAAAATTTTCCTACCTTTGCGGTTCGCATTACACAGAATATAAATAGTAACCCGATATATTATTTTTAAGCGATATGGCTAAAAAGACAAAGAAATTCGAGACTCCTATTGACCAGAGGGAGACATTCGTATCAATTCAGAAGAACTTTGCTGACTCTGACCTGACTGTGGCTGAGAAGCTCAAGACTCTTTATGTGCTTCAGCAGGCTGATACAGAAATCGATAAGATTCTTCAGCTTAGAGGCGAGCTTCCGATGGAGGTGGAGTGCCTTGAAAATGAAATCGCAGACCTTAATGCCAAGGCTACACGCATTTCAGAGCAGATCGAGGAGATGACAAAGTTCATTTCAGAGAACAAGCTCAATATTGCTGAGTGTGAGACTCAGATCGAGAAGTATAAGGCTCAGCTCGAGAATATCTCCAACAGCCGTGAGTATGATTCACTCAACAAGGAGATCGAGAATCAGGACCTTCTCAGACAGATTGCAGAAAAGCACATCGGTGAGGCTAAGGAGCGTATCTTCGACAAGAAGGGCGACCTTGAGATCGTGAAGGAGAAGATATCAGTAAGAAATGATGACCTCGCAGCAAAGAGACTTGAGCTGGAGACCATCGTAGAGGCTACAGCAAAGGATGAGGCAAGACTCCGTGCCAATAGAGAAGAGTGCGCTGCCAAGATTGATGCAAGAACAATGAGCGCATATGACCGCATCCGTCAGAGCTGCAACAATCACCTTGCAGTAGTGTCTGTGTTCAATGGTGACTCTTGCGGAGGCTGCTTCAATACTATCGCTCCACAGAGACTTATCGACATCGCTTCAAACAGGAAGATGATCATCTGCGAGCATTGCGGCAGAATCCTCGTAAATCCTGAATTCGAATAGTCTTTTCAATACATATTTATGGCTGAAGAAGGAAAGAAAAGATCAGTCAGAAGAAAAAATCCGGAAGTCAATCTGGATACGCTTGGGCTTGAGATGGGAAATAGACCACCTCAAGCTCTTGATGTGGAAGAGGCTGTCCTCGGAGCGCTTCTGATAGAGCCGAACTGTATTGATGAGGCGATGGATGAACTTGCGCCGAACTGTTTCTACAGTGAGAAGCACAGGATGATTTTCGAGGCCATGCGCTCATTGACAAATGAACACGTGGTGCTTGATCTTCTTTCTGTATCCCAGAAACTCAAGAGTCTTGGTAACCTTGAGGCTGTTGGAGGAACAGTGGCACTTGTACAGCTGTCTCAGAAGGTAGGTGCGGCTGCTCACATCGAGTACTATATCAAGATACTCAAGCAGAAGTGTATTCAGAGGGAACTCATAACTGCATCATATCAGATCCTGAGGTCGTCGTATGATGAATCGATAAATGTCGATGACCTTATCGATCAGGCTCAGTCCAAAGTCCTGGACGCAGTTCAGAACAATGTAAAGAAGGATGTTCAGGAAATCGGAAAGGTAATCAATGATGCCTTGGATGATATTCAGAAACTTCAGAATTCATCCGGTCTCAGCGGTGTGCCTTCCGGCTTTGCATCGCTTGACAAGATCACTCAGGGATGGCAGGCATCGGACCTTATCATCCTTGCGGCCCGTCCATCTGTCGGTAAGACTGCGTTCGTACTTAATCTTGCCAGAAATGCAGCTGTGGATTTCAATATGCCGGTGGCGTTCTTCTCTCTTGAGATGCCTTCAATCCAGCTTGCAAAGCGTATGATGGTGTCGGAAACCAGACTCAGCGGAGATAAGTTCCGTGGCGGTGAGAAGATCGCAGATTGGGAATGGGAACAGTTGGATATCCAGTTGAAGAGACTGGTTAAGGCACCTATATATATAGATGACACTCCGTCCCTGCCTGTGATGGAGTTCCGTTCCAAAGTGAAAAAGCTTGTCAAGCAGAAAGGTGTGCGACTTGTCGTAGTCGATTACCTTCAGCTTATGCAGGGACCGTCGGAACTTAGAGGAATGCGTGAGCAGGAGGTTGCTGCAATTTCACGTACACTCAAGGCTACGGCCAAGGAAATGAATGTTCCTATAATCGCTCTTTCCCAGCTTTCACGTCAGTCGGAAAACCGTCAGGGAAGTAACCGCAGACCACAGCTCAGCGACCTTCGTGAATCCGGTTCCATCGAGCAGGATGCAGATATGGTAATCTTTATCCATAGATATGATTATCAGGGACTTTCAGAGAATCCTGATGATATAGGAAGAACACAGATCATTATTGCAAAGCATAGAAATGGTGCTATTGCTGACATTGATATGAAGTTCCGTGCCGATGAGGTACGTTTCGTTGACCTTTCTGACAGCCTTGTCAATCAGGCGGACATGATGGGTGTCGAGTCTGCCATGAACAGCGACATGCCGGCATATCCGGACGGCGGATATGGCTCTTCGTCGGAATTCAGCAACAGCGGTTTTGACAGCGGTTTTGACAGCGGTTTTGATGGTGGTGGATTCGCATAATCTAAATGACCTATGGCAAAAAGGAATGAAATAGTTCATGCCGGCAGAATCGTCGAGATCACTCCGGATTTCACGACAGTTGAGATTATCGTCTCTTCTGCATGTGCATCATGTCATGCCAAGTCATTGTGCGGCATGTCCGAAGATCAGGAAAAGATAATTATGCTTCCGACAGACCCGTACGCAACCTACAAGGTTGGAGATGAGGTTCAGGTCTATACGAAGATGTCAATGGGATTCAAGGCTGTTTGGTTGTCATATGTGATTCCTTTGGCTGTCCTGATGGCTCTCATCCTGATATTGACTTCATCAGGAGTCAGTGAATATGTCTCTGCTCTTGCTGCAGTCGGTGCTGTTGCGCTTTATTATTTTGTAATATGGCTCTTCAGAAACAGGCTGTCTACTGAATTCGTATTCTATATTAAATAAGAACAACAATTAAAACCAAATAACAATGACACTAACAATCATCTGGACTATTGCAATCCTCACTGTCCTCGGTGCAGTGCTGGCCATCGTCCTTTACTTTGTTGCAGAAAAGTTCAAGGTGGAGGAGGATCCCAGAATTGATGACGTGGAAAAGGAATTGCCTGGTGCAAATTGCGGAGGCTGCGGACAGGCAGGCTGCCGTGCTTTTGCTCAGTTCTGCGTTGAGTCTGACGATCTCGGCAAATGTTTCTGTCCGGTCGGAGGCAATGATGTGATGCAGAAGATTGCAGCTGTTCTCGGCGTTGAGGTGGAAGCTAAGGATCCTCAGGTAGCCGTAGTTCGCTGTAATGGTACATGTGAAAACCGTCCTCGTACAAATGAGTATGGCGGTTATCAGTCGTGCCGTGTCAAGGCTGCGCTCTACAGCGGTGACACAGGCTGTTCATTCGGATGTCTTGGATGTGGCGACTGTGTGGCAGCCTGCCAGTTCGGGGCTATTTCTATGGATCCTGAAACAGGGCTTCCTGTCGTTGATGAAGAGAAATGTACTGCATGTGGAGCCTGCGTGAAGGCTTGTCCTAAATCTGTAATCGAACTCAGAAACAAGGGCCGCAGAAACATGAGAGTGTTTGTTTCATGCATCAATAAGGATAAGGGTGCGGTTGCACGCAAGGCTTGCAAGGCAGCCTGCATAGGTTGCAGCAAGTGTGCTAAAGTCTGTCCGTTCGAGGCAATTACAGTTGAAAATAACCTTGCGTACATTGATTATACAAAGTGTAAGCTTTGCAAGAAGTGTGTTGCTGAGTGTCCGACAGGAGCGATTCATGCTGTGAACTTTCCGGTAGTAAAACCTAAACCTGAGGCTGCTCCTGCACAGAGCGCACCAGCAGTAACCCCTGTCATTTCGAGCGAGACCGAAGGTCGAGACGAGAAATCTGTAAATTAAGGAGGAATAGTGCTATGATGAAGACGTTTTCAATAGGTGGTATTCACCCAAATGATAATAAAATTTCAAAGGACTGCAAGATTGAAGTCCTTCCAGTTCCTTCGAAGGTGTTCATTTCAGTAGCTCAGCATCTTGGAGCACCTGCTACTCCGGTAGTAAAAGTAGGAGATCAGGTGAAGGTCGGTCAGGTGATCGCTGAGCCGGCTGGATTTATTTCTGCGTTTGTTCACTCATCTGTTTCAGGTACAGTAAAGTCTATAGGACCTCGTAAGGATCTTGCAGGAAACAATATGACTCACATCGAGATTGATGTGGAGGGTGACGAGTGGGTAGAAGGTGCAGACCTCTCAGATACTCTTGTCACTGCAATTCCGGAAGACAACAAGGAAATTCTCGATAAGATACGATGCTGCGGAGTTGTCGGTCTCGGAGGTGCTACTTTCCCTGCACATGTAAAACTTTGCCCGCCTCCTGGCAAGAAGGCAGACTGCCTGATTCTTAACGGTGCAGAGTGTGAGCCATATCTTACTTCTGACTACAGGATCATGCTTGAAAGAAGCAAGGAGATCGTTGTCGGAGCTGCTATCATGAAGCAGGGTCTCGGCGGATGTCCTGCTGTGATCGGTGTTGAGGAGAATAAGCCCGAGGCAATCAAGGCCATGACCTCTGCGGTTGCAGAACTTCAGAAGACTGCCAAGGGATATGAGGGCATTTCTGTGATGACTCTCAAGAAGAAGTATCCGCAGGGTGGTGAGAAGCAGCTTATCGATGCAGTGATGAAGCGTCAGGTGAAGTCTATGGGACTTCCTATCGACGTAGGAGCCGTAGTGCAGAACGTCGCAACATCACTCGCTGTATACGAGGCTGTTCAGAAGAATATTCCGCTCATTACCAATGTTCTTACAGTGACTGGTGACTGCCTTCCGATGGATCAGCAGCACAACTATAAGTTCCGTATCGGAATGCCGTTGTCATATATTGCGGAATGTGCTGGCGGAGTGCCGGAGCAGGCTGCCAAGATCATCAGTGGCGGTCCTATGATGGGTAAGGCTATTGCCAACCTTGATGCGACTACTGTCAAAGGATCATCTTCTCTTCTTTATCTGACTGCCGAGCAGACAGTACGCGGTGTCGAGTCTGCATGTATCCGTTGCGGAAAGTGTGCTGAGGCATGTCCTATGGGTCTTGAGCCATTCCTTCTCCAGAAGTATGCCCGCAATAACATGATGGATGAACTTGAGGAGAATGCCATTCAGGATTGTATCGAGTGCGGATGCTGCCTTTACAGCTGCCCTGCCAATATCCCGCTTCTGGATATCATTCGTATCGCAAAGGGCGATGTCATCAGAATTATAAGAGGTAGGGCACAAAAGTAAAAGCTATACCCAAACATCTGAAATTGATAACTAATTTAATCAAAAGAAATGGATAAACTATTAGTTTCGCCGTCACCGCATCTGCACACAAAGACTTCTACAAAGAGTCTCATGCGTGATGTTGTGATCGCTATGCTCCCGGCAGTAGTGGTATCTGTCCTTTTTTACGGATGGTCAGAACTGCTCGTGTTGGCTACCAGCGTGGCTTCCTGCTTGCTCGTGGAGCTTCTCATTACAAGATTTTTGTTGAAGAAACCTAGTACAATTGCAGATTGTTCGGCTCTTGTGACCGGTATTCTTCTTGCTCTTAACCTCCCTGCGACAACGCCTTGGTGGGTTGTATTCGTCGGTGCTGTTGTTGCCATCGGAGTTGCAAAGATGACTTTCGGAGGCCTTGGACAGAACCTTTTCAACCCGGCTTTGGTAGGTCGTGTGTTCCTTCTGATCTCATTCCCTACTTATATGACGGATTGGACCAGACCTCAGGGATTCATCGGTGACAACCTTCATGCGCTTACCGGTGCCACTCCGCTTGGAAAGGTAAAGGAACTTCTTTCAATGGACGGTGCAAGCCTGACCAGTATTACCGAATATGCAGACCTTAACTACTGCGATATGTTGTTCTACAATATCGGTGGTTCTGCAGGTGAGATTTCGGCAATTGCAATCCTGCTTGGTTTTGCATACCTGCTTGTGCGCAAGGTGATCAAGCCTTACATTACATTGTCTATCATCCTTACTGTTGCGCTCTTCTCGGATATCTTCTGGATGATCGATCCTGCCCAGTATACCGATCCATTGTTCAACCTTCTTACAGGAGGTCTCCTTCTTGGAGCAGTGTTCATGGCGACAGACTATGTTACATCTCCTATGAGCAAGGTCGGCGGTATTGTCTTCGGTGTCGGAATCGGTGTGATCACCATGCTTATCCGTTATTTCGGCGCTTATCCGGAGGGAATGTCATTTGCAATCCTTATCATGAACTCAGTGGTTCCTCTTCTCAACAAGTGGTTCCATACTAAAAAATACGGGAGGGCATAAGTCATGGCAGTAAAATCATCATTCAAAAACATGAGCCTTTGCCTTTTTGCAATCTGTCTTGTTTGCTCTTCGCTTCTTGCCGGAGTCTATGCGCTCACTAAGGCACCTATCGAGACTGCCAAGGCTGAGAAGAATGAGAAGGCTATCAAGGAAGTGCTTCCACAGGAGGCAGTGGCCATTCTTGAAGAAAGCTCTGTACCATTTGAAGGTTCCACATACACATACAATCTTGCATGCGATGCAGAGGGCAATACAGTAGGATGTGCAATCAATGTCGCTCCTGCAGGTTTTGGTGGTCCTATCAGCATGAAGGTCGGCTTCGATAAGAACGGAGTCATCTGGAATGTGAAAGTACTGTCACATGCAGAGACACCGGGTCTTGGTGCCAAATGTACTGAGGCTGCTTTCTCAGATCAGTTCAGGCAGTTCAATCCTGCAGAGAAGAATCTCGCTGTCAAGAAGGATGGTGGTGATGTCGATGCGATTACAGCATCAACCATCACTTCGCGCGCATATGCTGACGGTCTGGCTCTTGCAGCGAAACTTTTCCAGGTTATCGGTCAGACTCCAATGCCATTGACTGACGATGTCATTCCGAGCGAAGTCGAGGAATCTAATAAAAAGGAGGAATAAGACATGGGAAAATTCAATCTTATAACTAAAGGTCTCATTAAGGAGAACCCTACTTTTGTCCTCCTTTTGGGTATGTGTCCTACATTGGCCACAACGACTTCAGCCATCAACGGTATGAGTATGGGTCTCGCAACAATGTTCGTGCTCATTCTCTCAAACATCGTGATATCTGCAATTGCCGGTTTTATTCCCGACAAGGTGCGTATCCCTTCATACATCGTCGTGATCGCTACGTTCGTGACTGTCCTTCAGTTTGTGATGCAGGCATACGTTCCGGATATTTACGAGACTCTCGGTCTGTTCATTCCGCTTATCGTAGTGAACTGTATCGTGCTTGGTCGTGCTGAGGCATTTGCAAACAAGAACGGTGTCGTTGATTCTGCTCTTGACGGCATCGGCATCGGTCTTGGATTTACATTGTCTCTCACTGTCCTTGGTCTTGTCCGCGAGATCCTCGGAAGCGGTTCTGCATTCGGCTTCAAGTTCATCGAGGGTGACGGAATCCTTGCATTCGTGCTTGCTCCAGGAGCCTTCCTCGCACTTGGCTATCTTATCGTGATCTTTAAGAAACTCACTTCGAAGAAAGCGGAGTAATAAATTGTAGGAGAAATTGTTATGGTAGAATATTTACTTATCATCATATCAGCGATATTCGTAAATAATATCCTGTTGTCGCAGTTCCTCGGAATCTGTCCTTTCCTCGGAGTTTCCAATAAGCTCAGTACTGCAGCCGGAATGTCGATTGCAGTATGTTTTGTCATCACACTTGCAACCGTAGTGACATTCATGCTGAACTCTGTACTTGTGAGCTTAGGTCT
>JAEIGA010016501.1_pt1 | contig 11233 bp, 4 predicted proteins | sample 9270691 | NCBI WGS metagenome assembly JAEIGA01 (sample SAMN17057246, study PRJNA624740) | gut metagenome | biome: biome; isolation source: fecal sample | host: Bos grunniens | place: China: Xizang | collected 2019
AGCGATTTCAATGCCGCTTATCAGAACTCTGTGATGTATGCAGTGACAGGGGATGAGGCCCACGCCTTGAAGGCTGTGGAAATCCTTAATGCCTATGCCAATAATCTCAAGGCGATTGTCGGCAACGACCAGCCGCTGCTTGCGGGCATCATGGGAGTGAAGTTCATGTATGCTGCAGAGATGATGAGATATCTCTATCCGCAGGGTATGACTGACGAGTCTTTTGCCAGGGTATGCGCAATGTTCCGCAATGTCTTTGTGCCCGTGCTTGAGGAGTTCATGGCTAAGCCTGCCTATTCGAACGGCAACTGGGGTGCATCAGTGGGCATGTCATACATTGCAGCAGGAGTACTTTTTGACGATAAGGCTATGTATGAGAAGGGCGTGAAGTTCTACCAGTTCGGCAATGACAACGGCACCATCTACAATTATGTTGATGGACAGACCGGACAGTGTCAGGAGAGCGGACGCGACCAGGCTCATACTCAGCTTGGACTTGCATGTCTTTCGGTATCATGCGAGATAGCTTGGAACCAGGGCACCGATCTCTATGGAATCGATGACAACCGTCTGATGAAGGGTTTTGAGTACACATCACGTTACAATGTCGGTCACAATGACCTCCCATACAAAGTATGGAAGGACGTGACAGGCAAATACTGCAACTGGCAGAATATCTCCGAAGAGAAGAGAGGGCAGTTTCGTCCGGTGTTTGAAATGCCTTACAATCACTATGTGAACAGGAAGGGCCTTTCGATGCCGAACACTGCCGAGGTGTTGGCAAAGATCCGTCCGGAAGGCTATTATTACGAGCATTTCGGTTTCGGCACTTTCCTTTTCAGCGATAAGAAGTAACGCCGGGAAATCATCGGTATTGTGACGGGGTAACCCCGAACATCTCCTTGAAATATTTCGTGAAGTATTTCGGTGTGTTGAATCCCACCATGTCAGATACTTCCGCAACCGTAAGATTTGGGTCGTCCCGCAGCAGCTGGGCGGCCCTTTTCAGTCTCATTGTGCGGATGAATTCCGACGGTGTCATTCCGGCGATGGACTGCATCTTGCGGTAGAGGTTCATTCTGTGCATTCCGACATCTGAAGACAGTTCCTCAACAGAATATTCGGAATTGTCCATGTTCTTCTCGATGCACTGCATGATCCGTGTCATCAGTTTCTGGTCTATTGTAGTGATGGTGACCTCTGCAGGAGAGATTTCAGCACCTCTTGCAATAGTGTCGATACGCTTCTTTCTGTCTTCTATGAGGTTGCGGACCCTGGCAAGCAGGATGTCCAGCTTGAAAGGCTTGGTCAGATAGGCGTCTGCACCTGTTTCGTAGCCTTCAAGGCGCACATCTTCGGAAGTCCTTGCGGAAAGAAGTATTACAGGAATGTGTGATGTCTCGATGTTGTTCTTGATTGCCTTCACTACCTCGAATCCGTCCATGTTCGGCATCATCACGTCGCATATTATGATCTCAGCATTGCAGGTTTTGAGCAATTCAAGACACTGGCGTCCGTCAGCCGCCGGTGTCACATCATATAGCTCGGAAAGTTCTCCTACGAGATATTCCCTGAAGTCTGGATTGTCGTCTACAACCATTACTCGGGTTCTTCCTTCCGCTTTTTCATCGGCGATTAATGGAGCTTCTTCGGTCTGCTGCCCGAATGCAGTTTCTTCAACGCTGTCAGGTGACAAGGTCATAGGTATGTTGACCGTGAATGTCGTTCCCTTTCCCACTTCCGAACTGACGCTGATGCTGCCCGAATGCATCTCCACATACTGCTTCACGATGCTCAGACCGATGCCTGAACCCGTGCGGAGCTCAATGTTGCCGCTGCGGTAGAAGCGGTCAAACACTTTTCCTATGTCCTTTGCAGGGATGCCTATTCCGGTGTCTGATACGCTCAGGTGCATCACCCTGTCTTCCGTCTGCGTCAGACAGACATTTATGAATCCGCCTTCCGGAGTGAATTTAAGGGCGTTTGACAGCAGGTTGTTGACGATCTTGTGCATCTGCATGCTGTCGAAGACCATCATAGGATGTTCCATTGCGTCTTCAAACGAAAGCATTATGTTGTTTCGCTGTGCCGCGTCGTTGAAAGAAAGCACAATGCCGTTGACGAACTCGCTTATATTTCCGGAGGTGAGGCTGAGCCTTTCGCCTCCCATTTCCAGTTTTCTGAAATCCAGAAGGTGGTTTACCATCGACAGGAGCTGGTTGGCGTTGTTGTGCATTGTCTGGAGTTTCGGCAGCAGCGGTGATTCATGCATCTCCTTCATCACGCTTTCCAGAGGCAGGATGATCAGCGATAAAGGAGTTCGCAGCTCATGCGACACGTTGGTAAAGAACTTGAACTTCATCTGGTCGAGGTTCTCCCTCTGGCGCTGCTTTTCCTTCTCCTTGTTTTCCTGAATCTTCCTTTTTGTGCGATGCAGCTGCCAGAAGATGAATGCTGCGACAATTGCAAGGAATATGCATACATATAATATATATGCAACGATGCTCTGGTAGAAAGGCGGTCGTATGACTATGTCTATGCTTGCGGTCTTTCCCCAGTCTGTGTCGTTGTTTGCAGCCTTCACCATGAATGTGTAGTTTCCCGGCTCCAGATATGTGTATTGAGCGAAGCCGGGGCCGGCAGGAGTGACTGTCCTCCATTCCCTGTCGAAGTTCTCAAGCTTGTAGGAGTAGGTTGTATGACTTGGATTGGCGTAGTTGAGGTTGGAGAACTCGAATGTGAGGAACGACTCGTCATGTTTGAGTGTGAGTCTTTCTCCCCAGGTCTCGAGGCTCTTGTCGTCCACGGTGATTCTTGTCAGAAGCGGGGCGGTGTGTGACCTGTCCTGGTACATGTCTTGAGGCACCACTTCACATATGCCGTGGGCTCCTCCGAAATATATGTGTCCATTGCTGTGTCTGATGACGGATTTCTGGAAGAAGGCGCCGGCCTCCACTCCGTCACCCTTGCCATAAGAGGATACGGCGAAAGTGAAATTTCCATCTGCATCTACCGAAGGTCTTATTCTTGAAATGTGGCTGAATGATGCCGTCCATATGTTTCCTGTCCCGTCTTCTGCAATGCTCATGATATATCCGGCAGGCAGACCGTCTTTGCTGCCGATCTGGTATCTTCTTCCGCTGCCAAGATCAAGCACGCCGACGCCTTCTGTCGTGGCGGTCCACAGCAGCGACCTGTTGTCAAGAAGCATCTGATTTGTCTGGAGATGGCTGTCTTCCGAGTCCAGATCGGTCAAGATGAGATTATCATTGATTGAATAGATGAATCTGCCGTTGTCTCCGCAGATGTAAAGTCTTTCTCCGGGTGCTTCGCAGATGTCCCTGACTATCATGAACCTCTCCAGTCCGGGATGGCCTTCCCTAAGAAGGGTGATGAATCCGGTGTCGGGATCGAACCGTCCGACTCCTCCGTAGACAGACACCCAGAACCTTCCTTTGCTGTCTTCAAAAAAGGATCTGACACAGTTGAAGTTAGGTTTGGCCTCCTGGTAGGACATGTCGACAGAGATGTCTTGATATTTGAAGTGTGTGACGCCGCCTCCGTGGATGCAGAATGCTCCGTTGTAGAACGTGCCAACCCAGATTCTGCCTTGGCTGTCTTTATATAAGCTGATGCAGAGCTCGTCCTTGAGTTCCTGGTGTGGGACTGTGACCTCTTTAGTGCGGGGATTATAGAGAAGAAGTCCGTGGATTGTGCCGACATAGATGTTGCCGTTGTCGTCTTCCACCATGCACTTGACGCTCTCGTCATTCATGTCACCCATGCTCAGATTGGTGTTGTTGATGGTGTTCAGGCGTATGATGTCCTTGTTCCAGTACAGGAGGCCTTCAGAAAGCGTGGCAATCCATATGCCGTTGCGCTCGTCTGTGTATATCTTTGAAATGTCAGTGTGATGATATATCTTCTTGCCGTCGGTAAGCTCCAGATACGGCAGATGTTGTGTCTGGAATCCGTTGTCGCTTATTATGGATACTCCGGAGCGTGCAGTTCCTATCCAGATGTCATCCTTCCTGTCGATGGCGATGGTCGTATAAAGGTCACGGCTGTCAGCTGACAGGCTGCTTACATTGCTGAAGGTTCCGTCTTCGGTGTCATATCTGACAAGATCCTTGTCGAACATCATCCAGATGTCTCCGTTGGATGTTATGTCCATGGCCATTCGGCTTGATGACTCGACTGCTGTCACGGTAGGAATGCTCTGCACGGCTCTGAACTCTTCCAGCTGCATGTCATACTCGGCCAGCATTCCGTTCATGGACATCATCCACACTTTATCCCCGTGGCGTTTCATCTCAATGGGCAGTGTCATGCCTTTCGGGAGGACTTTCGTTGCTACCGGTGTCAGTCGGTCGTATATGCACACCTTGCCGTCTTCGGTAAAGAACCAGTATCGGCCCATGTTGTCTATCACCAGATTCTTCACGATGCCGCTCACACCCATTTCTTTCAGCCTGTCGGTGATGTCGTATTCGAATTCTCTGGTCTTCATGTCGAACACCCATATGTTGTCGCGTGTGGTGCACCAGATGATGTCGTCGGTCTCATCATAATATGCGGCGTTCTGGCCGCTGTATTCCGTATACGGAATTTCAACGGCGTTGTACTTGTAGCTCCGGCAGGATGCTCCGTCATAGAAATTGAGCATAGACGATGTCTGGATGCACATGATTCCGTTCGGAAGCATTGTCATGTTCCTGACATTGTTGTCTGGTAGTCCGCTGCCTGTGTCAAGCATGCGGAAAAGATATGTCTGTGATTCTGCGGCGTCAAGGACAGTCGTGGCCGCAAGAATAGCGGCCAGCAGTGACAGAAGTCGTTTCATTATGATCAATGTTTTTTCAAAGATAAGCCTTTTGAAAAAAAAGTGCAATTCCGTTGAGTACTTTTATCCCTTCAAACGATATATATGTAAAAAGGAAGAAAATGAAGCGGATAATAGCGTCCATACTGTTGCTTGCAGCAGCTGCTGCGGCCTCTGCGCAGACACTGAAGGTGGCCTCTCCTGACGGAAGACAGGAGGCTTCGGTCGACGTCATCAGCAATGGAGAAAATACGGAAATCACATATCGGACATGGTTTGACGGCCGACCTGTGGTCCTTCCGTCGCTTCTTGATCTGACAATCGACAATCACATCTGGGAGAAGGCTCTTGCGAAGAAGGCCGATCAGGTGGACAGATGGTTTGACAACCTTGTATATGAGTCACACGAGACATTCTCGAAGGATACTGTATGGAGCAATCCATATGGTGAGCGTTCGCAGGTGCGCGATGCTTACAACGGTGCAATCCTGCATTTTGTGAAGAAGGATGCTTCAAAGTACAGACTCGACATTGAAATCCGTGCATATGACGAAGGAATCGCCCTCAGGTATTGCCTTCCTATGCACCCGGATGCGATATATCACCGCATTCTTGCTGAAAACACAGAGTTTGCCTTCCCGGAAGGCACCATGGCATGGTATACCCAATGGGCGCAGGCTCCGTACGAACTGCTTCCGCTGAATGATTGGCCGGACGAATGCGAAAGACCTCTGACGCTGAAGCTGGCGGATGATCTTTACGCAGCGGTCGGCGAGGCGGCTCAGATAGACTTTCCTCGCGGCAAGCTCAAGCTCTCTGAAACCAAGGCAAATACTGTGGTCACTGCCCTTAATGACAATGGAACAGACATCGTCACTCCATATGCTCTTCCTTGGCGTGTGATCATGGCTTCAGACCGCCTTGGAGGCCTTCTGGAGAATAACGACATATACCTGAACCTCAATGAGGCCTCAGTAATAGCGGATGAGACATGGGTGCGTCCTGGCAAGATAATGCGTGAGACAAGGCTTACCACAGAGAACTCCATCAAGTGCATTGATTTCTGTGCTGCCCATGACATTGACTACATCCTCTATGACTGGAAATGGTATGGCAGGGCTGATGATTTCAATTCCGACGCCGGTAAGGTGGTCGCTCCGATAGACATGAACAAGGTTGTGGAGTACGGAAAGTCCAAGGGTGTGGGAGTCTGGGTGTACGTCAACCAGCACGCGCTCCAGAAGCAGGCGGAAGAGATCTTCCCTATATACAAGGAATGGGGACTGGCAGGCGTCAAGTTCGGCTTCGTGCAGTTCACTTCGCAGCATTGGGCCGATTGGGTGCACAGGATGGTGCGTCTTGCGGCTGACAACAATCTTATGGTGAACATCCATTACGAATACCGCCCTACAGGTTATTCAAGGACCTATCCTAATCTTCTTACCCAGGAAGGCATCAGAGGAAATGAGGAGTTTCCGTCAGCGACACACAACACCATTCTTCCGTTTACGAGGATGATCTGCGGTGCCGGAGACTACACCGTGTGCTATTTTGATCCGCGTCTCAAGAACACACATGCGCATCAGCTGACCTTCCCGGTCATGTATTTCTCTCCTCTTCAGACACTTTACTGGTATGATACTCCGGAACGCATCAAGGATGTCCCTGAGCTGGAGTTCTTTGACAATGTGCCTGTGGTGTGGGATGAGACAAAGGTAGTTGACGATGCCATAGGTGAGCACGTGGTGATAGCCCGTCGCAGCGGAGCGGAATGGTTTGCCGGAGCCATAACCAATGATGAAGGACGTCGTCTTTCTGTGGCGACCGGCTTCCTGGAGCAGGATAAGGATTATGTGCTCAGAGTATACACCGACTATCCTTCATCTGACTCTCCTACAAAGGTAAAGTGCGCAAGATATATTGTAAAGGGAGGCCAGGTCCTCACATTTGACCTGCAGCCGAAGGGTGGCGCGGCAATGCACTTCATCCCTGCTGAAAAAGCCGATCTCAAAGCATATAAGAGGCTAAAAGTCAAAGATGTCCTGTAATGAAAAAAAGGTTATTAATAATATTGGTTAGTTTGTTAGTATGTGCCGGAGCCAATGGTCAGTCATTGTATCCGGGACAGTATGTGGGCAAACTGAAGGTTTCGGATGCGGCGCCTGTGAAGGCAGAGGCATTCGACCTTCAGGATGTCCGCCTGCTGCCGGGCCGCTTCTATGAGAACATGCAGCGCGACTCGGCATGGATGATGTCCATAAGTGCTGACAGACTACTCCATAGTTTTCGTACGACAGCCGGTGTGTGGGCAGGTCTGGAGGGCGGCTACATGACGGTGAAGAAGCTGGGCGGATGGGAATCACTTGACTGCGAACTGCGTGGCCACACCACCGGACACATGTTGTCGGCATCGGCTCTGATGTATGCCTCTACCGGAAGCGAATGCTTCAAGGCCAAGGGCGACAGCCTTGTGGCGGGGCTGGCGCAGGTGCAGGAAGCTCATGGGAACGGCTATCTCAGCGCATATCCGGAAGGGCTCATAGACAGAAACATCAAGGGACAGCGCGTCTGGGCGCCTTGGTATACACTTCATAAGATAATGTCAGGCCTTATAGACCAATATCTGTATGCCGGAAATGAAAAGGCTCTGGAAGTGGCTTCTGCAATGGGCGACTGGGCCTATGACAAGGTCAGCGGCCTGAGTGAGGAGACACGCCGCCTGATGCTCCGCAATGAGTTCGGAGGCATGCCGGAGGCGTTCTGGAACCTTTATTCACTGACAGCATACCCTAGGCATAGATTTCTGGCCGAGTGGTTCTATCATAATGATGTCATCGATCCTCTGCACGAAGGCAGGGAGGATTTCGGTACCAAGCATACCAACACCTTTATACCGAAGGTCCTTGCGGAAGCTCGTGAGTATGAGCTGACAGGAGCTCCCGAATCCCGTCTTGCAGCAGATTTCTTCTGGCACGAGATGGTCGCCCGTCACACATTCGCTCCCGGATGCAGCAGCGACAAGGAGCATTTCTTTGATCCTGAGCACATGTCCAAGCATGTTACCGGCTACACGGGAGAGACATGCTGCACCTACAACATGCTCAAGCTCTCGCGTCATCTCTTCTGCTGGACAGCGTCTTCGGAAGTGGCGGATTATTATGAATTTGCATTGTATAATCAGATTCTCGGACAGCAGGATCCTTCTACAGGAATGGTCACATATTTCCTTCCTTTGAAGTCAGGTTCGCACAAAGTCTACAGCACTCCGGAAAATTCTTTCTGGTGCTGTGTGGGCAGCTCATTCGAAAATCACTCGAAATATGCAGAATCGATATATTATCATAATTCTGACTCGCTATATGTAAACCTTTTCATACCTTCACAACTGGATTGGAAGGATAAGGGACTGAAAGTGGTGCAGACCACATCTTTCCCGGAAGAGGACAAGACTTGTCTCACCCTCTCCTGCGACAAGGCAGTAAAGGCTACCGTGATGTTGAGGCACCCGTCTTGGAGCGGACAGCCCGAGGTGAAGGTGAACGGACGCAAGGTTTCTGTAAGGAAGACTGCTGAGGGATACATCCCTGTGTCGCGCACATGGAAGAGCGGTGACAGGATCGAGGTGCGCTATCCGATGTCGTTCAGGCTGGAGCGCCTTGCAGACAATTCGTCGCAGGCAGCTCTCTTCTACGGTCCCGTGCTCCTGGCCGGAAGGCTTGGCACAGATGGCTTCACCGGATGCCAGCCGGACTCCGATCCGTCGCAATACAACGATTATTACAAATATGACTACCATATTCCGGAAGGACTGGACACAGTGCTTGATGTAGATGTCAATGATCTTGAAAACAGCCTCAAAAGAGTGTCGGGGCTTGATTTTGAGACAGAGGGAGGCGATCGCCTCAGTCCGTTGTATGACATCCATCGCGAAAGGTATGTCGTTTACTGGGATATAAAATAACGAATATGAAAATGAAATCCATCATACTGACATTAGCCCTCCTCTGCGGAATGTCTGCAGCGGCTCAGGACCTTCGTATCCCCACGCTTCAGGCGGAATACCCTCGCATGACAGACCGTGAGGCAGCCTCGGAGCAGAAGTCTCTCGCAAAGGCCCATGCAAAGGTCGACAGATATGTCGAGCAGCATGTCAACGATCCGGAGTGGATCGTCAGCCGCCTGCAGATGCATTGGAAGAGCCATGCGTCGGTAATCTATATCAAGGGTGAACAGCTCGACCATATGGAAGGCCACGCTCCTGTTCCGACAGTGCGATATCCTTCCAACAGGAGCGGACATTCTCCTTATGCAAGACCGTCTCTGGAAGAAATCAAGCCTTACCAGGACTCTTTGGGACTTTGGCTGAAGAACAGGGTGACAGGACAGATGCAGTGGGTGGATCCTCGTGAAGCCGGTGGAAATGTCGGGGGCATCAACATCACTATCATGGAGCTTGCCCGTGATGCGGCGCGCATATGGTGGCTTACAGGTGACGAAAGATATGCAAGGTTTGCATCAGATATTTTCGATGTGTACATGACAGGACTTTACTACCGTGAAGTTCCGATAGACCTGAATCACGGTCACCAGCAGACGCTCGTAGGTCTCACTAATTTCGAGGTCATCCATGAGAATATCGTCATGCCGGCGACAGAGTGCTATGATTATCTGCACGACTACCTTGTGGCGGCGCGTCCGGAGAAGATCGTAATCTATGACGATGCGTTCCGCAAATGGGCCGATGTGATCATTGCTGGAGGCGTTCCGCAGAACAACTGGAACCTCATCCAGGCGCAGTTCATCCTCCGCATTGCTCTTGTTCTTGGCGACAATGAAGTCTATGCCGACGGCAAGGGACGTAACTACTACATCAACTACATCCTTAATGAAGACAGTGTCAGACAGTGGTCTATCGGCAAGATGATAGACTATGGTTTTGATAAGAACACAGGACTCTGGAAGGAGTCTCCAGGCTATTCTACAATGGTTTTAGGTGAGTTCGATTCGTTTGCCTATATGCTCCATAAGACTACAGGAATCGATCTCGTCAAGGAGTACCCTGTCCTTGCAAAGGCGGCAAAGGCTCTTCCTCAGTATGTGATGCCGAACGGGCATTCCGTAAGCTGGGGCGACGGCCACTATGGTCCGCTGAAGGCTGACTTCAAGTTCCTTGAAACTGTCGAGCCGAAGGATTACCCGGAATATCAGACTCCGACATTCTGGTCAGAGGATGTGAGCTGGTTCGTGGCAAGAAGCGGCAATGATCCTCAGAACAGCCTTCTGATGAGCGTGGTCGGCTCCGAGGGCAACCATATGCATGCCAACGGCATTTCGATGGAACTTTACGGAAAGGGCTACATCCAGGCTCCTGACCTTGGTCGAGGAGCGGGGTATACGACCTTCGACTACCTTGAATTCTACTCGCAGTTCCCTGCACACAACACTGTGTGCGTAGACGGCGTGTCGTCATATCCTGTGATGGAATCGCATCATCCGGTGAAGCTTGTGGACTGCTATCCCGAGCCTCAGGAGAAGGAGTATGAGGAAGGACTCATGTTCGGCGAATTCAGTTTCCTTGAGCCTGAGACACAGTCCGACCAGCTCCGTCAGCTCCTGATGGTGACAGAGGATCCTGAATGCGGATATTATGTGGACATCTTCCGTTCGCGCCGTCAGGACGGAAAGGACGAAACCCATGATTATTTCTATCACAACATAGGACAGGACTTCACTCTCAATATGGAGCTGGAGCCTACTGAGGAGCTGGCTTTTGCCGGAGCTCATCTGTATGCTTATTCATACCTTTGGAACAAGAGGGCTGCGCTCAGCTCTGAGAATGTGGAGGGCTGTTTCACCATGACATCTCCGGATGGTTCGAAGGTGGGCATGAAGATGTGGATGAAGGGCGAGGATGAGAGACGTATATTCCAGGCTTATTCTCCGATGATTGATGCTCTCACTCGCACACCTATGCCATATGATGTAAGGAATTCTCCGTGTCAGACCTATGTTGCAAGACAGTATGGCGAGGCTTGGGACAGACCGTTCGTGGCGGTGTACCAGCCGTTTGCTACGGGTGATGTGAAGTATGTAGCTTCGGTGGAGTATTTCGGAGAAGGGTATGTCGGAATCAAGATCACCCTCTCTGACGGAAGTGTGAATTACATCTTCTCGTCAGACAAGAATATGAAGATGTCGTACGACGGCATCGAGACAGATGCAAGACTGTGCTTTGTCTCTGAAGGCAGGAAGTTCATATCTCGCGGAACTTATCTTAAGGTCAATGGTAAAAAGATAATCAAGAAAAAGTAACAATGATACGAATCAAGACTCTCCTGGTGTGTCTTCCATGCGCTCTGATTATGGCTGCATGTTCTCCTAAGACACAAGAATCTGACACAGCATTTGTGG
>JAEIGA010016502.1_pt1 | contig 11232 bp, 6 predicted proteins | sample 9270691 | NCBI WGS metagenome assembly JAEIGA01 (sample SAMN17057246, study PRJNA624740) | gut metagenome | biome: biome; isolation source: fecal sample | host: Bos grunniens | place: China: Xizang | collected 2019
CCCACAGCTGTGCCGTCGTCTGCGTGGGCAACCTTTTGCATACCCTCAGAGTACGCATAATAAGCATCGTCAGAAATCTCCAGATGGCTGACCACCGTAACCTCGCTTTTTGCCAGAATTTCCCGATAGTCCGCAGAAACAACGCGGTTGAGGAATGTGGCCTTATAGCGAGTGCCCCGATTGGCCAGGGTCGCCGTGTAATTACAAAGCTGCATCGGCGTGAAAGAGTTATCCGACTGTCCGATGGCTGCAGTGATCTGGTCAGCCTTATACCAACCGGATTGGTCACCGGAATACAGCTTCTTTTTCGTTTCCGCATTGGCGCGATGACCGGCATATTCCGGCAGCTCCACGCCGGTTTTCTCACCCAGACCCAACGCCTTGGCAGTGGAGTCCATAGCGCTCAGGCGGATCTTATCGCCCAGGTCGTAGAAGAAATAGTTGCAGGAAACCATCAGCGCATCGGCTGCGTTTACCAAGCCGTGAACCTGACCTGTGCCTGTGTAATAATAACAGGCAACCTTCAAATCATCGTACTTGGTATAGACACCCTCATCGTAAACCGCCGTGTCCGAAGAAATGACGCCGGAGTTGATGCCGGCTACCACCATAGACATCTTGTAGGTAGAGCCGGGAGGATACAGACCCTGCAGCGCCCGGTTAAAGAGAGGGGCATAAGGAGTCTGGATAATCTCATTGTAATCTTCTGCATAAGTGGAGAGCTTATAAGTGGGATAGCTGCCGCAAACCAGCACCTTGCCGGTTTCCACATCCATTGCCACCACTGCAGCGCCTTCTACCTTAGAGCCCTCTGCCCGCATTTTTTCAATTATGCTTGCCAGGGCATCCTCCGCGGTCTGCTGGAGCTTTAAGTCAATAGTAACCTCCACATTGGCACCGGCTTTAGGCTCTTCGCCGTCCAGATAATAGGAGTTCACAATGGTGCCGTCGCTTTTGAATTCATCCACGCGCCAGCCATCGACACCGTGCAGGTATTCTTCAAACGCTGCCTCCAGACCGTCCTGGCCGATATCGGAGTCCATAGCGTAACCGTCAATATGCCGGTATTCTTCCCATTGCTTTGCATTCATGGGGCCCACATAGCCAATGATATGGGCGGCATAATCTGTATTATATTCCCGGACAGTAGATGCCTCTACCTTCACGCCGGGGATATTCAATTCCACAATGGCAGAAAGCTGGGCATCGCTGACATCGTACAAAAATACAAAAACCGGCAAGCTTTGCACCGGGCCCCGCAGATCCAGCTCATATCGCAGGCCAATGACCTGCCGGGCATCTTCTTCTGACCATTCCGCAGGAATATTGTACCGCTGGCGCAGAGTTTCCATCAGCATAGGCGCAGTGATATCCGAGTCAATACCGCCTTTATCTGCCAGGAAAGTCTGGAAATGGCTTTGCCAGGCGGAATTGAAGGTATCCAGTGTATACACAAAGGGGCGCTCCCGGGAGATGGGAAAATGCTCGGTATATTCAATATTTTGCTCCTGACACCGCTTTACAAGGCGGTACAGGTTGTCATTCAGGTTGGGGGCGCTCTTGATCACATAGTGGTTAATGGTCAGGTCGTAACTTGCCCGGTTGCCTGCCAACAAATTACCGTTGGTATCCATCAGGTTGCCCCGGACACCTTTTACCCGGGTCATTGTGGTAAAAGTGGTGGTATTATCCTTGCTGCCACCTGTTTCAATGATCTGCAGCCTATACAGATGCCCTATGAAAAACAGGATCACCGCAATGAAAAACAATATCAGCATACGGCTGCGGAATCGGGTTATTCTTTCCATATTTCGCCTCCGAGTTTACCAATGGATTTACACAGGGGATACAGCACAGGAACTGCAATCATAGAAAGCAACCCTGTCAGCAAAAAAACGCCAATTCGGCTGCCGTAGGTCAGGCCTAAAAACAAACCGGCAGCAAATGTGAGCAGCTCATACATAAGCATTGCGGCTGCAACGCAAAGAACTGCCGCGCCAAAGCCTTTTTGCAAGTAGCTTTGCCGAAAAATCGTTAAAATCACTCCCAAAACGACCATAAACGGAATACAATACGGACCGGCAGCGGTGCCAGAAAAGAAATAAACCGTAGCGGCGATCAGGGTGAATAAACAGCCTGTTTCCACGCCTTCCAGAATACAGATCAGGAAAATGCAGCAGGGCACCAAATCCGTTGTCGCACCCCAAATATTCATTCTGCAAAAAATAACATCCTGCAGAACGGATAAAACCATAAGCAAAGCTGTGTACAGCACCCATTTCAGCAAAACTTTTCGCTGCTGCGGCGTAATATACAGCTTCTCCAAAAGACCGGAATGGGGTCTATCCGGCTTGAATTCATATTTTCTGGCCATACGATCACCCAGCGTTGTACTGTGTTACCACAAATACCTGTTCCAGCTTGCCCACATCTGCAGCCGGACGCAGCAATGCAAACTTTGCAACACCGATGTCGTCAAAGCCGGCATCCACCACATACCCTAAAATCAGATTCCGGGGATAGACCGTAGAGCCGGAGGTCACCACCTGGTCGTTGTTGCGGATAACCGCCGCAGTGGGAAGATAATCCATACGCAGCAGGTTTTCGTGACCGGTCAAATAACCACCCTGCACCATACCGTTGTAGCCGGAGGATGCAATGTTGGCACTGATTTCCAAAGAGGGGTCTAACACAGATTTCACCACCGCATAATTGGGGCCTACCTCGCTGACAACGCCCACAACCTCCTCATTGGCGGTAATGACGCACATTCCCTGGGCAATGCCTGCGTTGCTGCCGGTGTTAATGGTAAATGTATTGCTCCAATCACCGGAGCTGCGGGAGATGATATATCCGTCAACCAACTTAAAATCCTCCCGGGTAGAGAGCAATCCCAAACTGTCACGCAAACGCTCATTTTCCCGTTCCAGCGCCTGGGCTTTCCGGGCATCGTTTTCAAGCTCTGCCAGCTGTTGTTTCAGCTCCTCATTTTCTCTTACCAGGGATTCGTACTGAAACATATAGTTATACATCTTTCCTGCCTGCACCGTAAGGTTACTTACACCGGTGCGCAAAGGCGCAAGCACACCCTTGACCAGCATATTAGGCAGGGAAAGACCGGTGAGGCTGCTTAAAATGCCCAGGCCCGCTGCCAAAAGCACTGCAACCAGCAATACGATCTTTACCCGATTGGAAAAATAATGCTTCATCCTTCATCCTCCATAAGCCCCAGGGTGCGCAGGATCATTCCCAAACGGCACACCGGCAAGCCCATAACATTATAATAATCGCCTACCATTTTTTCGGCAAATAATGCTGCGCCGCCCTGGATCCCGTAAGCGCCTGCTTTGTCCATGGGTTCCTTCGATGCTACATAGCGCCAAATTTCCTTGTCTGTCAATTCACGGAAGTGAATATCCGTCACCTCTGTGCAGGTGATCGCCCGATCACCCTGTAAAACGGTCATACCCGTCATTACCTGATGATCTCTGCCGGACAGCAGATGCAACATACGGAAGGCATCCTGTTCATCCTTAGGCTTTCCCAAAATCTCACCATTGCATACCACAATGGTATCGGCGGCAATCACCACATCCGTTTCTCCCCGACAGGCTGCCTCTGCCTTTTTCCGGCTGATACGGGCAACCTCGTCATAGGCTGACTTGCTCCCGTCCATAGTTTCATCGATGTCAGAAACCTGCACGGTAAAGGGAATATGAAACAGTTTTAATAATTCCTGTCGCCGGGGGGATTGGGATGCCAGTATCAGTTTCATAAATTCATTACTCCAAGCCCCGTAAATACAGACCTCTGGTGTAAGCACCCGGGTCGAATTTCGGGGGATTTTGATATGCGGCAAGGACCTGATCCACCTCTTTTGTGTTTTCCGTGGTGAAATACAGGCGTGTTGCCCAAAGTCCCAAACGGGACAAATCGTTTTGTCTGTCCAGCCAGTTCAGTTTTTTACCGTTCAGCAGGACACTGCGGCAGGAATTTCCGTCTTTGATAATGGGGAATTCCGCACCGGTTTTGTCTGTCAGCTTCACAGCACCCAGATTGCAGGTGCACTGTCCTGTGCGCTGACGGATCAGGCAGTTTTCCGTTACCATCAGGGGCATTCTGCCGTAGCTGAAAATTTCGCAGGGGACGGCTTTGCTTACATCCCGAATCTGGGGCAGTGTCATCTCAAAGCTCAAAGTTGCAGATTCCAGATCCAGCTCCTTGGCAATGTTTACAGAAGCGGAGTTATAAAGATTTAATCCAAAATCGCCACGAATACGGAAGCCGCAGGCTCTTGCAGGCCGTATCATTCCCAGATTGCCTACCAGTGCTTCGTGAACGCCCCGTTCGTATACATCGCGCATCTGACCCTGCAATACCGCAAGCTCAGAATCCCGTACGATGCGGGGCAGCACTGCACAAATATGGGCGTGCATAGTCAGCTCCGCACAAAATTCCAAATTAGCCGCCAAAATATGCAGCGGCACATACAAGACAGCAGGTGCAAACTTTAACAGCCTGGGCGTGATCTGCTCCAGCGTGGTGACCTGCACCGTTACTTCCGGCGGTCTTCTGCTGCCCGGATATGTGATCACCCGGCTGGGCTTGCCCAGGGGATCCAGATCCCGGCGTCCCCGTTTGGCAGTAAGAGCATTCAGCGCCTCTCTGCGCATTGCGTTAATGGCAGCGGCTGACAATGTCACACCGGGATCGATCTTGGCTTTTACCTTTGTGCAATAATACGGCGTGCCGCCGGTTTTGGAGAAACGGGAGGCCAGCACCTCCTCCGTCAGCTCCGCGACGCGTGCCGGCTCCGGAACGGGGCCTTTTACGGTGCAGATATGCCCCTGGGCATCTGTCACAGAAAGCTCAGAGCCATTTTCCGTAATGTTGGCATAAAACTCGATGGGAACCAAGGGGTTTTCCACCGACTCATAAGTCTGGCGTATCTCTTTCAGCCACTGGGGATTTTCCTTGGTATCCTCCCGGATGCCAAACATTTCCTCCCCGATTCTGCCGGTGAAATAGCCGTCGGTAAAGCCCTGACGGTTAAAAGCGCGATACAGCGTTTCCATCATAGGACGGGTAACTGTGCCGGTGCTGAGCGCCTGGGCGTAAACACCGGTGACCGCCGCCACATATTCCGGGCGCTTCATCCGACCCTCCAGCTTAATAGAGGCAACGCCCATATTCTGCAATTCCTTCAAATTGTGAATCAGGCAATTATCCTTCAGGCTTAAGGGATACCGGTTTTGATACCGGCCATAGCCATAGCACTGCCGGCAAGGCTGGGCGCATCTTCCACGGTTGCCGGAACGACCACCGATGGCTGCAGACAGATAGCACTGCCCGGAGTAGCCCATACACAAAGCGCCATGGGCAAACACTTCGATTTCAATGGGAGAATTCCGGCAAATATACTGCAATTCATCCCGATTCAGCTCCCGGCTTAAAACCACACGGGAAAGTCCCCAGGCAGCGCAAAGCTGCACACCTGCCAGGGAATGTACCGACATCTGGGTGGAGCCGTGAATGGGGATCCGGGGGGCAATTTCCTTGCACAGACGAATGACGCCCAGATCCTGCACAATAAAGGCATCTACCCCGGCATCGGCCGCCTGGCGAATCAGGGTGATGACCTCCGGCATTTCCTTATCAGAAACCAGCGTATTCAAAGTTAAATGCACCGCCACCCCACGGATATGACAATACTTCACCGCCTCCACAAGCATTTGAGGGGTGAAATTCTTTGCACTTTGTCGGGCATTAAATGCGCCGCAGCCCAGATAGACTGCATTTGCGCCGTTTTGCACGGCGGCTTGCAGAGCCTCCATTGACCCTGCCGGTGCCAAAAGTTCCAACATACTGATCTCTCCGTCAGGCCGGATTTCCCCAGCCTATAATTATAGTTGCTATCATTATAACACAAAGAAAGCAAGAGTTCTACCCTGTATCATAAAAATTCACAAAAAATTCCCCCAATACCCGTCAGCGAGTATTGGGGGAATTCTTAACTGCTTATTTTTCTTCTTCGGGAACAAAATCCAATGTGATGCTGGATACCCGGGTTTTCAACTGGGTGCATTTGACACCGGCGGCGGAAAGCATCCGCTTGGAAGCCAGAGTGGTGGGCGTCGAGCCGTATTTATCTGACAAATACACCACTTCCTTTACGCCGCTTTGGATGATCGCCTTGGCACATTCGTTGCAGGGGAACAGGGCAACATACAGCTTGCTGCCCTTTAAGCTTCTGCCGTTGGCATTCAAAATGGCATTGAGCTCTGCGTGGACAACATAAGGATACTTGGTATCCTCGCCCTCCCGTTCCCAGGGGAATTCGTCGTCGGAACAGCCCTTGGGCATACCGTTGTAGCCGGTGGAAATAATAATATTGTCCTCCGATACGATGCAGGCGCCAACCTGGGTACTGGGGTCCTTGCTGCGCTTTGCTGCCAGCATGGCAATGCCCATAAAATATTCGTCCCAGCTGATATAATCCGTCCGCTTCATAACAAATCCTCCTGCGCTTTTTCTTTAGCATAACAAAGCACCTAAAAAATGTCAAGTTTTAACACGGATCTGGCTTTGCCAAACAATACAAGGCACGGTAAACACCGTGCCTTGTAAAGATTAGTATATTGCCGTGATTGTAACGGTAGTTCCGCCTACATACCAGGTGTCAGACTGATTTTCGTCTTTTGCCAAATCCCACAGGATCCAGAATTCGCCACCATCACCTGTAGAATCAAGGGAAAACACAAATTCCTCTGTGCCCCATGACCAGCCGCGTTCATCCCACTCGTGTTGTGCAGGAGTACCCAGGGTCGCACCCGTTTGATTGTTGTACAACTTGATCAACTGAGTTCCCCAGTCATCCACACGATAATAGAATTCCACTTTGACTTTGATCTTTGTATAGCCCAAAGTTTTCAAGTGCGCTTTATCCAGATTGGGCGAAATCTTATCTTTGCCGTCGGTTCTGCCTTGATTGAATCCCGAAGTCTTCCAGTGAATATAGTGTCTGTCCTTTGCGCCTTCGCCAAAATCAACAATTGTCATTGTTTTCGACCAAACCGCATAGAAAACTACATCCTCTGTAAAGATGTAATTGAATACATCTCCCGGTCTGTAGGTAGGCACGGTTGCGTTGGGATCCAGGCTCCAACCCTCAAGGGTGTATTGTGTTCGACCGAACGGGCTGGCTTCTACAGTACTATTTTTACGATACTGAACATTGATGGTATATGCCGTTCCGAAGTTACCATTGGGATGATATGTGACTTTGTAGGTGTTCAATGTCCATTTTGCATATAGTGTTACGGTGCCATTTTCTGCCGTTGTTAGGTTTGCAGACTGAATCGTCTGACCTGCGTCACCCACTTTTGTCGTGCATTCCGGCTCCAGATACCAACCGTCAAAGGACCAGCCGGGGTAAGTGGGTTTTGCACCCAGTGTAACCGCTTCGTCATAAATGCCTGCAGTATTTTGAGGCATATCACTTACTTCAGCATATGTATCCGGCAAATTGGCATCATAGGCAATGGTGTAGTCATTTTTTGCCCACTGGGCATACAAAGTCAGCACCTCGCCGGCTTCCATAGCAGGAACGGTATCCTCATCCTTGTATACTACTTCTCCGTCAGGTGTCAATGACCAGCCAGTAAAATGGTAGCCTGTCTTGGTATACAAATTCTTCGGCAGCGTCTTGCTCTCTGCCTTTTCATATACGCTCATTTCCATACCGGAAATAACACTTTCCATATCCGGCTGGGTGTAAGCATACTCACCGCCATTGCCCACATAATTCACATAGCTGTATGTATCCACATACTCGATGATTGCATCAATGGGCACATCATACGGCAAGGTTTCTACTGCGGGGTTTTCCAGGCTTTCCAAATCCGGATAGTAGAGGGTCATTTCGTGCATATTGTCCACAAAGCTATAAGTCGCCAGGGAATAATTGCCGGTTTGGGCATTGAATGCCACAATACCCAGCACATTCACATTGCCTGCGTGAACATAGCTGTAATAACCGATAGGCTTATCCGCACTGATAGTAATTTCCTTGGTGACAGAGCTGCTAATCTGTTCCATATAGGAAATGCCTACAGAAGATTCTTTACTCTGTTCATTGCCTACCTCTGTGGATCCACCCTCTACCGATGTGGTGGAATATTCCTGAGAGGTGGTGCTGGAGTTGCCGTAGCTGGCTTCCAGATGCACCTTAATCGGTGACTTTTCACCGCCAATATCCATACCTGCTGTCACATCAAAGTGCTGTTCTTTGGAGGAGCCTTCCGTCTGGGTCTTGGAATTTTGCCACTCTGTTGAGGAAGATACCGACTTTGAAACGGTTTGACCAATTGTCTTTGTGACACTATCTTCCATAGTTACTGTATCGGTCAGGGAGAAAGTAAGATCGGCTGCTTGTGTATTGTATTTCAGGTTGTCGCCCAAAACAAATTCATCCAGGACTACATGCTCCAGTGTGCCGATTTTGTACACGAAGTAATAGGTCTTTTCAACCGGATCGTAATAGAAGGGCGTAACCTCCTTCGCATCATCGTAAACATTCGCCAGATTGCGCTGTACTTTCCAGTTTGCGGTCAACTCAAGATCGCCGGTGGTTCCCTTGGGAATCTCGGTATACGGTTTTCCGTTTTCATCTGTCCAATTGACAAATTTCAGACCATTCCATTTGGGGTCTGCCAAAACGATCCGGTCTTCTACGGTATAGGATCTGGTATTGGGCGTGCTGATAGCATTGCTATTTTCAGGCGCATTGCGGAAATAAATCGTGTAGGTTTCCAAAGTCCAGTATGCATAGAGGTTATAATTTTTTGTGCTTCCAGCCTCAATGGAATCCACAAATGCTCCGCTACCATTGGGTGCAGTATACCAGCCCACAAAGGTATATCCGGGTAATTCCAGCTTTGGCAATGCATCCACACCCTCGTGTTCTGCATACTGCACAAGGTCAGGATATTCCGCGCCATTGAGATTATGGTATGTAATAGAGTGATAGTTAGCTTCCAGTTTGGGAACTTCCTGCTGCGCCACAATAACCTGTCCGCACACATCGCAGTGAGAGCCTTCGGTCAGGCCGGGGGTGGTGTAGCTAGGCACAACTGCCGCATCCACAACCGGAGTATGACCGTTTGCGGCAATTATGGTGTCTGCAAGTGCAATCTCATTTGCAGCTTCTGCGTCACCGAAATACTTGGCACAACCGTCACAGTACCAGTAGGCAATGTGGCCTTCTTCGGTACAGGTTGCAGCCTTTGCTTCCGTTGCGGTCATAGCTTCGTGGGCGCAATCTGCCTTTTTGGCAGGATACAAAACAGCATTATAGCCATCCGGGTCAGTCTGGCTGCCATCGGAAATATATTGACTCAAGCGAATCAGGTCACGGGTGTTCACTCTGCCGTCACCGGTAACATCACAGGCATCTGCAATCACTTCCGCATTATAACCTTCCGGGTCCGTTGTGCAGCCGTCGGAAATATACTGACTCAAACGCACCAGGTCGCGGACATTGATTCTGCCATCATTGTTGACATCACCGGGTTTGTAAGTGATGACCCGGGCGCCGCCATCGGTGATATCCAGGATAACATCATTTTCATTGCCATCGATCACATCACCGGGGAGATAGGTAACGCGCACCGGCAAAATTTCATCGTTTTCCACATCCTCTGCCACCCGGAAAGTCAGGGTCAGGATCACACCGTCCACAACCGTATTCACTTCGTTGGCATACCAAACAAAGTTTGTGCCTTTGGCATTATAACGACTGGGCGCAGTGTAGGACATATCTGCAAATGCTTCGCCGGAGGCATTTGCAATCAGGGTTAAGCTTTCATCCCAGGAAACACGCAGGGTTGCGCCTAAAATACCGGGATTTTCCGTGATCACCAGGTTAATATCCACGGTACCGCCGGGAGCGGCGCTTACTTCCTCGACTGTCAGTACGGCTGTGCTTTCCACACCTGCCGCCCGGACCGTTGCCGGAATCATCGAAACAATCAATATCACTGTCAAAAGCAGAGAAATTATCTTTTTCATACACTTTACTCCTTCACTGTTTTTTACACTAGTGAATTAACCTGCAATAATATTGCCGTATACAAACTCCAGATTGACATCCCGGTCATTTGCATCATAGGTGTTATTGGAATCGCAAGTCATAGTAATGGGATATGCGCCTGCTGCAGTACCTGCATTAATCTTAAATGTCAAGGTCAGCACCGTGCCATTGCAGGCAGCGGGATCATTGGCGTACCACATAAAGTTACTGCCTTTTCTCAACCGGCTGGGGGCGGTATAGGTGAAATCACCCATCGCTTCACCGCTTTCGGCAGAAATCAATGTTAATGCTGCATCATCAAACTGAACTTTCAGGCTCATTGCATACAGTTCCGGGCTATTAAACAGATCGAAGGCGATCTTTATTTCATCACCTGCTGCGCCAGCACCGTTGCCGATGACAATGGTGGGTGCAGTGATTTGTGTGTAGGTTGCAGTCACCACCAGATTGCCGGTAATGTTATCAAACGCCTTATCCCAACCGGCAAAGATGTAACCTGCACGGGTAGGAGCAGCAGGCGCGGTAGCTGCCTTGCCGGAAGCTACGGACTCACTTTTCAGGACTGTGCCGTCCCAATCAGCAAAGGTAACCGTGTATTTTGCAGATGCATCCAGATTCTGGACTGTGCTGCGGATGGCACCACCTGCAGTAGATTCAGCAACTGCGCTGATCTTCATATCGGAAATGCCGGCAATACCGGAAATGGTCAGCTGGAACACCTTGCCCGCAACGCCGTTTCTGAAGCTGGAGTAAACCTGCTTTACCATATCTTCCGGGAAGGTATAGGTCTGCTTACAAGCGCCGTTATCCCAGCTTAACTGCACAGTAATGGCAACACCGTTGTCTGCGCCGCCGTCAGCAAGCAGGCTGACAGTAGTGGTATCAAAATTGGGAATAAAAATGTACTGTGCGTAAGAATTGTCCGCTGCCGTTCTCAGCATTTGCTGATAGGTCGCATTGGCGAACATATAGCAATTTTCAGCCGGATTCCAGACAGGCAGCAGGCCATTATTATCACCAACGATGGTAAGCATACCCTGTTCAACTGCAATTTTACCGCCGCCGGAGATACAACCCCTCAATACACCTACCATCTCAGCAGACAGTGTATGCCCATTCAAATTCAGTGTAACGCCTCCGGG
>JAEIGA010016503.1_pt1 | contig 11232 bp, 7 predicted proteins | sample 9270691 | NCBI WGS metagenome assembly JAEIGA01 (sample SAMN17057246, study PRJNA624740) | gut metagenome | biome: biome; isolation source: fecal sample | host: Bos grunniens | place: China: Xizang | collected 2019
ACGGCGAGTAAACAAAAAAATAGCCAAAGCGACGCACGGGGCGAAACATTGGCTACTATTATTATAATAGGTATAAACTATTTGGCGAGGCGCTTGTAAGTCTCAAGACGGAGTTTGGCAAACTCTTCGGTCTTGGCAAGCAATTCCTCGGCTCTGTCAGGGAACATCTTGTAGAGAGAAGCAAAACGCACCTCACCATTCAAGAAGTCCTGGAACTTACTCCAATCCGGCTCTTTGGAATCAAGAGAGAAAGGATTTTTGTCCGTACCCTCAAGAGCAGGATTGTAACGATAGAGGTGCCAGTAGCCACATTCTACCGCCAATTTCTCCTCCTTCTGACTCAAGCCCATACCCGCTTTCAAACCGTGGTTGATACAAGGAGCGTAAGCAATGATGAGTGAAGGACCGTCGTAAGCCTCAGCCTCTTTCAAAGCATTGAGGAACTGAACAGGAGAGGCACCCATAGCCACTTGCGCCACATAAACATAACCATAGCTCATTGCCATCATACCCAAATCCTTCTTGCGAATCTTCTTACCAGAAGCCGCAAATTTGGCAATGGCACCCGCAGGCGTTGATTTAGAAGACTGACCACCGGTATTGGAATATACCTCGGTGTCAAGCACCAGCACATTCACATTCTCGCCGCTTGCCAACACATGGTCCAAACCGCCGTATCCAATATCGTATGCCCAACCATCACCACCGAAGATCCACTGGCTACGAGCAGGAAGGAAGGACTTGTACTCCAACAAGGAATCGCAGATTTCACAGCCACATTCTTCCATCAAAGGAACCAACTTGTCGGCCACCTCACGGGTAATTTTGGCATCATTGCGATTCTCCAACCATTGCGTAAAGAGCACCTTCATTTCAGAAGTACAGCACTCACAAGAAAGACCTTTTTCCATCAAATTGGCAACCGTCTGACGAGCACGGTCAGAACCCACTTTCATACCCAGACCAAACTCAGCATTGTCCTCAAAGAGAGAGTTTTGCCATGCGGGACCATGACCCTCTGCGTTGGTACAATAAGGAGAAGCAGGGAAAGAAGCACCATAGATAGAAGAGCAACCGGTCGCATTGGCAATCATCATGTGGTCGCCGAACAACTGGGTAATAGCTTTTACATAAGGAGTCTCACCACAACCGGCACAAGCACCGCTAAACTCAAACAAAGGCTGTGAGAACTGGCTGTTCTTCACATTGGCAGCCTTGGGAACGATATTGTCTTTGTAACCGATCTTACTGTTCAAGTAGTTAAAGTTAGCCTGCTCGACGGTCTCGCTGTCGTAAGGAACCATAGCCAAGGCTTTCTCTTTGGCCGGACATACATCCATACAGTTGCCACAACCCGTACAATCTGCAGGAGATACCTGAAGCGTGAAGAAGTAATCCTTCAAAACAGCCTTGCCTTGCTGACGTTTGATGGTATCGGGAGCCGCTGCCGCCTCTTCCGCTGTCATCAAGAAAGGACGAATGGCAGCGTGAGGACAAACAAAAGCACAAGTGTTACATTGGATACAGTTATCAGGAATCCAATTCGGCACTTTTACAGCCACCCCACGTTTCTCATAAGCAGATGTTCCGCAAGGAATGGTACCATCCGCCATATCTGCAAAGGCGCTGACAGGAAGTTTGTCACCCTGCTGTGCATTAACCACATCGGCAATGTTCTTCACGAAAGCGGGCGCTACGCGAGAGGCGTTGGGATTGACAAATTTAGCATTGATATTGGCCCAATCGGCAGGAATTTCTACTTTGACATACTCGCCACCGCGGTCAACCGCCGCATAGTTCATCTTGACGATATTCTCACCTTTCTTACCATAGCTTTTCTCGATGGCCTTCTTCATATAGCTGACCGCCTCCTCATAAGGGATAATGCCCGTAATCTTGAAGAAGGCACTCTGCAAAATGGTGTTGGTACGACCGCCCAAACCGATTTCAGAAGCAATTTTGGTCGCGTTGATAATGTAAAGGGTTACATTCTTCTTGCCGATGATGGCCTTTACATGGTCAGGAATACGGGCAAGCGTCTCTTGTTCATCCCAAAGACTATTGAGCAACAAAGTACCATTTTCCTTGATTCCCTCCAATACATTATATTTATATAGGTAAGAAGGAACGTGACAAGCCACAAAATCAGGCGTACTTACCAAATAGGGAGCCTTGATAGGACTATCGCCGAAACGAAGGTGTGAACAAGTGTAGCCACCTGATTTTTTAGAATCGTAATCAAAATATCCCTGCGCATATTTGCTAGTGTGGTCACCGATAATCTTAATCGTATTCTTATTGGCACCCACTGTACCATCTGAACCCAAACCGAAGAATTTACACTCGGCCGTACCCGGCTTCACGATAGAAATTTCAGGTTTGAGAGGCAAGCTCTTGAAAGTCACATCATCCACAATACCGATAGTAAAATCGTCCTTGGGAGCAGCCTGTTCAAGATTTTCGTAAACAGCAACAATCTGTGAAGGAGAAGTATCCTTGGAAGAAAGACCATAACGACCTCCCACAATCACAGGCGCATTCTCTTTGCCTTGGAAAATAGCTTTTACATCCACATACAAAGGCTCACCCACCGCACCGGGCTCTTTCGTACGATCAAGCACAGCAATTTTACGAACAGACTCGGGAAGAGCCTTCAAGAAATATTTGGCAGAGAAAGGACGATACAGACGAACAATCAAAAGACCTACTTTCTTGCCTTTTGCCGTCAGATAATCGATGGTTTCCATAATGGTTTCAGTCACAGAACCCATCGCGATGATTACATTCTCAGCATCCGGAGCACCATAATAATCGAAAGGACGATACTGACGACCAGTCAATTCGCTGATTTCGCCCATATAACGAGCCACGATATCAGGAACCGCGTCATAATAACGATTCGCAGCCTCACGAGCCTGGAAATACACGTCACCGTTTTGGGCGGTTCCGCGCGTTACCGGCGCATCAGGAGAAAGCGCTTTCTTACGGAAGGCCGCCAACGATTTTTCGCTAATCATGGATTTGAGCGCCGCCTCATCCAGCAATTCGATTTTCTGAATTTCGTGAGAAGTGCGGAAGCCATCAAAGAAGTGCAAGAAAGGAACACTGGCCTTAATCGCTGACAAATGAGCCACAGCGGCCATATCCTCAGCCTCCTGCACAGAAGCGGAAGCCAACATGGCAAAACCGGTCTGACGGCACGCCATCACGTCTTGATGGTCTCCAAAAATTGAAAGCGCCTCGGCCGCCAATGCACGGGCAGACACATGGAACACGGTAGGAAGAAGCTCTCCGGCAATCTTATACATATTGGGAATCATAAGAAGGAGTCCCTGAGATGCCGTAAAGGTCGTTGTCAAAGCTCCTGCCTGCAATGAGCCGTGCACAGCACCACTCGCGCCTCCCTCACTCTGCATCTCGGTCACTTTGACCACCTCTCCAAAAAGATTTTTCTTTCCTTGTGAAGCCCATTCATCCACATACTCCGCCATCGTTGAGGACGGGGTGATAGGATAGATAGCAGCATGTTCACTGAATAGATAAGCAATGTGCGCAGCTGCCCAGTTACCATCACAAGTTGTGAATTTTTTTACATTAGCCATACGTTTTAATTATTTTATGAATTAGTTTTCTGCCTTAAAAGACACACTGGTGTCAAATAAAACACCATACAACAAATTTAATACAATAAATCGTACCAAACAAGAAAAAAACGCAATTTTTTTACAACGCAAAAATCATAGTTAAAGCAGAATAAAGAGAGCTTTCTCAATAAATTGTGAATATCGGGAAAAATCGGTATCTTTGTAGGATTAACAAACCCTCTTATATAGAGTATAACGAACAGATTATGTCTATCTTCAAAGGAAAAACCCTACTGATTACCGGTGGAACCGGAAGTTTCGGAAACGCAGTACTTGAACGATTCCTCAATACCGATATCGGAGAGATCCGTATCTTCTCCAGAGACGAGAAAAAACAGGATGATATGCGTCACTACTACCAGGCCACCCAACCGGAAGTTGCCGGAAAAATCAAATTCTATATTGGCGATGTGCGCTCGCTTGAAAGCACCCGCAGCGTCATGGGCGGAGTAGATTTTATTTTCCATGCAGCAGCGCTCAAACAAGTGCCCAGTTGTGAGTTTTTCCCGATGGAAGCCGTCCGTACCAACATCATCGGCACCGACAACGTACTGACCGCCGCCATCGAAGCCGGGGTTGAATCCGTGATTTGCCTCTCCACCGACAAGGCCGCCTACCCGGTCAACGCCATGGGTATTTCAAAAGCCATGGAAGAAAAAGTAGCCGTAGCAAAATCCCGTTATTCCGGCAAGACCCGTATCTGCTGCACCCGCTATGGCAATGTGATGTGCTCACGCGGCTCTGTCATTCCCTTGTGGATCGACCAGATTCGCAACGGCAACCCCATCACCATCACGGACCCGAGCATGACGCGTTTTATCATGAGTCTGGATGAAGCGGTGGATTTGGTTTTGTTTGCCTTTGAAAATGGAGAAAGCGGCGATATTTTTGTTCAGAAAGCCCCTGCCTGCACCATTCAGACCCAGGCTGAAGCCGTCTGCAAGCTGTTCGGAGCCGACACCAAAAACATCAAAGTCATCGGTATCCGTCACGGCGAGAAGAACTACGAAACCCTTCTGACCAACGAAGAGTGCGCCAAGGCAGAAGATATGGGCAATTTCTACCGCGTGCCTTCTGACAACCGAGGCTTGAACTACGACAAATACTTCAATCAAGGAAATATAGAGCGCAATCCACTCAGCGAATTCAACTCCAAAAACACCGTGCAGTTGAATGTAGAGCAGACTGCCGAGAAAATCGCCTCACTCAAATACATTCAGGAAGAACTCGCCAAACAATAGGTATGAAAATTTTGGTTACCGGCGCCGCCGGCTTCGTAGGCAAAAATCTCTGCACCAGTCTGAAAAACATTCGGGACGGAAAAGACAAAACACGCCCTTTCTGCATTTCGGAGATTTTCGAATACGATATCGATTCTTCCCAAGAATTATTGGAAGAAGCTTGTCAAAAAGCGGATTTTGTCTTCAATCTCGCGGGCGTAAACCGCCCCACCGACCCGGCAGATTTCCAAAAAGGCAATTTCGGTTTTGCCTCCACCCTGCTTGACACTTTGGAAAAATATGGCAACAAAGCGCCCGTCATGCTTTCCAGTTCCCAACAAGCCTCCTTGTGCGGACGTTTTGGCAACTCCGAATACGGACGCAGCAAAAAAGCGGGCGAAGATTTGTTCTTGGAATATGCCCGACGCTGTGGCTCACGGGTGCTGATTTACCGTTTCCCCAACATCTTCGGAAAATGGTGCCGTCCCTCCTACAATAGCGCCATTGCCACATTTTGTCACAATTTGGCCAACGGACTCCCCATTCAGGTAAACGACCCTTCGGTGGAAATGGAAGTGCTGTATATCGATGATTTGGTGGAGGAAATGATGCGCGCGCTGCAAGGAAAGGAAAATCGTTGCGACTTTGTGGGTATGGACTGCCAGCCCAACGAAAACGGTCCTTACTGCTACTGCCCCATCACCCATCATTGCACTTTGGGCGAAATTGTACAAATGATTGAAAACTGCCGTGATTTCTCCCATGATATGACCGTGCCGGAAATTCCTGCCGGTTCCTTGCAGAAGAAATTATTTTCTACCTATTTAAGTTACCTGCCCGCCGACAAAGCCATCGTGCCGTTGAAGATGAACATCGACGCACGCGGTTCGTTCACCGAATTGTTGCATAGCAAAAATGTCGGACAGGTCAGCATCAACATCAGCAAACCCGGCATTACCAAAGGCGAACATTGGCACCATAGCAAATGGGAACTGTTCATCGTGGTCAAAGGCGAAGGACTCATCCAGATGCGTCACGAGACACAGCCCGATGCCCCCATTCTGGAGTACCGTGTATCCGGCGAGAAAATTGAAGCGGTGTATATGCTTCCCGGCTACACCCACAACATCATCAACCTGTCTGACACGGAAGATTTGGTAACCGTCATGTGGGCCAACGAAAGCTTTGACCCCGCCCACCCTGACACTTTTTATGACCCTGTAAATCAATAAAATATGGCCTCTTTCAAAAACAACGGCAAACTCAAATTGCTCATCATTGTCGGCACTCGCCCTGAGATCATTCGCCTGGCTGCGGTCATCAAAAAATGCCGCCGCTATTTCGACACCCTTTTGGCACACACAGGACAAAACTATGACTACAACCTCAATGGTATCTTCTTCAAAGACCTGGGATTGGACGACCCTGATGTGTATTTGAACGCCGTCGGAGAGGATTTGGGAGCCACTATGGGCAATATCATCGACAAAAGCTACAAACTTATGGTCGAGACCCGTCCTGACGCCGTCTTGGTTTTGGGCGACACCAACAGTTGCCTGAGCGTCATCGGCGCCAAACGTCTGCACATTCCCATCTTCCACATGGAAGCCGGAAACCGTTGCAAAGACGAATGTCTGCCCGAAGAGACCAACCGCCGCATTGTCGATATTATTTCCGATGTCAATCTGGCTTACAGCGAGCACGCACGCCGATATTTGGCCGATTGCGGACTCCCCAAAGAGCGCACCTATGTCACAGGCTCCCCCATGGCCGAGGTGTTGCATGAGAACCTGCCCGCTATTGAAAAATCTGACATCCACGAACGCTTGGGCTTAACAAAAGGAAAATACATTTTGCTCAGTGCCCACCGTGAGGAAAACATTGACACAGAAGCCAATTTCAACTCGCTTTTCAACGCCATCAACGCCTTGGCCGAGAAATATGACATGCCCATTCTGTATAGCTGCCACCCGCGCAGCCGTAAGAAGTTAGAAGAGAGCGGCTTTGTCTTGGACCCGCGTGTCATTCGCCACGAACCTTTGGGATTTCACGACTATAACTGTCTGCAAATGAACGCCTTTGCCGTCGTTTCCGACTCCGGCACCCTTCCCGAAGAATCCTCTTTCTTCACCAGCGTCGGACACCCCTTCCCTGCCGTTTGCATCCGCACCTCCACCGAGCGCCCCGAAGCCATTGACAAAGCCTGCTTCATCATCGCCGGCATCGATGGCAATAGTTTGCTGCAAGCCGTAGAATGTGCTGTAGATTGCTGTCAGGCTGGCGACAACGGCATTCCCGTCCCTGATTATACCGACAAATGTGTCAGCACCAAAGTCGTAAAAATCATCCAGTCTTACACAGGCATTGTCAATAAAATGGTGTGGCGAAAATTCTGAAACAGCCCCGTCATATCGTAAAATTCGGCGTAGGCCTTCTGCTCGCAGCCGCCCTTATCTACTTGGCTTTCAACAAAGTAGATTGGCAACTCTTTTGGGCCGGAATGGCGGACTGCCAATGGTGGTGGGTCGCCGCATCCATGGGAGCCGGCGTCAGTGCTTTGGTGCTTCGCGGATTTCGTTGGCGTAGACTTTTGCTTCCCATTGAGCCGGCAACCACACGCACACGTGCCACCGCCGCCTATTGCATTGGCAACCTCTGCAACAGCGTATTTCCTGCCAGCGGTGAATTGGTCCGTAGCGCACTTGCCTCAACGCATCCCCAAAAAGATTACGACAAAGTCTTGGGCACGGCGGCCGCAGAACGCGTCATTGACCTCTTATGCCTAGCGTTGATTTTACTAGCCGTAGCCATTGTAGGGTGGGATTTTATCGGACAATTTGTCACAGAAAACATCCTCGCGCCCGTTGCCAACGACTTGATAGGCAGCAACATCCTATGGGGCATCGGCTGCGGTCTATTGCTCATCACAGGCACACTCCTGCTATTTAAGTTTGGAAAGAATTTTTCGTTGATTCACCGCATCCGCCACTTCCTGCAGGGCGTATGGGCCGGCATTATCAGCATAAAAAAGATGAAAAAAACGTCTTGCTTTCTGCTTGATACCGCCTTAATTTGGGCTTTGTATTGGTTCCAGATTATCGCCATTTCCCACGCGCTGTCGCTGGATTTACTACCCAAAGACGCCTTGTTGCTATCGGCACTCGGTAGTATTGCGTCCGTCATTCCCGTACCCGGTGGAATGGGCGCATACCATTATATTATAGCACTGACTCTGTCCGTGCTATATGGATTTGATTGGAATCAAGGAATTTTAATGGCCACCCTCTGCCACGAATCTCAATTGCTGGTTTCCCTGGCCAGTGGAGCGGGTGCCTACTTTATTTTACCAAGCGATAAAGGGTGGAGAGTCCGTTAAACTCATCCATTTTCATCTCAATCAACTGGCCATTCTTCTTGAGATAGGTGATTTCAATATGGCTATAGCCTCGAGCCTGTTTCTTGACAGCATCCAACACAACCAAGTAACAATCTCCTTGTTCTTTCACTTCGAGCGTCGTATTCTGCTCTTTTGACAACTTTTCCAGCTGACCGGAGAAGGAATAGAGCAAGGTATTACTCAGATTACGCATGGGAAGATTTTTGCTCAAGTCATATTTCATCGTCTTACCCTCGCGACGATTGAGCATTTTGCCATTTTCAATCAAGAATTTCTCTGTATCTACAGTATATTCCATAGACAGATAGTTGTCGCTTCTATAGGTCAAAGTCCCCTGAAAGGTCTGCTTGGGCTTTCTTGGATTGGTGCGTTCCTCTGAAAATTTGGAAGTGGTTTCAGAAATCTTGGCACACAAGGAAGCGATGTTTTTAATCATTTGCTCCTGTGAAGCCGCAGACAGACTAAGAGTCAGCAACAGGGAAAATACAAAACTAATCAGACGTTTCATTTCATTATACTTTTTTTGAACCAACGGTTGTGCAAAAACAAACGGAACAACAGCGGTTGCAAGACATAGGTAATCAAAATCGATGCCGTCATTCCTATAAGGGTGCAGACACCGATGGAATGGATGGCAGGGTGTACAGCAAAAATCAAAGAGGAGGTTACGACAAAGAGCGCAAAAGCAGAGAATAGAATCGCGGCTTTATGGCAAGTCAGAAGTCGATATGCCCCTGTCTTGTATTTGTTAATCAAGCCTTCCATGACAAAAATACTGTAATCCACACCGATACCAAAGATAAAGGTGGAGATCATAATATTAATCAGGTTGAACTGAAGTCCTAAAAGATACATCATACCTTGCACAACATACCAGCTGAGGAACATGGGAAGGAAGGCAATCAGGGTCGTCACGATGTTGCGGAAGGTAAGCAAAAGCACAATCAAGACGAAAAGTGAAGACACCAAAAGCGCCACATCAAAATCATCGTGAACGATTTGCACCATATCTCCCGTGTAATAGAAAGGATCCAAAATCACCGCGCCGGGAATGGCATTAACCTGGTCATTTACCGTCTTGATATCGTTCTTGAGCATCAAGGCTGAAGTCAAAATCAGATAACCGGTATCCGAAACCTCCACATAATTACACAAGAATGCTTCCGGAATCACGCCTGCATCGATAATCGACGTGGGTGAATAATCAGCCTGCGCCATAGCGGTAAAAGTTCCGGGAATATCCAGTCCGACTGAATCGCTCCACGCATATTTTGCATCCTGTTTCTGAAGCAGACGCTCTGTTTTACGGATACGGGAATTATTCCAATACTTCTTCCAGCGGGCTATATTCTTCTCTTGCTCCTGCTCGGGAACAAGCAACATATCCGCCGAACTGTAACTCGAAACCAAACCCTCTTCTTGCAAAAGGGAAAGCTTATCGACTATCTTTCGGCTGATGAGCACCGCGCTATCCAGCGTGCTGGCGCTCGCCACATAATACATAGACGAATAACCGCCATTCACCTTGTCATTATAGAGTTTTTCACTCTTCAAGGTGGCCGGATCGAGATAACCTATATTGTTCAAATCATTGTCAAATCCTACTTTTTTAGAGAAAAAGACACCTACAAGACAAATAATAGAAAAGACAACTACGACGATTTTATTGCGATCAAGCGGGTAGGAATTGATTTTATTAACGATTTCAAAGGCCTTTTCATTCTTTCTATTATCCTTCTCGCGCAAGAAATGAGGCAAGAACACCAGAACAAAGAAGGTGGTCGCAATCAACGAGATAGAAGCAAAAACACCAAAATCGCTCAGCAATTCGCTGGAAGTCAGCAACAAAGCGGCAAATGCGCCCACCGTCGTAAGACAACCCAAACACACAGGTTTCGCCTGCTCTTCCAACAGACGCTCCATATCACTGACATATTTATAATGCGTCAAGACATGAAGACAATAACTCATCGCCACACCCATCACAATCGCACCAATACCCATGGCAATGATGGAGAGACTGCCTTTAATCAGATAGACCGAGCCGAGCGCAATTAAAATACCGTACAAGATATGTACAAGCAAGTGCCAAAGTGTGGACTTGGTCTTGAAACACAAAGCGATGACAAAACAAATGATAATCAAGGAAATACCCACTGTTGCCAGCAAATCCTTCTTAATCTGACCGGCATTGTGGCAACTGGTTATCACATTTCCATGGAAGAGGTTCTCCATATCAGGATGCTCAACCGACCAAGCTTCGCGGGTATCGGAAAGCAAATCATTCAGGTAACCGGAGGCTTGAGAATCCATGGAGTCAAAACTCGGAGTCAGGAAAGCCATAACCACCGTACCATCGGAAGAAAAGAGGTGGCCATCTTTCAAAACCATCCCTCCCATCTGAGGCATTTCGGGAAGATATTCCCCCGCGGCAATTTTATCAATCACCTCTTCATCGAGCAGACTGTCAAGTTTGGGATAGACTTCTTCAGGAATATAGGCCGGCAGATTATCCAAGGCGAACCAAAGGATGTTCATCATATCGTTCTCATCAAGACGATACAAACAATTGGCAATCAATCCTTTTTCATCATGGCTGATAAGCGAATCCACATAAGCGTCCATCGCAGCAGCCAAGCGGGTACTTTCTGCAGCTGTACTATCTTTGGCCTGTATAAGAATAAAAACCTTATCCTTTACCTTAATATTACTAAAGGCGATTCCGCTCTTGGTACTGTCCTCGGTCTTGGGGAGCAAGGTCGCGATATTTTCCTCAAAATGAAGACGCGAACCCAGAATACCTCCAACAAGCGCCGAACCAATCATGAAAATATACATCAGCGCCTTATGAGTAGAGAAAAATCTATATAGTTTGACGAACGGATTCATATTTTGGCAAATTAACAATAATAAAAAATCAGGCAAATATAGGACTTTTTCCGCAAAATATACTATATTTGTCTTGTAATAA
>JAEIGA010016504.1_pt1 | contig 11231 bp, 7 predicted proteins | sample 9270691 | NCBI WGS metagenome assembly JAEIGA01 (sample SAMN17057246, study PRJNA624740) | gut metagenome | biome: biome; isolation source: fecal sample | host: Bos grunniens | place: China: Xizang | collected 2019
ACGATCGTCGGAAACTGGTACTCTAAACACTACATCGACGCGAAAGACGCCGCGCTTAAAATCGTCCCGCGACTTAAAGACCTTGAAAAGCGCTCACTTGCTTTTACGCGTAAAATCATCGCGCTTGATGCGCCTGACGTGATTAAGGAGGCCGCGCTCTCCAATCTCGCCGTATTAAAGAGCCAAACCGTCTTTCGCATCCCGAGCGGCCACTTTATGGGTTGGGAAGGCTCGTTCCACCATGAAGGATCCTGCCATGGAAGCTGCACGCACGTATGGAATTACGAGAATGCCGTAGCATGTCTCTTTCCAGATCTTGCGCGTTCGATGCGCGACGTAGAATTCAATTATTCAATGAATCCTATATCTGGAGCGATGGACTTTAGAACGCCCCTTCCGCTCGGCTCTGAACTTAAGGGCGCTGTCGCGGCCGACGGCCAGATGGGAACGATCATGAAAGTCTACCGCGATTGGAAAATAAGCGGAGACGACGAGTGGCTGAAATCAATTTGGCCGAAGGTAAGAAAAGCGCTCGAATTCGCATGGTGCGGCGAGGGAGTCCACAAATGGGATAAAGAGTGGCAAACGGTCGGGTGGGACGCTAAAAAGTCTGGCCTTATGGACGGCGAACAGCACAACACGATGGACGTAAACTACTATGGTCCCAATTCTCAGATGGGCTTTTGGTACTTAGGCGCTCTCAGAGCGGCCGAAGAAATGGCGAAAGCGACGCGCGATAATGATTTTGCAGCCGAATGCCGCGCCATTTTCGAGAAAGGCTCTAAACGCATTGACGAAGAACTCTTTAACGGAGAGTATTACGAGCAGAGAATCCCCGAGGGCCGCGGCGAACTGAGATACCAGCTCGGCAAATGCTGCCTCGTCGATCAGCTCGTCGGTCAGCAGATGGCCCACCTTTGGGATTTAGGCGATCTCGCGAAAAAGGACAACCTGAAAACGACGTGCCGTTCAATCATGAAGTATAACTTCCTGGCCGACTTTACGCATCACTTCAACAATATGCGCACGTACTGCGCAGGCGAAGAGGCGGGGCTTCTCATGGGCAGCTGGCCCCGCGGTCGCGAAAAGATACCCTTCCCTTATTTCGGAGAGGTGATGACGGGCTTTGAATATGTCGCCGCCGCCGAAATGATATTCCAGGGGCTCGACGACGATGCCGTGAAGGTAATTAAGGCCATACGCGACCGCCACGAGGGGCTTAAGCGCAATCCGTTCAACGAGCCTGAATGCGGCCACAACTACGCGCGTTCCATGGCGAGCTGGAACTGCCTCTTAGCGTGGCTCAAAATGCACAACGGCGATGTAAACGCCGTCATCAGCCGTTGATGACAGCTTAGGTCGCGCGTAAAAAAAAGACTCGCCGATTTTAGGGCGAGTCTTTTTGTCCGAAGTCCGGCTGACGGCGGCCGAGAAACGACTTGCGGCCGTTTCGTTTTTTATTTGAACGGTTGCGGTTGGCGGGGTGAACCCACGGCGCCGGAGCAAGCCCTTCGCCCTCCTTGCCGTTTTTCCTGTCTGCAACGGAACTGTGATACGGATGATCGCGATCTACGGGAATCGTCTTTTTGATAAATCTCTCGACCGCCTTAAGCTGATTGCGCTCCGCCGAAGTTACAAAGCTTATCGCCGCGCCGGATTCGCCAGCGCGAGCGGTTCGGCCGATACGATGGACATAACTCTCGGTTTCAAGCGGCAGCTCCATATTGATCACGCACGACACATCGGGGACGTCGATGCCGCGGCTGGCGATGTCGGTCGCGACGAGAACTCTCACGTCTCCGCGCCTGAAACCTTCAAGCGCACGCGTACGCTGATTCTGGGTTTTGTCGGAATGGATCGCCGCCGACGGAATCTTAGCGCGGAAGAGCTTCTTGTTGACTCTGTCGGCGCCGTGGCGCATTTTTGCAAAAACGATAACCTTGTTCCATTCGGGATGATTCTCGAGGAGATGAATCAAAAGCGAATCCTTGTCGTTCTTCTCGACCATCATAACGCGCTGATTAATCTTCTCGACGGTAGGAGTTTCGGGGGCAATCGTTATCTCGACAGGATCGGTGACAAGTTCCGAGGCAAGCTTGCGGATCTGAGGCGACATCGTAGCCGAAAAGAAAAGCGATTGACGCGCCTTCGGAAGCTTGGATATGATCCGCTTGATGTCCGGAAGAAAGCCCATATCAAGCATCCTGTCGGCCTCGTCAAGAACAAAACACTCGACTTGATCGAGGAAGATTATCCCCTGGGTCATCAAATCAATAAGACGCCCGGGGCACGCGATCAATGTCTCGGCACCCTTCTTTATCTCCTTTACCTGACCGTACTGGGAAACGCCGCCAAAAACACACGCAAACGGCAATCCCGCATGCTTGGAGTACTTTCTGACATTCTCGGCCGTCTGCGCCGCGAGCTCCCGCGTGGGCGATAAGACAAGCGCCCTGGGATGGCCGGTACGGCGAGGCTTGCGGACTTTGACAAGATGATTTAAAATCGGCAGCATAAACGCTGCGGTCTTACCGGTGCCGGTTTGGGCGCAACCTATAAGATCGCGACCTTTGAGCAGAACCGGTATCGCCTCTTCTTGAATCGGGGTAGGAGTTTTATAGCCTGCGTCGGCAACTGCGTGTTGTAGTTTCTGATCGAGCTTGCCGAAAATATTGCCTTCGAACATCGTCTTGACCCGTAAGTTGATGAAAAATGGTGGCGAGAAAGGGGATCGAACCCTTGACCTTAGGCTTATGAGTCCTGCGCTCTACCAACTGAGCTATCTCGCCAAAGACTTATTGCTTAAACACAACGAGAATATATGATACCAAATATCCCACCCGCTCGTCAATAGGTGCACGATTTTTATTTGCAAAAAAATGTTGGAGTCTGCAACAGGCCACTTTTTGATATAATTTACACAGCCAAAATCAGAAAACCCAGCGCCATGAGCGATATCGCAAAGAACATCCTCGAAAGAATCGGCAAATCGCCGTTAATCGAAATATCGAATAAACTCAACAAAGGCGGAGCGCGCGTGCTCGCCAAGGTTGAATATTTCAATCCCGGCGGCAGCGTAAAAGACCGTATCGCGCTCGCTATGATCAACGCGGCCGAAGAGTCTGGCGCTCTGAAGCCCGGAGCGACCATTATTGAGCCTACAAGCGGAAATACCGGCGTCGGACTGGCGCTCGTGTCGGCCGTCAGAGGATATCGCCTCATCCTGACTATGCCTGAAACGATGAGCGTGGAGCGCCGCAAGCTCGCAGCCGCATACGGAGCGGAAATTATCCTTACGCCCGGCGATGCCGGAATGCAGGGCGCAATCGACAAGGCCGAAGAACTACGCGGGGCAACGCCCGGAGCCGTTATTCTCCAGCAGTTCGAAAATCCCGCAAACCCCGAACACCACTACCGCACTACCGGCCCCGAAATATGGACGGCGACAAACGGAGAAATTTCAGCCTTTGTCGCAGGCGTCGGAACTGGCGGAACGATCACGGGCACGGGAAAATTTCTAAAGGAACAGAATCCTTCAATCAAAATCGTCGCCGTCGAGCCGGACACCTCAGCGGTTCTTTCGGGCAAAAAACCGGGCCCTCACAGACTACAGGGAATCGGCGCGGGGTTCATACCGAAAGTCCTCGACACATCGCTTCTCGACGAGACGATCGCCGTCTCGGCGGAAAACGCCGGAAATCTGGCGCGCGCCGCCGCCGCTAAAGAGGGGCTGTTCGTCGGCATCTCCTCCGGAGCGGCGCTTTGGGCCGCAATCGAACTGAGCAAGCGCGAAGAATTCGCGGGTAAGACCGTCGTCGCGCTTTTGCCGGATACAGGAGAGCGATATCTCTCCACCTGGCTTTTTGAATGACTTACCGCACGACGGCGGCGTATACGCACACGACTCCCAGCAGAATCAGCACCGCAAGAAGCGCGCCCGGCACCACGATAAGTCTTTTAGGCAATTTCTCACACCTGACCGGCGGTTTGCCCATCACCATCGAAAGCGAGATTTTCATCATCGCCGCAAAAACGACAAAAAGAAGCAGGAGCACGATTATCGACACCCATACCGGCGCCGAGAACACGAGCGCCAACTCCGTGAAAAACAACACTGACGGCGGCATTGCGCAAATAAAAACGATGCCGAGCAGCCAGAGCAAGGCGTGCGCCTTCATCGAAACGGCAAGGCCTTGAACTACCGGCACGGCGCGGGTGTGAAACGCAAGCAGGATATTACCCGCCGTCTGAAAAAGAAGCGTTTTAGTGAGCGAGTGGACTGCAATGTGGGCGAAAAGCGCGAGAACAACTATGCTCTTCATATCGGAAGAGCCGGCGCAAAGTGAATACAGAATCGTTATAAGACCGACATGCTCGACCGAGGAATATGCCAAAAGCCTCTTGTAATCATTCTGGCGAACCATGAACACGGCGCCGACCGCCACCGAAAGAACACCCAAAGCGAGCATTGAAGCATCGCAAAAACGCACAGTCTCGGCCGGCGCAATTTCACGGAACCGCACGATCGCGAAAAAAGAACAATTTAAAAGCGCCCCCGAAAGAAGCGCGGAAACGGGAGCCGGCGCTTCGGAGTGAGCGTCGGGGAGCCACGAATGAAACGGGGCGAGGCCCGTCTTGGTTCCATACCCCGCCAGAACAAACGCGAAACCGGCCGTAAACCAGCGCGGATTGCCCGTCTCCCGAGAATGAAGCACAAGCATCGTGCCGAAGAGAGCGAACGCGATGCCTATGGAGCAGATAAGAAGATATTTCCACATTGCCTCAAGCCCGTTCTTATCGCGGTGATACGCGATAAGCGGCGCCGAAACAAGCGTCGTCAATTCAATCGCGACCCACATCAACGGCAACGACTCCGCCGTCAACGCGAAAATCATCGCGCCGAAAAACAGAACGAAAAAAGTATAGTAAAGCGCCGCCGGCATGTGCGGAGAAGAACCATGCCGCGCCGACAGCGGCAGATAGAAAAAACTCTGCACCAGATTCGCCGTAAAGAGAACAGGCGTCAGAACAAGAAGAAGATTCCTGAGAATATATTCCATATCAAGCGTGAACGTGATCGTGTTGATGGTGAGGATGCATCAGATGAGTATCGCCCAGATGGTTCAATCTGTCGGTATCGGTCGAGGAGAACGTCCGGCTTATCTGGAATACGGCGATCCCGAGGATGAATACGAGCGCGAACACGTCAAGAAGAATTCCAAGTTCCACGACAATGCCGTACTCAAGAAGAATCGCCGCGCCGAAAACGGAAATTCCGTTTTCCAGAACAAGAAATCCCAGCACCTGTGTGATCGCCTTTTTACGGCCGCAGATAAGAAGAAGTCCCGTCCCCATCGTCGTAAGCGCGACCGGAACGGCAAGCTCCGACGCGCCTGAAACATGAACATGAAGAAGACGCCCGACGACAAACGCGCCGACAGCCATGAAAAAAACGATGATCTGGGACAGATGGAACGAAACTATCGGCTCCAGTTCACGGCGGGTGCGGGCTTTGCGGACGGCATAGAGCAAAAGCATCGGAAGCAAAACGCCTTTGACAAGCGCATTGACGACGGCGACGATCCATATACGGACTCCAGGGCAGCCTTCAACAGGCCAGTCCCACATAAGCACGGGAAGAGCGCCTACAATCACACCCTGCATCGCCACAAAACGGACGGCCGAGCGCAGACGGCTCGCCCCCGCGAGAACAAGATTTGAAGTGAGAAAAAGCGCAAGAGCGATTTCGGAAAGCGTAATCATTTTTTATCTCCCCCTCACCTTTCAGAAACACGCCAGGAAAAAAACGGCAAGCGAAGCCATAAGCAGCGCTCCAAGAAGAATCTGAGGCGTCTTGAAGAACCTCATCCGGGCCATGACGGATTCGACGACACCCGTCACCAGCGACATAAGCGCGACACCGCCAAAGACAACCGCCGAATGGATCCAGGGATTATCCGGAACCGGCACGAACATCGTTACGAGAAAAGCCGCAAGAAGTTCAAACTTAAGCGCCGCGCCGTAAAGCGCAAAAGCCAAATCGACACCACCCACGTCCAGAAGCATCGCTTCGTGTATCATCGTAAGTTCAAGATGCGTTTCAGGATCGTCGAACGGCACGCGGCAGTTCTCAAGGAGAAACACGGCGTAAAATGCGGCGAACACCAGCACCAGCGCGACAATGCTCTCGCGCCACGTCTCCGCCGAAACGCCGGCAAGCACGTTCGAAAGAGAAACGTCGCCGTTGAGCATGACCAGAAATCCAAGAACGACGAAAACAACAGGCTCGACAAGCGAAGCGAACTGCATCTCGCGGGAAGCGCCCATTCCCTCGAAAGCGTTGCCCGCATCCAGCGCTCCGATAACGGTGAAGAATCTCCCGGCCGCGAGAATGTAGAAAAAAAGAACCGCAGGAACCATCGTCGATCCTATTCCGCAGCCTGACCACGGAAAAACGACCGCCGCCACAGCAACGGAAGCAAGCGAAACGCATTGAGATATGTCGAATATCCAGGAGGAAGACGACGGACGCGGGCAAGTCTTCCGCACAAGCTTGAAGATATCCCTGTAAAGGCGCAGAAATCCGGGACCGCGGCGACCGCCGAAGAAGGCCTTTGTCTGATTGACGATGCCGATATAAAGCGGAGCGAGAACAGCCGCAAGAATGACGCTTAAAATATTCATGAGACCAATGCGGCGACCAGCAACGCCAAAACCGCGATAAGAATTATTAAAATATAAAGATGCAACGAGCCGTTCTGCAAAAGATGCGCGCGTTGGAACAGACGCGCCGCGCCGGAGAAAACGGGTCTCCAAAGACCGCCGAGCGCGAGGTCTCCTGTTTCGGTCGCTATCGCCGCGTCAGAGGGCTCCGCAGGATCGCCCGCAAAAGGCCTGATATGGCGGCGCGATTTAAGAATCGGGCGGAAAAGATCAACGAGCGGCTGCGTGAACGCCGTTGCGGTGTAGGCCATGCGCGGCGTCGGCGCGTCATAGCCGCAGTCCCAGACGGGAAGCCGGGGCCTGATCCTGCCGCGGGGACAGATAAAACGGCGAATAAGCAGCAATGAAAACACCAATACCGCAAAAATCAACCCGACTACTCCCGCCATGATGAAAATCTCCATCTTGCAGCCGCCAGAGAGAAAATGAATCAGATAAACGCTGCCGGGAATCATGGCAAACGACAAGAGCGTCAAAAAGAGCTGGGCGAACCACATGCGACGGGGAGTCTCAACGGCATTTGCCGCCGATTCGCTGCGGCTTTCACCGAGAAACACGCCGCCGATCGCCTTTGCATAAGCGGTCGCGGCAAGACCGCCCGTAAACGCAAGCGAAACCGCAACGAGAAAACCCGCCGAAGCAAGAACGGAATCACCGGTTTTTATCGCGAAAAACGCCGAGATGTAAATCGCCAACTCCCCCATGAATCCGTTCAACGGAGGAAGCCCCGCAAGACCGAACGCATTGACGGTAAAAAGCGACCCGGTAAAAGGCATTCGCCTCAAAAGACCACCGAGCCGATCCTGATCGAGAGTCCCCGTCTGACGAAGGACCGAACCGGCGCCGAGAAAAAGAGAACCCTTGAGAAGCGCATGGTTGAGAATATGGACAAGCGAGCCTGCTCCAGACAGGAGCGCGAGAGATTTGAAGTCGCCGTGAGCATACAAAAGCGCGCCAAGGCCAAAGCCCATGGAGACAACACCCATATTCTCCACGGAAGAGAAGGCCAGAAGCCGTTTGATGTTTGATTGCGGGACGGCAAAAAGAATACCCCCGACAGCGCCTATAACGCCAAGCACGAGAAGAGTCCATCCATAAACCTGCGTATCAAAGGACGGCAATTGCGAAATCGGGAAAAACTTCAAAAGTCCAAAAAAACCGAGAGGAATCATCGCGCCAGACATAATCGCCGATGCCGGTGCGGGCGCTGCAGGATGAGCCTCGGGACGCCAGGCGTGAAACGGCGGGAATCCGATCTTAAGCCCGAAACCGACAACCGCAAGAGCGAATGCGGCGATCCACGCATCAGGACGCATAAGAAACACGCCCGCAAGCATCAGGGCGCACGCTCCCGCATGACAAGCCATCAGATATATCCAGGTCGCCTTCCGTACGGTCTTCTCTTCCGATTCGAAAGCGACGAGTCCCGCAGATGCCAAACCCATCGCTTCCCACGCCAAAAGGAACTGTAGCCTGCCGCCGGCACAGACAACAGCAACCATAAACACTGCCGTCGCCGTAAAAAAGCACCAAAAACGGAACAGATGACGTCGCGCATCACCATGAATATAAGCTGTCGCATGAAGCGCGGCAGCCAGTGTAACGATTAAAATTGGTGCTAAAAAGAATATTCCAGAAAAAGTCATGGAGAAAAGGCCCTCCATTAAAATTTCGGTGTATTATACTCTTTTACGTTTAGGAAAACAATGGCCTATCCGACGAATCAGAAAACCGATAGATTTAAAACCCGTCTCACTTTCGCAACGTATAACTTCCGGGAGCATATTCCTTCGAAACCTTCTCGCCCGGAACGGTAACGAGCGCTGTCGCACCTTTAGGAACCGTAAACTCCCATATCCATTCATCGCCCTCATAACGCCACGCGCTCTTGATGAGACCAGCGGCCGAATTATACTCGGCCTTGATATACCCGAGTCTGCGATCGGGTTTGGGAGCCATGATGATCTTCTTAAAGCCAGGCGCCGACGAATCGGGCGCAATGCCGGCCGCCTCACGGTAAATCCAGGCCAGAACCGCTCCGTAGGCGTAGTGATTGAAGCTGTTCATGCCCACAGGCCCGAAGCCGTCCTTTTTAGTGTAGCTGTTCCAGCGCTCCCAGACGGTCGTGGCGCCCTGGTCGACCGAATAAAGCCAGCTCGGATTCTTGTGCTGAAGAAGCAGCGTGTAGGCGACATCGACGGCGCCGCACGACGTAAGCGCGTCCATAATGAAGCTCGTGCCCAAAAAGCCCGTCTGAAGACAGTCGCCGTGCTCGCGGATCGACTTCAAAAGAAGTTCCTTGCTGCCCTCGCGCGCCGCACCCTCCGTAATGCCGTGCTTAAGCGCAAAGACGTTGGCCGTCTGCAGATGGCGCATAGGCTTAAGCAGCTGACCGTCTTCATCGAGATATTTTTCGCGGATATGCTTAAGCGCACGATCGGCGCTCGCGGCGAACCACGCCGCATCTTCGGTCTTGCCGAGGGCGTTGGCCATTTCGACCATAAGTCTCGCATCGTAGAGCCAATAGCATGCGGCCAGATAACGGCGATAGTTCAACGCGTCAGGGTGCTTACTCCATTTTTTCCAGCTGCCGAACGAATTGCCGCATGTCTCAAACGTCTCGTACGAAAGCCAGTCGGCGTAAATGTAGTTACCCTTCCCGTCGACGTCATATTTAATGGCGTCGAGGCGACGGACAAACTTCGACATCGCATCCCAGTTCTCCTTAAGAATCTCAATATCGCCGAACTGCCTCCAGACGGTCCACGGAACGATTACGCCCGCGTCGGCCCAGCCGAGGCTGAACGTTTCGTTGCCGTACTGTCCGAAAGGAGCGACGGAAGGATAACCGCCTTCACGGCAGCGGCTGTCGCGAAGATCGCGGGAATACTTATGGAAGAATCTACGCGTATCGGCGTTAAATGAGCCCGCTTCGCAGAACACCTGCGTATCCGCCGTCCAGCCGAGACGCTCGTTACGCTGGGGACAATCGGTCGGTACGCTCAGATAGTTGGAAAGCTGCCCCCAGTAAACATTGGCGATAAAACGGTTGAGGTCTTTTACACCGGTTTCCACTTTACCGATCTCCATTTCTTTGGTGACGGAGGTAACCGGTATTGAAGTGATGCGGTCGATTTCAACATCGTCGGTCGCGGTAAGAGAAATGTAACGATAGCCGAAGAATGTAAAGCGCGGCATGTAGACCTCGGTTCCTTCGCCCGAGAACGTATATTTGACGAACATTCCGATATTGGGCTGACGGAGATTGGCGCGGTAAACGGAACCCTTGGGACCGTCGCAGCCGCGCTTACCCCTGTCGGCGTCGTTCAGCATCTCGGCCGGAAGCGCAGTAAGAACGGTTCCGCGCTTGGCGCGAAAGACGAACTCGGGTACGCCGGCGCAATTCTGACCGAAGTCAACGACGATCGTCTTACCCTTCTTAAGTGAATAAGGGCCTCTCGTCATGGCGAGATCACGGCGCAATGTAACCTCCGCTCCTACCGTAGGCAAAAGTTCGCCCTTAAACTCCTTGTTCAATTCAGGAACAGAATTTAAGCCGCCGCCGAGAACAGGATTTTTAATGCGCGCATCATACGTCTCGCCGTCGAAGATTGAAGCCTGAACGACAGAGCCCGCGATACCGCAGCGCCACAAATCTGTATCAGTTCCAATCGTCTCTTTAGTACCATCCTTATAAGCAAGTTCCAGCGTTCCGATAAACGCGCTCTTGCGTCCCGTAAAGCCACCTCTATTGCCATGGCGCGTCACAATCTTATCGCGCCACCAACCCGCCGAAACTTCCGCCGCAAGAATATTCTTCGAACCTTTGGCTTTCTTCAAAAGATCCGTCACATCGTAGGTGAAGGAATATTTAGTCTTCGCATAATGCGTGTAGCCCGGCTTCAAAAAATCTTCGCCGACGCGCACACCGTTAACATACGCCTCGAAAACACCAAGACCTGAAACGGTCCATTTCGCAGAGACGATTTCATTGTCGTTGGTAAAGGAACGCGTAAACCAGCTCGTACCTTCTGCAGCGCGAGTCACGACGGTAACTACCCCTGTATAAACAGGCGCCTCCGGAACGGAAATCCAAACCCCGTCTGCCGCGTCGGCTGATATTGCAGCTGCAGACAAAATAAAACATAAAACATACGAGTAAATTATTTTCTTCATGATATTTGCACCTTTATATACTGAACTTCTAGATTATATCACATCAATCAGTTAACTGACAAAAAAAAATCCCCGCTTTTGCGAGGTTACATTTACTTATATTTGGTGGCCAGGGCCGGGATCGAACCGGCGACACACGGATTTTCAGTCCGTTGCTCTACCAACTGAGCTACCTAGCCACAGTATAGGTTGGAAATGGTAGGAGCACAGGGATTCGAACCCTGGACCCAGTGATTAAGAGTCACTTGCTCTACCAGCTGAGCTATGCTCCCATTTCACTGCCTCGGATTGATTGGAGCGAGCTAAGGGACTCGAACCCTCGACAACCACCT
>JAEIGA010016505.1_pt1 | contig 11231 bp, 13 predicted proteins | sample 9270691 | NCBI WGS metagenome assembly JAEIGA01 (sample SAMN17057246, study PRJNA624740) | gut metagenome | biome: biome; isolation source: fecal sample | host: Bos grunniens | place: China: Xizang | collected 2019
GATAATGTTTTTAAGATTCTGTTTGATTCTCATAAGGCATCGGGAAAGAGGCTTGCCTGCAAGAGGGATCTTGCGCAGGGTCTTTTCCGTTCCTGCCTTGAACTTATAATATTCGGGCTTGGCTCTGAATGCGGCAAGATACCTTGCCATTGCACCAACATTTTCGGAAATAGACATTTCGTTATCGTTAAGAATAACAATCAGTCTGTTCTGAGTTGAACCCGCATGATTAAGTGCTTCATAAATCATGCCATTACCGAAAGAACCGTCACCCACTATTGCAACCGCATAATTCTTTGAGCCTTTAACTGCATTTGCCGCAGCAATACCCGCCGCCTGCGAAACAGAAACACCCGCATGACCTTCATAAAAACTGTCATGCTCACTTTCATCGGGACGGACAAATCCTGAAATTCCGTTTTCAGTTCGCAAGGTATGGAAATTTTCAAATCTTCCCGTAATAAGCTTATGGGCATAAGCCTGATGACCTACATCCCATACCAGTTTATCTTCGGGCGAATTGAATGATTTATGAAGAGCAACGGCAAGCTCAACCGTGCCCAGATTGGACGCAAGATGACCGCCCGTTGATGCAACAGTATCAACAAGCACTCTTCTTATTTCCGCACAAAGTTCGTTAAGCTCCGCTTCATTAAGTTTTTTCAAATCCGAAGGATGTTTTATATTATTGAGAATACTAACACCCCCATATTTATTATTCATATTCAATCAGTTTCTTCTGCTAATAAGGCTATCTGCCAACTCAAGAAGAAATTCTCCGTCTTTTCCAAATATTTCCAGCGAATTTTTCGCCTCATCTGTAAGTTTCAATGCTGTTTCATTTGATTTTTCAAGCCCGAGAAGTGACACATAAGTTGATTTTCCGTTTTCGTTATCGCTTCCGATAGGTTTGCCAAGCTCTGCTTCGCTGCTTGTTACATCCAGAATATCATCAACAATCTGGAACGCAAGACCGATTTTCTCGCAATATGTTTCCGCCGCCTTGATTTTTCTTTCATCTGCATTTGCGGCAATGCAGCCGAGCACAGCCGAAACCTTTATCATTTCGCCGGTTTTAAGCTTATCGGTTGTTGTAACACAATCTATATCAGCCTGCTTGGTTTCATTTTCGAGGTCCATAACCTGACCTGCAATCATTCCTGCACAGCCTGCCGCCTTTGCAAGCTCAAGACCTGCCTTTGCCTTTTGCTCATAACTTAAATCCGATGCAGAAAGCACGGTTTCAAAAGCAAGAGTAAGCAAGCCGTCACCTGCAAGAAGTGCATTAGCATACCCAAAAACCTTATGATTTGAAGGTTTTCCTCTTCTCATATCATCATCATCCATGCACGGAAGATCGTCATGGATAAGTGAATAGGTATGAATCATTTCAACTGCAACAGCAAGCGGTAAAGCACTTTTTATATCTCCGCCGCATATTCTGCAGAATTCAAGAGTAAGTGCGGGTCTTATCCGCTTACCGCCGTTTTCAAGAGAATATGACATTGCTTCAAGCATTTTATCAAGACCCGAAGATTCTCTTCCTGCAAAAACAAGAGAGGAAACCGATTCGGATGCCGCTTTATTTATCATATCAACATAACTGTTCAATCTTTCTTCAAACAAGCTCATTCCTGCTCTCCTTTGGAAAGTTCGGTTATTTTAAGCTGCGCCTCATCAAGCTTTTTGGAGCACTTTGCAGCAAGCGAAGTGCCCTCTTCATAAAGCTTCATCATTTCTTCAAGTGAAAGATTTCCGCTTTCAAGCTTGTCCACTATTTCTTCAAGTCTTGCAACAGACTTTTCATAATTTATCTTTTCCATTTCAGTTGCCTTTCACGCTCTTTATTTCACATTCGAGCTTACCGTTTTTGATAAGAACATCTATCATGTCGCCTTTTTTCACAGCTTCTGCATCCGACACAACCTTACCGTTTTTCAGCGCTACGCCATAACCTCTTGCAAGAATTTTCAACGGGCTCATTGCATCAAGCTTTGCGCAGAGTGCGGAAAAATCCTTATTCATTTCAGCGAGTCTTTGGTTTACCGAATGCTCCATTGACATTGATGATCTGTCACATCGAACCCGCAGATTATCAACATAATTCTTTGGGCTTAATCTCTGAAGCACCGATTTTTTATACTCAATAACAGCTTTTTCGGTTGCAAGCTTATCCGATATTGCCGAAAGCATTCTTCTTGAAAAAGCCTCAATCATTTCCTGCTGCTGTCTGCAATCGGGCACCGCAAGCTCTGCCGCCGCAGAAGGAGTTGGGGCACGCAAATCAGCCGCAAAGTCACATATTGTGAAATCCGTTTCGTGACCTACCGCGGAGATAACCGGAATACGGCTTGCCGCCACAGCTCTTGCTACCTTTTCTTCGTTAAACGCCCAAAGCTCTTCAACCGAGCCTCCGCCTCTGCCCACAATAAGCACATCGGCAGCTTTTTCGCGGTTGAAAAGTTCTATTGCTTCGCTTATCTGACCTGCCGCATAATCGCCTTGCACGGCAACGGGGCAGAGAATAAGCTCCGTCATGGGAAATCTTCTGGATATAACATTGATTATATCTCTTATCGCCGCACCCGTAGGAGATGTTACAACACCCACACGCATCGGGTAAACAGGAATGGGCTTCTTTCTTTCGTCATCGAAAAGCCCCTCTTTGGCAAGTTTATTTTTCAGCTGTTCAAATGCAATGCTGAGCGCACCCGTTCCGTCAGGCTGCATATCATCAATATAAATCTGATACTGACCGTCTCTTTCAAAAACGGATACCCTGCCTCTGATAATAACTTTCATTGAATTTTCGGGCATGAATCTGAGACGAGAATTTGCAGTTTTGAACATAACCGCTTTAATTGATGCAGACTCATCCTTGATTGTCATATAGTAATGCCCTGTTTTATAGTGATTTGTGAAGTTTGAAATTTCACCCTGCACAAAAACATTCTGCAAATTAAAATCCTGCTCAATTATTGATTTTACATATCTGTTGAGCTGGCTTACACTTAAAACAACTCCGTTACCCAAGCAAGCCCTCCCCTTTCAGATAAGCGAGAACGGCAACACCCGCCGCATTGTCGCAGGAAAAATCGGGATGTGCAAAACATGCATTGAATTTTGATGTTATTCTGTTTCTGATTATGCTGTTTGACATCACTCCGCCTGCATAAACAAGCGGGAGTTCGCCGTATTGCGAAACTGCATATTCAGTCATTTTTTCAACTGTTTTGCCTGCAAAATCAAGGCAATATCTTGCAATGTTCTCTTTACTTTCGCCGTTTTCAAGCATTTTTCTGCATTGATTCTCAACACCCGAAAGGCTGCAATTACCGTCTTTCACACAGATTTTGGGATTATAGGTTTCGGTGCTGTTCAGAGCAAGCTTTTCAAGTTCTTTTCCGCAAGGGAAACCTATCCCCATCATAACCCCTGCTCTGTCAATCGCCTGACCGCAGTTAAGGTCTTTGGTTTCGCCTATTATTTCAACTGAAAAACCTCTGTCTTTATCAGGTGAAACAAGCAGCATTTCCGTTGTGCCGCCCGAAACATGAAAGGCAATAAATTTTCGGGAAATAAGCTCAAGTTTCCCCACCGAATAAAGTGCCGCCGCAATATGACCTGCCTGATGCGAAAAACCATGAACACGCTTTCCGATTGCGGATGCAACGCAATGCGCGGCATTAACTCCTACAAGGAAACAAGGCATATATGAGCCTTGTGCATCTCTTGGTTTTTCTGAAACACCAACCGCCGAGATTTCTCCTTTGTGTTGAGAAATAAGTTCCTCAAAAACGGGATAAAGCCGCACCGTGTGATGAAACACCGCATCACTCTGGCGCAGCCCCTTCTCTCCTTCCTTTACGGGAAGAAGAAGTTTATTCTGAAACACCTCTTTGCCGTTATATAATGCAACAGAGGTTGTGTAATTGCTTGTGTCTATTCCGAGAGTCAGCATCATTTTTCTTCTTTTGAAACTGAAGCAAGAATTCCGTTTACAAATGAATAATCATCTTTTGATGCAAACTTTTTGCAAAGCTCAACCGCTTCATTGATTGAAACTTTAACGGGAATATCATCAAAATAACGGATTTCGCAAACCGCAAGTCTGAGCACCGCAAGAGCAACCTTTGAAATTCGGTTTTTCTTCCAGCCAACAGAATATTTCTCTATTGTTTCATCAATTTCCGCAACATTTTCCCAAGCTTTAAAAGCAAGATTTTTCACAAATTTACTGTCGCAAACAACCTCATTTTCCAACGCAAGGTCATAAAGCTCTGTAAGCTCGGTTTCTTCATTGAATGACTTTTCAAAAAGCAGAATAAATGCCTGCTCTCTCTCTTCACGTCTTGTCATTTTATCCTCCGAAAAGGCATAAAGCCTGATTTTTGAATATTATATCATTATTTTTAAAAATATACAACCTTTATTATAAAATATTTTATTAATATTCCATCTCGATTATTGTAATATTATCCACAGGATATTCAGTATGCTTAACAACAATTTCTTTAATTTTAACAACCGTTACATCATCAAGCGAACCGTTTTCAATGATTAATTCCGCCTTGCCGTTATTAAGAATACAAAGATTTTCGCATCCGATTTTTGCGGTAATCAGATTCTCAATATCGCTTTCAAGAGTCATGCAATCCGTAAGCTCCTTAAGTGCCGCAGTTGCCTGCTTTACCGATTCAGAATTTGAAGAGCTGTCTTTAATTATGTCATTAAAAGCTTCGGCAGCTTCATCATGTGCTGTTTTTCTTCGGAGCTTTGCACTTGCAAAATATTCGGAAGCCTGAGCTTGCGCCGCCGCATCATCAAGCGTTACATCAGATGAAATAACATATCGTGCATCGCCGAGATTTGCACCCTGCTTTTCACCGTCGGAAACCGAATCTGCCGCACCGTTTCCCGAAACCGCCACACTCGGTTTGGTATAATACCAATTCACAAAAACCGCGGCACCCAAAGCAATAATAAGAGTTGCAAGCAAAAGCTGTCTTTTTTTGATAATCATAAAATCTCCCCTTGATTTAGTTGTATTTTTATGCATTATATGTATTTTGTTAACCCATTTCAGAAACACTCACCCTTGCTGAACTAATATCCAGCAATGCCGTTACGGTTTCTGTTATTCTTGTTCTTATAACATCCGAACCGCCTCCGTCACATACAACGGCAACGCCTCTTATTTTCGGCTGATTAACCCTGACGATTATTCCGTTTTCTGACTGTCCGTCATCCACTATAACATATTCATCTTTTTGTTCAATATTACTTTTTCCGCCCGAATCAATATTCTCCCCATAATCAAAATTATGAAGATAAACATCCTCAACAGAACTTTCCAAGGTAACCATTACCGTTACAGCGCCAACACCATCAATCCTTGATATAAGCAGGGTAAGGCGTTCTTCAAGATCTTCAGTATACTCCTTTTCGCTGCTTTGGTAAGCTTCGGTTGTTGTCCGGATTGAAGAGGCTTCTGAAGATTCCGGCAGCTCGCTGATAAGCAGACCCGTAATTCCCGCCGCAAGCAGTAAAACACAAAGCAGCATTTTTTTGCTGAGCTTTGTTTTCTCTGAAAGCTGTTTTATTGTTTTTTCTAAAAATTCTTTTGCTTTTTCCACTCTGATTACCCTAGCCCACCTCTATGGGCACCCCCAAGAATTCTTCTGTTTCCGATACTGCTTCAAGAATATTTTGCTCATCACCATATGCAAAATATACGGTTATATTGTGTATAATTATGCATTTATCTTCATCATATTCAGCGTCAATTTTAATTTCATTTATTCCGCATTCAAACCGCTTTGCTATATTCTCAATTTTTCCCGCAAGCTCTTCCTCAAGCATTTCAACAGCCAACTCATCATTATTGCCGTTATCATATTCAACCATATCGCCAAATGCAGGCAAAGACAAATCCGGAACATTTATTTCGGAAAGAGGCAAAAAAACAGTTGATATAATGAATATTCCAACAATCGTTTTCAATGTTTTGTCATTGGAACCTTTGGGAGAAACAACCGTTATCAGAGTTCCTGCTGCCGCTGAAAATACAAGGGAAATCAGCCATTGCTTTATGCCTTCCATTTCATGTCACCTTTATTGTAATCAAAATTCCCGCAGTGATTATGAACACAACCACACCGAAAACGAGCAAAATATTAACCGTTGAAAACATGTAACATAAAGACTTAAGTATTCCCGAGCATATTCCTCCGCCAAGCAGTTCGCTGAACACAGAGGCAATTTTCATTGACAAATTCCACAAAGATAACTCCGTAACAGCAGGCAGACAAATCAAACCAAAAGCTGCTATCGCATACACTCCCACCGCACTTCTGATAAGACTCAGACTGCCCATAACCGAAGAATATGCCTCACCCAAAGCACCTCCGATAACCGGGATAAATGTTCCTGCCGCAAGCTTTATTCCTCTTGATGCAAGGTGGTCTGCCGCACCCGCCACCACACTTTTCATTGTCAGAAATCCCGTAAACAGACCCGCCGCAGACCCGAGAACGGTTGTTGATGTTTTCTTGATTATTTCAGCAATCGCACCAAGGTTAACGGAATTTACCATTGAACCCATAACGCCGAGCGCACCTACAGCACCCGTAAGCGGAAGAATTATATTTTCAGAAAGAGATTCTATAATCTGTGCCGAAGCAAAGGCTGTGCCCTGAACTGAAAATGCAAGGGCAGGATTTCCGCTTGCTGTTACAACACCTGCAAGCACGGGAATCAGAGCCTTTGAAAAAGCCGCACAAGTACCGAGTGCACTCACTCCCGCCCTGATACATACAAAAGCAGATGAAAAAACAGTTATAACAAGGAAGCTTCCGCATACTGCATTTATAATCTGCCTGAATTTTTCATCCTGCTGAACAAAGCAAGTGCAAACACTTCCGAGAACTATAACCGAAACTGCTTTTGCTGAAGCTTTAAGCGGTTCGGTAAGCTTTCCTTTGAGTATATCCTCAATCAATTCAAGCACGGATTTCGGCTCTGCCGAAAGAATTTTTTCATATTCCATATCTTCGAATCCGAGTTTTTTCAGATATTCCTGCGTTTCTCTGTCAAGATAATCGGATAATTCTTTTGCACCGATTGACTCAATTCCTTTTTTGAAATAATCATCCGTATTAACCGCAAAAGCCTTTATATCAAGCAAAAAAATTGAAATAAAAACCAATGCGAAAATTATTATTCTCTTGAATTTCTTCATCCGTTTATCAATCCTATTGCTATTCTTGCAACCGTTTCAATCATTGGCAGAGAAAGCATGAGCATACCTATTCTGCCCGCAAGCTCCACCGCAGTTGCAACGGAAGAGGCTGAATTTTCTTTGCATATATCCGACGCCGTCTGCGTTACAATGCAGATGCCCAAAGACTTGACAAGAACTGATATATTCTCTTTTTCAAGTCCCGCAAGCACAAGCATTTCTTCAAGTTTTCCCGTTGCATCAAGCAGTTTTTCGCTAAGTGCAACAAAAATAACACAAGCCGCACCGATAGCGGTAAGCGGAGCCAATTCAGGCTTAATCTGCTTTATGAGAGAATAAACCAAAGCAGCCACTATACCGCCCAAAGCAATTTTTAATATGTCCATTATTAAAAATCTACAATACTTTTTACGCTGTCGAGAAGATTTGAAAACTGCGGTATAAGCATCATAAGCACCGCAACAATTCCCGCAAGAATCGTAATAAGCGCATAATCATCTCTTCCCGAACGAACCAATACAGAGTTTAAAATTGCAACAATTATGCCTACTGATGCAATTTTAATAACAACAGTTATGTCCATAAAAAACTCCTAAATCACCATTATTGCTGCCGATACTCCGAGCAAAAGCCCCAACGGAGGGCAAAGCCTTGAGTTCCGTTTGTATTTTTCCTCGCGTTCTTTCAAAGCCGCCGTATATATATGTCTGTGATACCCGCAAATTGAAAGCTGACCGTCAATATCTGTTGAGCCTATTTCATCGCCCAGCAAAGCAAGGCTCTTATATGTTTCCTGCAACAACCTTTTAAGCTCATTATCTTCTTCAACGCTTTTTTTCCATGCAACAGAAAAAGCCGAACCGTTTTCAAGCATTTCACTGCATCTGCCAATAAATTTCAAGTCCGAAACTGCAGAGCTTTCGCTCAGGCTTTTCATAAGTTCAGACACGGGAACACGCAGATAACGAAGCTGTGTTTCCATCAGAGAAAGCATTGCCAGAACTTCTTTAAGCACCGCAACCCTTTGTTTTTCAAGAGCAGAATAATAAATGCCCGCAAAAGAAAAAGCCGATGCAATAAGCAAAGCCGAAAACAGTTTAAGCAACCAAATCACCTGTTTCAATAATTTTTTCAATCTTGCCCGCTTCTTTTCCCGAAAGCAAAATAATTTTTCCGAACTCTCCGAACGAAAGCAAATCTTTAACTGTTTTTTTAATTCTGAGTTCTTCCTCATTTTTTGCATGAACACTCAATGCAAATTTAACTCCGCTGTTAATGCCCGCCTCTATAGTGCTGACTTCTTCCGGGGAAACAATTTCATCGCAAACTATAATATCAGGCGAAAATGAACGCAAAGCAATTTCAATTGCCGACGCTTTCGGATATGAGGTCAGCACATCGCAGTTTATTCCCAGATCATGCTGACAGATTCCGTTTACTGCCGCACCGATTTCTCCTCTCTCGTCGCAAACGGAAACCTTCGCAAAAATCCCCCGTTCTTCGCCTGAAATCTGACGCACAAAATCTCTTAACACGGTTGTTTTTCCGCTTGAAGGCGGTCCTGCGATAATAAACGACTCTGTTTTATCACGGCAAACATTCGCAAACAAACCGTTTGCCGCACCTTTTATTTCACGGGATATACGCAGATTAATTGCGCATACATCCTTAACCGCAACTATTCTGCCGTTTTCCGTAACAGCAGTGCCCGCAATGCCTGCACGGTGACCGCCGTTGACGGTTATATATCCGCTGTTTATCGCATCTTTAAAGCTGTAAACAGAATATGCACATATTCTTTTGAATATCTCTTCCGTTTCCCGCTTATCGGTTCTGATTGCAGTTGATGTGTATAACTCCTGCAATCTGCCTGAAGAAGAAACAAACCTTATGCCCTCTGAAGTTACCGCAACAACAGGATTGTTGCTTCGGCACCGTATTTCTCTTATTGAATTTTTTTCGCCGTCGTTTAGTTTTCTGAAAATTCCGGACAGCTTTTCACCCAAGCTGTCCGCTGCCTGATTAAAGCGTTCGATATTATTCATTTCCTAGCTCCTTTGATAAAATATATGGTTTCTTGTCCGTAAATAGAACAGAGAAATGATTTACAGATTGTTTACTTGAAATAAAGGGTATAATATGGTATATTATGATTGTTATAATATTTTTCGGAGGATTTTCTTATGACTACTGTTGAAAACGGCAGACTCAAAAAGCAATCGGTCTTCCGCCGTTTTTTTGCAAACAATTCTTATTGCTGGCTTGCGGCGGGATGCACCGTGGGTATAATGATGCTTGTTTTTTATTGCTATGACCTTTTCCCGTTCGGCGAAACAACAATTCTCAGAATGGACCTCTATCATCAGTACGGACCGCTTTTTGCAGAATTTTATGACAGAGTAACCAATCTTAAAAGCATGATTTATTCCTGGAACACAGGTCTTGGCGGACCTTTCCTCGGAAACTATTTCAACTATCTTTCAAGCCCCACCGGAATAATCATGCTCCTTCTCGGACACGAAAATATGCCCGAAGCAATAGCCGGAATGATTATTTCCAAAGCAGCTCTTGCTGCCGCAGCTTTCACCTATTACCTGAAAAAATCACATAAAAGACATGATTTCACATCTGCGGCTTTCGGTATTCTTTACGCAATGTGCGGATATTTCATTGCATATTACTGGAATGTTATGTGGATTGATGCAATGGTATATTTTCCCCTTGTTATTTACGGAATCGAAAGAGTTATAAATAAAAGAAAGCCTTCTGTTTATATTGCATTCCTTGCACTCACACTTCTTTCAAACTACTATATGGGTTATATGACCTGCATTTTCTCCGTAATCTATTTCCTTATTTATTTCTTCGGAAATTACGAAGGTTCTGCTCTTGATGAAAGAACACCCTATTTCTTTGATGATAACGGCGAAAAGAAATATACTTCAAAAGACAAAATCAAAGGAAATCTTTTCCTGAGAAGCGGATTTACATTTGCGTTTGCAAGCATCGCCGCCGCAGGTCTTGCCGCATTTGCACTTATTCCCACAGTATTTATTCTCAAAAACTGCTCGGCAACTTCAGGCACATTCCCCACCGGATATGTTTCTTATTATTCCATTTTTGATTTCCTTGCAAACCACCTTGCAAGCGTTGACCCCACAATCAGAAGCAGCGGAGATGACGTGCTTCCCAACGTTTTCTGCGGAATCGCAACCGTTCTTCTTGTGCCTCTTTACCTTTTCACAAAATCTGTTCCACTCAAAGAAAAGGTTGCAAACGTTGCACTTCTGGGAATAATTTATTTCAGCTTTAACGTTAACTATCTTAATTATATCTGGCACGGTTTCCATTTCCCCAATGATTTGCCCTACAGATTTTCATTCATGTATTCATTTGTTCTTCTCACTCTTGCTTACAAAGCATTTGTCAGACTCAAGGAATTTACAGGAAAAGAAATTCTCGGAACGGGCATTGCGGTTATATTCGCAATAATTATGATTCAGGAAATCGGCTCAAAGAATGTTGAAGAAATAACCGTTCTTATCAGCCTTATATTTGTTGTTACCTACTGCCTTGTTTTCGCTCTCATGAAGAACGATAAATATCAGAAATCGGCAGTTGCAGTGCTGCTTCTCTGCTGTGTTATCGGTGAAATTGCCTGCGCAAACACAGACCGATACAGCATGGACCAGCCCAAATCAAACTATGTCGGCGACTACGATGAATTCGTTTCTCTTAAAGAGCAGCTTGACGAACATGACGGCAGCGACATGTACCGCATGGATCTGACCTATAACAGAGCGAGAATGGACCCCGCATGGTACGGATATCACGGCGTTTCCACCTTCTCTTCAATGGCATACGAAAAGATGGCAAATGTTCAGAGCGACCTCGGCGTTTACGGCAATTACATCAACAGCTACACCTATTATCTCCAGACTCCCGTTTACAACATGATGCATTCAATGAAATACATCGTTGACAACAATGC
>JAEIGA010016506.1_pt1 | contig 11230 bp, 8 predicted proteins | sample 9270691 | NCBI WGS metagenome assembly JAEIGA01 (sample SAMN17057246, study PRJNA624740) | gut metagenome | biome: biome; isolation source: fecal sample | host: Bos grunniens | place: China: Xizang | collected 2019
GCAATCTGGTTTGCACGACGAGCGATAACATTGATGCTCTTGTAAACATTGCCTGTCTCGTGGTCGAAATCTACGAGCTTACGAGTTACAGTGTTGTTCGGAATGTTCTTCTTGATTTCCATAACTTTATTTCTGTTTTTCTATGTTATTTTTGTCCAAATAATCTTTTGCCTCTTTGGTGTATCTCTCCAACTCTTTGCGACGCTTCGACTCGGGGAATTCGTTTATAAACGAGTAGTACGAATCGAGAACATCTAGGTAACGCTCACCCTGCTTCTCCTCGATAGAGTTGTGAGCCAAACGATAGTTTGATGCAGCGATAAGATAGAGAATATCCTCACGATGCGGAGTGTCGGGATATAGCTTCAAAGCGTTACGCAGAGCCACAACCGCCGACTTGTATCGCTGAATCTTGAAGTAGGTGTAGGCATTAAGGTATGCCTTCTCCCTCAAGCGATTGGTCAGCTCGGTTATCAAATTCGAAAAGGCCTCTACACGCTTCGAGTTGGGATATCGCTCGATAAACTCCGAGAATGCAATTATCGCCTCCTGCGTTACCGTTTGGTCGCGTGTTGGGTCGGGTGCAAGATAGTAGTGACACATTGCCAACATCGCCTCGGCATCTTCGATAAAGGTGCTACGACCAAACTTGCGACGGAACTCGTCAAGTCGGGTGGTTGCCTCCACATAGTCACGATTCTTAAATCGGCTTCGAGCCGAGAAAAACGAGATGGAGTCCTCCTGCGCATTTCCTACAAAATAGGCTTGACAAGCATCGAACAAGTCACCTGCCTGTCGCCACTTCTCGCGACCATAGTACTTCAAACCCTCCGAATAGATAAGGTCGGGGTCCGCACTCTTGATAACCTGATGAACGCTGACTCTCTTGCCTGCCTCGACCTTCTCGCGAACACTCATCTTCTCCTCACGAGCCGCAAACGCAGTGCCGACAAACAGTATCGCACACAGCATCAAAAGTGTTGTTTTGGCAGTCAGTCTATTCATAAAAGTCCATCTTCTCGCACGCGCATACACGCGATAAATCGTGCAAAGTTATAACGAATATATTAAACCGCAAAATTTATGCGATAATTTCCGCTGAATTATCCGCTTATTTTAATACACCTTTTGCAATCAACCACTCGGCAATCTGCACTGCATTCAAGGCTGCACCCTTCTTAATTTGGTCGGCAACACACCAGAACGACAAGCCATTTTCCGAGGTAATATCTTTGCGGATACGACCTACATAAACAGGCTCTTTACCTGCGATAAAGAGAGGCATCGGATACTCCTTCTCTGCCGGATTGTCCACAACAACAACTCGCTCTGCCTTCTCGAAAGCCTCACGAGCCTCAGCAGGCGAGATTGGACGCTCGGTCTCAACCCAGATACTCTCCGAGTGAGCGCGCATAACAGGTACGCGCACGCAAGTTGCCGATACAGCAATATCCGAGTGCATAATCTTGCGAGTCTCATTGTGCATCTTCATCTCCTCCTTGGTATAGTCGTTCTCGGTGAAGACATCGATATGCGGTATCACATTGAAAGCCAATTGATAAGCGAACTTTTCAACCTTTGGCTCCTCTCCCTTAGCCAACGATGCGTGCTGCTCCTCCAACTCCGCCATTGCTTGCGCACCTGCACCACTTGCCGACTGGTAGGTCGAAACATGCACGCGCTTGATGTGCGAAAGTTTCTCGATAGCATTCAACGCCACAACCATCTGGATTGTTGTACAATTCGGGTTGGCGATAATGCGACGCGGAGCGTTCAAAGCGTCTTCAGCATTCACCTCGGGTACCACCAATGGCACATCTGCGTCCATACGATAACAGCTCGAATTGTCAATCATCAAACAGCCATATTTTGTGATTGTTTCGGCATACTCCTTCGAGATTGAGCCACCTGCCGACACCAAAGCAAGGTCTATATCCTTGAAATCGTCATTATGCTGCAACTCCTTGATTACTATCTCCTTGCCACGGAATACACGAGTTTGTCCAGCACTGCGTGCCGAACCAAAAAGCACCAACTCATCGAGCGGGAAGTTATGCTCGTCCAAAATCTTTAGGAACTCCTGTCCTACGGCGCCACTTGCGCCAACTACTGCTACCTTCATAATTCGTTGTTATTTAAGTTTTTTGTTAATGTTATCTTTTCGTTTCAGTTTATCGTCTTGCAAAATGGAGGAATTATGAAGTAGCAACATCTTTACATTCCCCCTAAATCCCCCTTTGAGAAAGGGGGACTTGTCGCTTCGCTCCACTAAATTTTGATATATTTAAGTTATCTCTTTTGTTTCTAGGGCTATTGGCCATTAGCCGTTGGCTTTTTTTGTTGTGTTTCTATTTCCTCCCCTGAGTTAGGGGAGGTGGCTGAAAACCAGAGGGGTCTGTCAATTAAAAAACTCATCTTGCACCAACGCCTCGGTGGTGGCTGGATTTTCGGCATCCTCGCACTCCACAGCCTGCCATAACGCCGGGCGGGCAAACTTATCGCTCTTATTTATGTTGATATTCGGGTCGTTGTGTACTCGGCGGAGGAAGTCACCCACAATTGGCAACGCCATAACCGAACCCTCACCTCGCTTGCCAAGTGTTATCGATTGGTCTTCGGCTCCAACCCAAGCTCCAGCAACCAACTTTGGTGTTATACCCATAAACCACGCATCGCGATTTTCGTTTGTCGTTCCCGTCTTTCCGGCAATTTCGACACCCTGCATATCGTAGCCCCAAACCATTCTACGGCCTGTGCCACGAGTGATGACATTCTGCATCATCGTAAGCATCGTGTAGGCCGACTCCTTGCTTATTGCGTCCTGCGACGAGGAGGAGAACGAAGAGATAAGGTTACCTTGTCTATCCTCGATGTGGGTTACAAAAATCGGAGTTGTATAAACGCCCTCATTTGCAAAGGTCGAATAGGCGCTAACCATCTCATACACATTCGATTCGAACGAGCCGACACACAACGCATATACTGGGTCTATAAAGCTCAAAATTCCCATATTGTGAATAAAGTCGGCAACAGCTTCGGGCTGTTTTGCCTGTTTCATCACCCACGCCGAATAGTTGTTGCGCGAGTGTGCCAATCCCCAACGCAGAGGGTGTAAAACTCCGTCATATTCAACATTTCCCGACTCCTTTGGCGACCACGCAGCGCCCACAGCTGTTTCGATTGTTACAGGGAGGTTTGGCACCATCGTACAAGGTGTCAGACCAAGGTGGTCGATGGCGAATGTATATATAAACGGCTTGACCGTAGAGCCAATTTGTCGCTTACCCTGCTTTGCCATATCGTACTTGAAGTACTGGAACGAAGGGCCTCCAACATACGCCTTTACATGGCCGGTTTGAGGCTCCATTGCCACAAACGAAGCTCGCATAATACGCTTGTGGTGGAGAATCGAATCGCGAGGAGTCATCAGCGTATCGCGCTCACCGTTGTATGTAAAGACCTTCATCTCGCACTTCTTCGTAAAGCTTTCATATATATCCTTATCGCTTACGCCCACCGACTTCATATTGCGGAAGCGATCCGAGTTACGCATTGCGCGTTTTATAATGGCCTCTTCCTCCTCTTTGGTGATATTTTCGAAGAGTTTTTTCGTCTCTTTGACCTTCTTGTCCATCGTAGGTTGTATTACTGCCTGCATCTGCTTCTGCAACGACGCTTCGGCATACTCTTGCATTGTGGCATTGATGGTGGTGTAGATTTTCAATCCATCGCGATAGATATCGTATGCCGAGCCATCGGCCTTTTGGTTCTTGTGGCACCAACCTACCAGCGGATTCTCCTCATACTCCTTGCAAGCCTGTTCGTAGTCCCAAGTGGTATAGAAATTTCTACGCTTCGGAGGTCGGGCATTCATTGTGAGTCGCAACATCTCGCGGAAGTAGGTTGCACGACCATAGTTGTGCGACACAGGGCGATAATTTAAGGTGATAGGCAGAGCCGATAGTGAGTCGCATTGTGCCTCAGTAATACCACCTGCCGCCTCGATGCGCTGGAGTACAACATTGCGACGACGCAATGCATTCTCGGGGTTGCGTACCGGCGAATAGCGGGTTGGAGCATTTACAACACCCACCAAAACCGCAGCCTCCTGCAAATTCAACTCCGAAGGAGCCTTTCCAAAAAATGTCATTGCAGCAGACTTTATTCCAAAGGCATTCGAGCCATACTCTACGGTGTTGAGATACATCGCCACAATCTCCTCCTTGGTGTAGTTGTATTCGAGTTTGAGAGCCGTAATCCACTCCTTGAACTTCGAAACAACGAGCTTTACGGTTCGAACAATCTTGTTCTCGCCTCGCTTACCGCGCGGGAAGAGGTTTTTTGCCAACTGCTGTGTGATGGTACTACCTCCACCCTGCGAAGAGCGTTGCAGAGCGATAGTCTTTACTCCCACACGCGCCAACGACACAAGGTCAATACCCGAATGGGTGTAGAAACGAGCATCCTCGGTTGCGATAAGTGCCGCAGCCAAAGGTGGCACATCACGACCTGCGATTTTGAGCATCGCAGTTGAGTCCTGCGGATAGAGATCCGAGTACTGCACATAGGAGCGGTTCTGCACGAAGAAGCTACCTATAACCTGGCCATTGTCGGCATAAACCTCGGTGGCAAGGTTGCTCTTTGGGTTCTCCAGCTCCTCGAATGATGGCATACGACCAAATGCACCTATGGCCGTAAGCGAAAGCATAACAGCCAATGCCACAAGCGGTGTCATAGCCACAATCCACAGCCATTTAACAATCTGCTGTTTCTTGCCGTTTTTCTTTGTTACCACTCTCTTTTTGGTGGTTTTTCGGGTTGTATTCTTTTTTGTCTGCATAATTTCGTTTTTGTTAGAACGGAAGACCTAAACCAGCGGTTACGAATGGTCTCTTCTTACCGTGTGGTTGATATATTGATAGTGTAACTGATGTTGTTGCTGAATCGGGCAAACGGAAGAGGTTAAAATCTATCGAGATATCTCCTCCGTAGGAGAATATATGTTGTCGCTTAACATCGGTTAGCACCACACCAGTTTTATCCACATATGGATATTTACTATCGAACGAAGCGTAGTCAAATCCGAGATTTAGGCGCACACGCTTGAACTGAATAAAGGCGCAACCCAAATCGGGATACCATATCGGCAGTGCATAATTTATCGAGGTTGCCACATAGTTACGATTCTCTATCTCCGAGGTGTAGAACCCTCGTGGCACCAATCTTCCCGAGTGAAACGCAAGGTTCGACAGAGAATTTTCGCGGTCAAAACCCTTTATCGAGGTTTGATAAACACCAGCTACCGAGAGTGAGTGGTGTTTTGCCACACCCGGGAAATAGGCCTTGCCATAAATCGACACCAAGTGCCTAAAATTATAGTCGGCAGGGTTGAGCGCATAGTTAAACGACAGAATCTGCCCCCAACGAGGCAAGAAATCCTTATGCGCAAGACGCACTTGGTCCTGATAGCCACAACCAAATTGTAACAGATGCACGCCCTCCTTATAACCAACTTTAGCTAGGTTGTTCACAAAGCCCTCCCATATATTGAGCGAAAGCCTTTCTACCTTCGCCACCATACCATTCGAATAGTTGTATCCTGCCGACACCTGCACAAAGCGAGTGTGATAGCCAGCTTGGAAGTAGAGTGGCAACGAGGCCATAAGGCCTATGTTGTAGTATTTGCCAAGCTCGGGGGCTTCGTTTAACACCAGCTCCTCCTTGCCTGTAACTGGGTTTGTTACATACTCCTCCTTTCCTCCCGGAAGAATTGCTTGATGCTTACCAGTCAAAGGGTTGTAGAGGTATGTATAAGCCGAGTAGAGTTGTTGCGTACCTCCGTATGTGGCGTTAATACTAAGATTTACGCCCAAACCATAGTAACGAAATGCTCCCTTGAAGACACTTCCCTCTTGTGTATTCCAACCCCAAGTAAGAAAGCCGTCTGCCGTAGAGAGTATATTTTGCGATATTAGCGTAGCACCGAGATTGAAGTCCAATGCCCCCTCCTCGGCAAGTGCAAATGGGTCGTACGACACAGGTGCCCACGAGTGGATATTGAATAGGTGCGCAGGGCCGCTATATCGCTTATCCTTGAGAGGTTTTACCCTCTTTTGTCTTGCTTGTTGTGCCATCTTTGCTTGTGCTAACATCGAATCGGCACCTATAAATCGCACCGTATCGAGATTTATCAAACCCCAACTCTTGCGTTGTGGATTAACAAGATTTATAGGCAACTTCGAGTGCAAAACCTTCGGCAAGGTATCGCGCACCACCTTCTGCTCGGCAATATGGTAGCCACAGCGGTCGTAGGTTGTCATTAAAACCGTATCTTGCTTGCTCGGCATAGGGGCAAACGAGCCATAGGTCGATGACGAGATGCGATATTCGGTTGAGGTGCGTAGGTCGTAGCAATGCACCTCGTCTTTGCCCGACTGAATTGAGCCGAAATACAACACTCCATCCTTGGCACGAAGGTCGCTCAGGGTGATGTATGCCCCTTGGGTAATATGCTCTATCTCGCGATTGCGTCCCACACGACCAAGCCACATACCACTATCGTCGGTAGCGATAAAGTACAAGGCACGAGTGTAGTTATCGTAAGCCAAGCCGTGAATTTCGATATCAGAAGGGATTCTCACCGGCTCATAGGTGTATTGCATACCCCTACTAACATATCCTCGCATTATTCGATACTCACCATTTGGATAGTAGTCCACCCAAGCTAAAGTGCTCTCGTCTATCGGAGTAGCATACAATGCTCGGCGTTGATTATGAACTGTTCGGGTACGACCGCTTTCCAAATCCATATAGCACAACTTTGAGTTTATACGCTCGGCAAAGAGCAGGCTACGACGATACTCGGTCCACCACACCCTACCACCGACAACCTCGCTTGGGCGAGTCGAAACAGCTCCTGTATAAGCAAGGTGGCTATACTCTCCACTTTCACTATTGGTGACGACAAACGCCGCTGGCCTATCGAGTGTTTCGTGGAGCGACAACACCATCTTGTGGTCAATATATTGCGGATAACGATATTTTGTATATCCCTTTTGTGTATCGGCCGACAACTGCGTCGAGCTGTTTGGCTGATATGGAAGAGTGTTCCAATAGTTGTTCAAATCGGCAAAAGTCTCGCGGAAGAGCTTGGTGGTTGTGGTGTTATAATGCTTTTTCATTGCCACATAGGTTGTGGCAATAGTGTATGGATTGCGAACCGCATAACGCACGATTTTGTCCCAGATATTTTCGTTGTACTTGGTGTTGGCATAGGCTGTAATCTGGTAACCAAGTTGGTAGTGGTCGGGGATATACTCGCGGTATGAACCGCAAAACCACTTATTAAACCCGCGCTCTTTGCTTACATCACCAATAGCACGATAATGCATCGTAAATGAGGGTTGCAGTGCGCGACCAAACGACGACATCTGTGTTTCGGACAATGTTGCATCGCCCTCCAAACCCCACAATGGCATAAAGAGCAGTCCTATTGTCGAACTCTGCTGACCCAAGATGTAGCTAAATGCTCGCACAAAGCCTCTGTTGATATTGTTGTACTGCACAGCATGGCGATATTCGTGTGCCGCGAGTTGTTTGAGCCAAGGCATCGAATAGCCACTTGTTGCCGGAGACGAGAGTATCTCCACGCGCTTTGGCAACCACATAACCAATCCGTTCGACGAGAAGTTCTCGGGGTGGAGGACAAATGGAATCTTCATCGGCCCGTGACGGAAGCCAAAGTCAATGGTTGGTTGTACCGCGCGAGCATAGTACATCATCTTGTAGCCGAGTGTTCGTGCTGTATCGGGGTAGATAACATCTATCTTATCGCCTTTGAGCTTACGCCAACGCATATAGGTTGGGTCGGCACCCCACGAGTAGTATTGTGCCGAAGCCGACGATGCACCAAGGAGCGCAACTATAGCAATAACGATATGTTTAATCTCTCTTCGCACCCTCCCTGTGTTAGACCTTTTTAGTCTGCGAATAACCCTTTTTAATCAGCAGGTCGGTAACACGGTCTCGGTGGTCACCCTGAATGATTATTTCACCCTCCTTGACCGAGCCTCCTACGCCACAACCCTGCTTCAATGCGCGCCCCAGGTCGTTGAGGTCGCTCTCCGAGCCGACAAAACCGCGCACTATAGTAGCAACTTTTCCGCCACGACCTTTCGTGTCGCGCCACACGCGCAACTTTTGCTGTGCAGGGGCGAGTGTTTCAACCTCCTGCTCCTCGCCATAGTCGTACGAAAAGTCTGGATTTGTAGAATAGACCATTCCGAGTCGCTCTTTCCAATCTGCCATAATTTTTAGCCATTAGCCATTAGCTTTTAGCCATTGGCTCTTTTAGTATGATTACAATATCCCAATTAACGCTACAAAAATAGCAATTATTTTTGTTTCTCGGAGATATTTTGGATATTTGTTATAACAAATATCGAAAGAACGGGTAAAAGAGTAGCTAAGAAACAAAAAGCTGATGCAATTATAGCAAAAATGGGAGTGTAAATCCACTCCCATTCTTTGTAATAACATTGTTCTATTCTACTTCTCAAAGCATTTTGGCAAACGACGAGTAATCTCATCAACACGACGGATAATTTTTGCGCGCTGCCTATCGTTCACGATATAGTAGTAACGATTTGATTTCTTGTCTTTGATAAAGAATGTGTTGCTCTTGAAATCAACCTGCACCATACCTGGCTTCGAAACAGATGCATAACCACCCCTTGGCTCTGCCGCAAAGAGGACTGCTGTAGGGTCCCACAACGGACGGTTATATGGCATCTGCTGGTAGTACTCGAAAGCCTTTACGCAAGGGTGGTTTTCAACATAGTTATAACCCTCATATACCGCTTGCCAAGGGTAGAGAATTGTACGGCCAAGCAGATAGTCGGTAAAGTACATCGGCACAGGGCATTCAGCATAGAATTTAACCGCTGCAAAGTGGTCTTTACGAACATTGTACTCTGCCCTCTGCTCCACGAAGTTTCCAGCCATAATAACCACCTTCTCAACCTTCTGCGCAAACAACTCCTTGCCTCCGAGTGGTGAGAACTCGTCACCCTTGGACTCCATCATTCGCGCTAAGTTGGTAGAAAATCCTACCGCTACAACCACTACGCTGTGATCCTCCTCCTTTGCAAGGAGCTGGCGGAGCAACTTGTAACCATCAGGTAGCGCCTCCCAATCCTTTACGGTGTGTTTGTAGGTGTTGTTAGCCACAACATAGTCGGCATAGTTCAAACGCTTCGAAGTAGATGTATCTACATAACCCTCCTCGGGGTATATTTTAGCTATACCAATAGGAATATTCGGATAACCATAGAGGGTATTCATTGCGTCGATAAACTTTACACTACCACCCTCTCGCTTACTCGAAAGAATACCAAGCAAATCGATAGTACCCTCATCTTGATATTTGTAGAGCATATCCAAAGCTATAACATCATCTACATCGTTACCCATATCGGTATCGAAAATAATCTTAATTGGCTTTGCCGCCTCTACTGCCGAGAAGGCAAAAATTGCCATAACAGCAAATAAAAGTTTTTTCATAATAGGCTAATTATATGGGTTTTACATAACGCACAGTATCCGGTGTAAGCTGACTGATAATAAAGTCGTCGCAAACCACATACTTGTTGAAAATCTCGTCGTTGTAGTGGCGAATTGTCAAAAGCTCAACCTTCGAGATAATCTCTACATTAAATCCCTCCTCCTGCAAGGCGGTAGCAACCTCCTCCAAGTGCCAACTCTCCTCTACACACAAACCAAGCTCAACAGCGGTGTTGTGGATAAGGTTGGTCTTGATACGGAAACGCTCCAATGTCGCAAAAATAATTGGGAACTTCTCCTCCAACACGAACGAGAGGTCGCGCGAACGAAGGCGCAAGAAACTCTGGTTGCGCTTTACGATGATAATAGGGGTCGAAACGGCATCTGCCTTACCATCAATTACAGTTCCTGCTGCGAGCTTATTGCCGAAAGGTTTAACATAGAGAGGTATGTTTTTGTTCTGCAACGGCTTGATGGTCTTAGGGTGGATAATCTGCGCACCGCTATATGCCAACTCAATGGTATCCACATAGTTGAGGTGGTCAATCTTCACCGCATCTGGGAAGATTTTAGGGTCTGCATTCAAGATTCCGTCAACATCTTTCCATACGGTCATCGACTCTGCGTTGAGGATATTTGCAACAACTGCAGCCGAATAGTCAGAACCCTCACGGCCAAGTGTTGTAGTTGTGCCGTCCGGAGCCGAGCCTATAAATCCTTGTCCTACAAAAACACGACTCTCGGCACCTGCGCAGGCCAAACGAAGCGGTGTTTTTGACTCTTCAATCAAGACATTTGCATCCTTGTGACGCGCCTGTGTGAGGAAACACTTACGCATATCTATCCACGAGTTTTTTACGCCCTCCTTGTTGAGGAATGCCGAGATGATAGTGGTGGAAACCAACTCACCGTAAGCCACAATATGATCGTACCACTCTTCGGCACGACTGCGCTCGAACTTGTTGGTAGTCACCGCCTTACGCAACGCCTCAAACAAGGCATCAACCTCTGCGATGCGATACTCTGCAGAACCAAAAAGGTCGGCAATAGTAGTGTAGTGATATGCTTTTATCTCGTCAATTTTACTTTCGCAAAAGGCTGTATCGCCCTTGCGCATAGCATCGAAAACCTCCTCCAAAGCGTTGGTGGTTTTTCCCATAGCCGAAACTATAACGAACAACTCCTTCTCATCACGAACGATATTCAGGAGGTTACGAACTCCATCGGCGTGACGCACCGAAGCTCCTCCAAATTTGTAAACTTTCATATAAAAATTGGCTTTTTTATCGGTGCAAAGATAATAAAAAGTTGGGTGTGAAGAGGTGAAAATCAAATTTTTTTCGTTCTCAACAAAAGCGAACGGCTAAAAAATATAATAGAAGTAGGGTGTCCAAAACTATCCGGACACCCTACCTCTATATAATATAAGGTATTGTTAGTAACTCAATACTTTTGACGATGCGTAAGACAACTTCAACGCATTAGCGCGACGAAGCTCCTGCTTAACATCGGCAACAACACCCATCTTGGTATTCTCGTCAGCCTTCAAACATACGGTCATCGAGGCACGATCCGACTCATTCAAGTTGTCACGCTCACCAGCGATAAAGTCCAAGATGTCCTTTGTCGTCTTATATGAGTCGTTCAACTGAATACGAGGAGCCGTACC
>JAEIGA010016507.1_pt1 | contig 11230 bp, 11 predicted proteins | sample 9270691 | NCBI WGS metagenome assembly JAEIGA01 (sample SAMN17057246, study PRJNA624740) | gut metagenome | biome: biome; isolation source: fecal sample | host: Bos grunniens | place: China: Xizang | collected 2019
CTGTGATCTTTAATCAAAGCATGTGTAGATTCTAAATATACAAGAACATCATCATTAAAATCTATATAATAGCGTAGCTGACCATTAAGTATAGGATATGAAGGTTCAGGGATCTCCACGTGATTATCTATAGTTGCATATTTACTTGGTTGAGTAACCCACGTACCAGATGGGATTGATAAGTATTTTGTACCTACTCCCCAGTAGTATTCATTTAATTCTGATGGTACGATTTGACTTAACATAGAGTATATTTCGGATGGTGTATTTATAATCTCAAACCACACCGAAAAACTTAGTTCATTATTTAATAAGTATTTTTTAGAATAATAGTTTTCCAGTGATATTTGAGCCGTATTAGAAGAGGTATCAACGTAAATTACCTTGCTGTTTTGATCTCTTAGAGTTATTCTACATTTAAACCCACTTACTAGAGAATTATTACCGAGCTTGAAATACAATGTACCTACCCCCTTACAGATCAGTTGATAAACTAAGTAACCCACATGATATTCACCTGAGGATACGCTGGGAAATCTTCCCATACTCTCTAAGGTCTCTAGATCTGAGCTACCGTTAGGGTAAATATCAGTAAGAGAATCAGGAGGTACTTGTAGTATTATATAAGGGGTAGTACCTAATACTCGATTAGTACCAGTCATTAAATTATTAAACATATTGCAATAAGTTTTGATTGTTAACCCTTAATAATAGTCACAAAAAGGACCGAAGATAAACTCCGGTCCACCCTTAATAAGATGAAAAGCTTGAGCAATCAGTCCTCCTTCCAGGAGGTGATAACTTTCGTTAATAGTATAATCATTAACACTGGTGAGCATAACCAAACGGTAAACATGATTAACCAATGTCTTGTACCTGATATCCTATGGTCGTTCAAAGCCATATCAAACATCCAAGTAAATACTAGGCCTATAATATATATGATAGCCACTATTATAGCCACTATCGAATAACCTAAAACTTGCATACTTTACCCCCAAAGAACTTTTGATTCAACTTCTTAACTTTTTCATATAACTTTATAGTGTCTTCCTCTGAAAGTTTAATAAAGTTATTCAAGTTTTGTATTTCCCTGTGTAAAAGGGATTTAGCCTGTAAATAGTCATACTTGGCTTGATCAAAAGGCATACATTCAAACTCGCTCTTTACAAGAACCTTGTAATCCCTATTTATTTTCAATTGATTGTTCAGAGTATATACCCCCTTTTCAGCTTTAACTACTGTAGCCTTTTCATGTAGAAAAGGACCAACCACCAAAACTGGTGTTCCTATTTGTAATTTCATATCTTGTAGATGTTTTTAATTTGCATTTATATAAAATAGTCTATCGCAATACCATATAGTGCATAATATAATCACTAAATCATGGAAAAGCTGAAAGTTTTAGGTATATGTGGAGCCCAAGGTGCTTTACTATACCCCCTAAGAAAGTACTTAATCGGTAATGTTGAACCAAGAGCTGTGTTTCATACCCGTAAAGAGGAGCAATGGAGACTTAATTTTGGAGATATACCTTTTGTTAGGTCTATTGAACCGTTTATGAATAGTAAACCAGATATCATCTTAGGTTCTCCTTCTTGTGGACATTCTAGTGTCTTCTCGTATTCCCGAAAGAAAACTTTGGGTAAACCAAAAGAAGACCCTTGTTTAAACCTGTTTGTCCAAAGTGTTAAATCCTTAAAACCTCGTATATTTCTATTAGAGAATCTACCTAAACTAATGGATCTTATCCCTTTTATAGAATGGGTGGATTCTTTCCCAGAGTATCATCTAATAGTTCACACTTATTCAGTTAGTGTCTTCGGCAATTCTCAGGTTTCTAGAAAACGCCTTATTCTAATAGGAGTTCGTAAGGACTGTCCTGAATTCAAATCAAGTTTTAAGTCAACTTTCCCAGTTAATGATTTGTTCAAGGTTAGAGATATAAGTAGAAAAGTAAGAGGGGAGTTGAACTTCAGGGAAAAGGGGGATAAGAAATTGGCTATGTATAAGTACTGGGATGAGTCCAAAACAACATTAACCGTTGCTGAGGTACATAAACTTTGGAATGGTAAATTTTCTAAAGAGTTTAAATGGCCTATGAAGACTCAGAAGATGAAGACTCTACCGGGGGTCTACCGTAATAGGAAAGATGCTTATCCACTGACACTTAGACCTTCGAACAGACAATTCAACCCAGAAGGCTACCCTATGGGGTTGGAAGAATATAGGGTTATCATGGGTTTCCCTAAGAGATTTAAGGTGTATTATGATGATTCTAATCCAACCTACTGGTTAAACAAGGGTAGAAATGCTTTATCAAAAGGGGCCGTTTATGAAGTTGGTAAATGGTTCAAAATCTGCTTATTAAGGGCCTTAGAGGTAAATAACTGGTTATAGGTATATTATTATATAATAATATAAAGAAACACTAGAAATTCATCATATCCCCCTTACGCATATATGCGCGCCTAATAATACTTACTAACTAAAGAAGTAAGTATATTATACGTATGTATGTATGTATGTACATACACGTACGTAAGGAATTTTTAACTTCTTAAAGTTTAGGAAATGGATAAAACAAAAAAGACTTTACTTACTGTTATAGCCTTGTTAGCTATAGCTTTAGGAACTTGCATATACTTCCTCACTAACGTGAGGAATGTTCAGATTCCTGACGGAACTGAACAAGAGAAGCCAGATACAGTTTATTTGACAAAGTTTGTTCCGGTTAAATCTTTTGATTACTCATATAAACCCACTAAATACTTCTTTTTCACAGAGACTGATACTCTAGAAATAGAGAAGATACAGTTTATTCATGACACAGTAACCGTGTATACTAAAGATTCTACTCAAATTAACTATACTTCTCAATTCCTTACTCAGTATCCAAGTGCCTCTAAATTAGTTCAATTACTATTAAATGACGAAAACTTATCTCTCAGTTTACTCAATACTAATGGACATCTATCCACTCAAGAATTCAAACTTGAATTAGATAAGTTCAAATATAATTATCAGCCTATTGGTATGACTTATGAGAAAATCAACTTCTTCAAAAGACTCCATCCTTTCGTTGAAGCTCAGGTTAGACCTATGAATCTACTGCTGGATGCTCACCTTGGAATTTATCACGAGACCGGAAAAATTAAATATGAATTCGGCTTAAACGGATTCTACTACCCAAAGCTACAAAAATTACCTGGGTGGGATTTATACTTCAAACTGAGATACGATTTTTAGGTATGGCTAAACAAACAGTACCACAACAAATGACTCAGGAAGAGCTAAAGACGTTATACAAGGTCTCTATGGACCCTTACTTCTTTGCTACATTCATCTGGGTTATCAACCCGGTTCTCGGTAGGGTACCATTTAACCTATATCCTTATCAGAGATCCGTATTATATCAGTTCTTGAAAGAGAGGTTCAACATAATTCTAAAATTTAGACAGGCTGGACTAACCGAGTTGATATCCATGTATTGCTTATGGCTTTGCATGTATCATCCTAACAAGAAGGTTAATATCATTTCTATCAAGGATACCATTGCTAAAAAGGTTCTTAAGAAGATCAAGTTTATGTACAAGAACCTACCTTGGTATCTACAGACTCCCATTATCAATGGTAGAGTTGGAGAATATGGTTCAGTAACTTCTATGGAATTCTGCAATGGTTCTCTAATAGAATCCATTCCTACATCTGAACAAGCAGGACGTTCAGAATCCCTCTCTCTCCTTGTGATAGATGAGGCTGCAGCCGTAAGATGGGCTAACCAAATTTGGGCAGCAGCTTTCCCAACATTGTCCACTGGAGGTAGTGCTATCATTAACTCAACCCCTCTTGGAGTTGGTAACTGGTATCACTCTATGTGGGTAGATGCCATTTCTGGAGCCAACGGAGTTAACCCTATACGTCTTCATTGGGATATGCACCCAGATAGAGACGAGAACTGGTATCAGGACATGGCTAAAGCTCTTGGTCCAAAAAGAACAGCTCAGGAGATAGACGGTGACTTTTTGTCATCTGGTAATACCGTATTTGATCTTACTGATATCAAATGTATAGAAGAAGACTTATATGAGTTCCCAGTACTTAAGACAAGATTCAACGGTGCTTACAAAGAATTCTGCGAGGTAGATCCTAACAAAGAATACTTTATTGGTGCAGACTGTGCAACTGGTAGATCAACTGACTACTCTTCATTTACGTGTATGGATGCTGCGGGAGAAGAACATGCCATTTATAAAGGCCGAATCCCTCTTGATAAGTATGCTATACTTCTTGGAGATGTAGGAGAGAAATTTAACTATGCTAAGATAGCACCTGAGACCAACGATATTGGAGCTGCAGTAACTATGGCTCTACAGACAGAAGGATACCCTAACCTATACTATTCTCAGAAGCTTCTAAGAAAAAAGGGTAAGTCTAAGCCCGAAGTGGAACTTATACCAGGCTGGCTTACTACTACCAAGAATAGGTCTGTTATCATAGAAGGTCTGGAAAAGGATATTAGAGAGGGTAATATAGTAGTGAAGGACCCATTCTTTGTACAAGAAGCTTACACGTTTATATATGATGGAAGTGGAAGGCCAGTGGCTATGGGAAAACATAAAAGGGCTTCATCTGTAGATATAGACCTTGAAGGTGAAACTTATTCTGATGACGATATCTTCGGAAAGGCTATCACCAATCACATAAGAAAACAAATAAATACTAACGTGGGAGTTCTCCCTCAATAAACCTTATAACATGGCAAACCTTTTGGACCCCAGAACTTGGTTTAAGTCAAGTTCAAACCAAGCTAAGCCAGTATCACAGGACGGAGGTGGAAATATCCCGCCTGGTAGAGTTTCAGTACCTAACGACTTAAACAGTAACGTTATAACAGTACTGAAAGATTTAACTGGATTAGTTACACCTTCTTTCAGGGCCGAGTTGATCCCTTTGATTAGAGATCTTTACAAAGTAAATCCTGATGTTAGTATAGCTGTACAGGATATGTTTAAGCTAGCTAACACTGGACACGAGATTTCTTTTCCTAACAACTCAGAATCAGAAGCTGCAAAGATGAGAGATCATCTTAAGGAGGTTTCTAAGAAGTGGAGTAGATATACCGCTGGTATAGATGGTTTGGTAAATAAATTCATTGTTCAATCCTTAGTTGGTGGAGCTATATCTGTAGAAGCTGTACCTAATGAAAAACTCGATGGGTTAGCTACCATAGTATTCCTCAACCCCGAAGAGATTCTTTTTAAGAGGGAAAACAACGGAGTTTACCACCCCTATCAGATTAACAAGTCAAGTGTAGCTAATAAAAAACCCAGCTACATAAAACTTAATACGGATACTTACGTATACGTTGGTACATTCAATGATACCGACGAACCTTATGGAATACCTCCTTTCATGTCTGGACTGGATTCTCTTAAAACTCAACAAGATCTAAGGGTTAACTTTAAGAACATCATGGAAATGATGGGTATGGTTGGATTCTTAGAAGCTACTATGGAGAAACCAACACGTAAGGCCAATGAATCTGAAAATGCTTATGCTTCTAGGTTAACACAGATATTAACCCATTTGAAGAAAAACATACGTAGCGGTATGAAAGACGGAGTAGTAGTTGGATTCAAAGATGAGCATGAGTTCAAACTAAACTCTACTTCAGCTACTCTTCAGAACATAGACATACCTTGGAACCAGAACCAGCAGTCAGTAGCTAATGGATTAGGTGTAAATGGTAATATCATTGGACTTAATAATTCTAATACTGAGGGTGGGCAGGGAATTATGCTGTCTAAGCTTATTTCCCAGCTGAAGAATATCCAAATGTTAGTAGCATATGTTTTGGAATTTATATATGCTCTAGAACTGCGTTTAGCCGGTTTTAATAACAAGGGTATAAAGGTAACATTTGGAACATCTACTATTTCTGATGAACTTAAAGTTCAACAGGGACTCGAATATAAAATACGTAACCTGGTCGCTCTGTACAATCAGGGTATCATCTCTCAAACTCAGTTTGCTTGGTCTATGGGTTATGAGAACCCAGATGAGACTGAACCAAGAGCTCCTGTAGATGGGGTAAGCGACATAGACGGTCATGCCCAAAAACAGAAAAGAGAGGGTGATAAAGATCAGTCAGACCGAAAAGGACGTGATAAATCCAAGACTGCACCCAAGAGAAACGATCATAAAACACAACCAAGATAAATTATGCCACCAGAAATCATGCTTTTTCAGGATACTATGACTCTCGGAGCAGGGCATAGTATAATGGTATCACATGTTGGTAGAGGTTTAGATGGTAGTAAATTAAGTGATGGTGTTTTCAAAGCAGCTAACAAAGATAAAGCTTCTTTGGAAAGCTATGGCTTGTTTAGTAATGCTATCAATTATAACACTTTCTACCCGGATGCTGATGCTAAATCATTCGATCCGAATGAGGACGAATTCATTCAGCCAATCTTCCGTATGCTTTCAAACTGCGTAGTAGCTAAACCCTATTCTCCTACAGAATTTCCAGCTGATGTTCTTAAAGCTGGTATGAATATGTTGGTAGGACAAACAGTAAACTGTGACCACAGTACTGATATAGGTAATGCTATAGGTAGTGTAGTAGAAGTATATTGGCAGGAAGCTTACCAAGATGGAGATACCTTTATACCAGCGGGTATCAATGCTAAGCTTAAGATTGATGCTAAAGCTAACCCAAGAATAGCTAGAGGTATCAATATGGACCCACCTTCTATACATTCAAACTCAGTAACTATTATGTTTGAGTGGAAGCCTTCACATGAGTTTGAAAATAAGTGGGAATTCTGGGAGAAGCTTGGAACTTATGATAAAGATGGTCAACTTATCAGAAGGATAGCTACACGTATCATAGCTTTCAAAGAGACATCACTTGTATCTCACGGAGCTGATCCTTATGCTCAGCTTATCAAAGACGGTAAGTTGGTTAACCCTGGTTATGCGGATAGCATTTATAATTCTTTCTCTGAAGCTGCCCAAAGAGATGCCGTAAAATCTAAGATAGATCATTCCAGAGCTTCTTACATAGATTACAAGGGTTTCTCAGAAACGGTTATAAACCACAATACCAGCGAAAATATAATTGAGGGGGTAAATTTGGGAGATTCCTCAACTTCCCCCGAAAACTCAAATAATCATAATAACAGTATGCCTGAATTGACACAATTCCTTGAGCAACTTTTCGGAGAAGGTATGCTCAGCTTAGCCGAAGGTGCTACTGCTACTACTGAGCATGCTCTTGCTGAGATAAGCAGAATTCTTTCGGAGAATGCGTCCCTGATGGAGGCAAAGACCTCATCAGAAAGCCAGGTTACTTCACTCCAGGAGGAGGTAACTAAGCTTAAGAATGATCTCAAGGCTAACGAGAAGTTTGCAGAGATCGGTACTAACTACTTCAAAGAGGTTAAAGAATCAACACTGGCTTCTTATAAGAAGCTTGTAGGAGAGGGTAAAGAGGATACCAATATCCTTACTCTCATCGAATCTGTTGATTCAGTATCAACCCTCATTTCACTTAAATCTAGCTACGATGCTCAGCTCGAAGAGAAGTTCCCTCTTCACTGTGCAGATTGTGGCTCACACAATGTAAACAGAGGTGCTTCGGTATCTTCACAGGAGAATTCTGACAAAGACGAAAACAGCTCAGTATCTTCAGTAATGAACAAGATCGCCAAGGGTAAACTTTAATAAATCCAAATCAATATGCGTTTTAACGAAAACCAGCCAATGAGGAGAACAGGAAACCCTACTTCTCAGACAGTGATTTTCAAGAGTGAATCACACAAGTTGCACCAGGCATTCCCGGTAGCAAAAGGCGAGGATGGTAAGCCAAAAACCATCGTAGCAGGTCAGCCAGTTAAGCTGAATACAGACGGTACTATTGAAGCTTACTTCGGTACAGGTATTTATCTCGGTATGGCTGTAAATAACAGCGATACTCCAGCTTACCCAGAGGGTAACCTTGGTTTCGAGATCACTGTAGCCGTTGAAGGATTCGCAGTAGTATATGCTAAGGCATCAGCTGCTGTTACTCCAGGCTATGTAGTTCCAGAGAAGCTTGAAGCAGATTCACAGTATGTGACTTATAAGACTTCTAGCGAAGCTACAAACTTCATCGCAATGACTTCAGCTTCAGGTGCTGGAGAACTTATTCAGGTACTTGTAAAATAAGCTAAACTATGGCAGAAAATACAACAAAAACTGCAGCTCAGCTTCTCAGTGAGTTGCCACAGGCGGTCCAGCAGCTGGATGCCTTCCGTGCTGGTAGTGCTGACAACCAGAGACCAGTAGACATTTCTTTTTCAGAGTTTGTTCAGGAGAAATATGGAATTTCTCAGGATGACTATCTGAAGCAGCTTGGAGTAAATACTAAGGTAACCACTATGGAGAACCTCTTCACAATGCCAAACCAGAACATCCGCTGGTTGGTACCAGAGATCATCCGTTCAGCTGTAGACCTTGGTATGAGAGAGGCTCCATTCTATCCAAATCTCATCGCATCTGATCAGCCTATCTCAGGACTGTCAGCTATCATGCCTATCGTTAACGTTTCAGATGCAGCTCCTGCAAGAGTTAACGAGGCTGAGACAATCCCATTGGGAGATGTTAGCTTCGGTCAGAAGTCAGTAACTCTCTTCAAGGTAGGTCGAGGATTCAAGCTCACCGATGAGGTAAAGAACTACGTATCACTCGATGTTATGGCACTGTTCATCAAAGATTTCGGTGTTCAGCTAGGTTATGCGCTTGACAGCCTCGCAATGGATGTGCTTCAGAACGGTAACCTCAAGAACGGTGCAGAGTCAGCTCCAGTAATCGGAGTTACTTCACAGGGCGCTATCGCTTATAAGGACCTTCTCCGTATCTGGATCCGTGCTTCACGTCTCGGAAGAAACTTCAAGTCAATGATCGGAGGTGAGCAGACTGCTCTTGACATCCTGGATCTCCCAGAGTTCAAGAACAAGCAGGCTGGTACAACTCAGGCTACTCTTAACCTGAAGACCCCAGTTCCTACTTCAGCTGACTTCTACATCCACCATGGAATCGATGACAATCAGGTGATGCTGGTAGATTCTTCTGCAGCTCTCATCAAGCTTACAGCTCAGCAGCTTAAGCTCGAGTCTGAAAGAATCGTATCTAACCAGACAGAAGCAGTTTATGCTTCACTCACCACCGGATTCTCTAAGATGTATCAGGATGCTGCTATCCTTCTCGATAAGTCACAGACATTCGCAGAAGCAGGTTTCCCTGACTACATGAAGGTAGATCCTTACCTTGACTACTCAATCCTTGACTAGTCATACACCCTCATCCATGACTTATCCCAAGTAGGCCACTAACCTACTTGGGATTTTGTCTTATAAATAAAACAACTCAACAATCATAACTATGGCAAATATATTTGTAAAACTCGGTAAGAAGGCTAGCTCTTTCAGAGATCAGTCACTCAATCTTACTATCCTTCCAGGTCAGGTAAAAGAACTGAACCTGTATCAGCAGAATTCTCGTAAAGTTAAGGCGGCTCTTAATGGAGGTCACCTTGTAATAACTACAGACCCTAAAGCTGGTCATGAGGAAGAGGGGGCTAAGGTAGTTAAGACCCCAGAAAGCCTCAGCGAAGAGTTCTTCGGTATGGTAGAAGTAGAAAAGGATGTAAACAAGATCCTCAGATATTTCACCCTTGAACAGTTCAAGCAGATCGCTGAATTCAACAGTATTGAAGTAGAAGAGAAAGATACCAAGAAGGATATCTATGAAGCTCTTACTTCAGACGACGACGAAGAGTAATAATTAAAACTCCATATAGCTCATGGTAGAATTCAAATATACTACTAACGGGCTGGAAGTTAAGTTCAACAACTTATCCGATGACTATCCAGCTGGACATACTTGGCTTTGGGATTTTGGAGATGGTGAAACTTCTACAGAAGAAAGCCCATCACACGAGTTTCCTAAAACCGACTTTTATCGAGTTGTTCTCCAGGTATTAGATTCAGCTGGGGGGGTCGTCGATAAAACCTCAAAACGTATAGGTATATCTGATCAAGTAAAGACAAGTCTATCAGATACTATCTATAACTTGATTGACACTTACATACCAAGTTCAATATTCGGGGAAATACCTCCTGAACTAAAGCAACAATTTATTAGCAAATGGCAGCTGTATATACAGCCTCTAGTGAATCGGGAGATCCCGATAGAAGAATATGCTAATGAAAATTACTATGAAGCTCTAGAAAACCAGTTAATAATGGAATTAGCTTCATATGATTTCATGGTAATAAGGGCTAATCAAATGATAGCTGCTGCTTCTGCTAAAGTACTAGAAGATAATTCTTCAGAAGCTGAACCTGGTACAGGAAGCGGAGGTTCAATCAAGAAAATCACTACTGGGCCTACTGAGGTAGAATACTTCGATATAGGTACTGAAGATAATGATACCATTTCAGGTGTAACAAAAGCTATGCAACCTGGAGGAATCTTAGATACACTCCGTAGCAACCTTTGTATGCTAGCTGAACGCTTAGATATATATCTTCCTATCTGTAGAGAAATCAACTCTACTCCAGTAGTGCCTAAGGTAGTTAACAGAAGGATACCAAGAGGGTTGGATGGTCCAAACCCTCCTATGATCGTTAATAAATAACGCTATGGCCCGTAAGAGTAGGATTTCCCAGGTAGACTGGAATAAGTATAAACAGATCATAGAAGACTTCATAGATGAAGATGCTGGTAAACAGCCTTTTTTATGGTTGAAGAAGATCAACCTTATGTCTTCATACGGGGAAGACTCTTCTCCTGGCTATATCCCTATAACCCTACAGGGTTTGTTTCATTATAATTATGTAAAAACATGGCCTAGTGCTAGAGCTTCAACAGCGGGTGAACTAGAGAATGGTAACTTAGTTCTCTATATTTCTGCTAGGGCCATAGAAGAAGCTGGGTACATAGATCAAATGGGTTATTGGGATTTCAATCAAGCAGAAGACCGATTCATACTAAATGGTAAGGTATATAAACCAGGAGGGGATACTCAAGTAGCTCAAGCTAAGGATAAAGCCTTACTGTTTTTCATTATATTGCAGAGAGAAGATTTGGAAGAGTCCGAAAAACTAGTAAAACAGTTTGAGATGGATATTCTTGGACTAGGAAGAGGGGGGGTTATAGGAGAAACCTTTAAGATATTCTA
>JAEIGA010016508.1_pt1 | contig 11230 bp, 25 predicted proteins | sample 9270691 | NCBI WGS metagenome assembly JAEIGA01 (sample SAMN17057246, study PRJNA624740) | gut metagenome | biome: biome; isolation source: fecal sample | host: Bos grunniens | place: China: Xizang | collected 2019
GTCTTGGCTCGTCGCTTTTATACCACCCCCTACCCCCTGGGGGGTACTTGCTAGTCTAGGTTAGTACCCCCTCGTTTACGTCTTAACCTTTTTCCGTGGTAACTTTTTATTTAATAGCCAAGCTCTTTAAAAAATTTATCCTTGCCTTTTTCGTCCAAGCTACCAAGCTTCATTAAACAGGCAGCGCAAAGAGTTATTACGCTCCCGTCCTGTAACTCAAAGCCCACGCCGTTAGGTAGTCCGTTAGTATTGCCGCTTACAATTATACTTTCGCATTTATCGCAGCTTATAGCTTTAACTTTTTTCATTTACTTTTATCCCCTTTCCTTGACTAAATCCTTGTCTAAACCTTGTCTAAACCTTGTCTAATCTTGACTAATTCCCTTAAATAGTCCGCGTCTATTTCGCCCTCGTCTGCCTGCTTATGATGATATACGCATAGAGTTATTAAGTTATCGTCGTCTAGCAGCCCGTTAGGATCCTCTTTTAGCTTGGTTATGTGGTGGACTTCTAAGCCGTCGTAGGTGTAAAGCCCCTGCGCTTTACATACCTCACAAAGCCCGTTAGCGTCGTCTTTAATCTGCTTAGCCTTTTTAGTCCATGCGTAGCGACTTCTTAGCCTGCTCTCGTCGGTCTTTTGGTATATCCTGCCCTTATTGCAATTATAGCCCCTTGGGTGTATCTTTCCGCATTTAGAGCAGCTTTTTAAGTCCATTTACTCGCCCTCGCTTTCTTCCTGCGCCTCTGCGTATCTCTTGGAGCTTATACCAAGTAACGCCCCTAAAAACGTATCTAACGCCGTTATAGTAGCCGCTATCTGCTCCCCGTATGGTAAGCCCCATATATGGCTAAGCGTCAAGTATAAAGTAGCTAAAGCAGGAAATACCACCAAAGCGATAAACTTAAGTACGTCGTAAGTCTTGTTAGTCATTTTCATATTTTTTACCCCCTTATTTAATCCTTATCTTTTGCCCTGCGTAGATCCTGTTAGGGTCTGTTATGTTGTTGAGTGCCTTTAATACGTTAACGGTTGTGTTATATTTGGCAGCTATGCGGCTTAAAGTGTCCCCACGCTTAACCATGTAATAAGCGGCGCTATTATCGTCTAAAACCTTAAGTCTAGCGTTTATTATTTCCTGTACGGCTTTGTAATCATATCCCGCAGCCGTTAGCCTTGCTTTTCTGTCCTCTCCGTTCCCCCACTTGCCCGCTATTACTTCTATGGCTATTTCCTCGTTGCTTTTCTTGGCGCCTGCTGCCGTTAAAAAGTCGGATATATCAACGTTGCCCGTTACGCCATCTACTGCGCCCTTGCTAGTGTATTGCCAAGCGTTATATTTAATGCTCGGCTTTACACTTGAGTATTTAGCCACCCATAAGTAATACTTTTCTAATCCCTCGCGGTTAAGGTCGTCTATAAACCAACTTTGAGACGCATATATACCCGCTTTGTACCCCGCCTTTTCTACTTCGTCACAAAACGCCGCAAGTATAGCCGTGCGCTTTGCTTTTGTAAGCTTTCCACGGTCTGCCCTGCCTTTTCCGTTTGCTCCGTTCTCGCTATCCACAAATACAGGATAAAGCAGCTTATAGCCTTTAATTAGCGCCATGGTATAGCGCGCCTCTTCTCTAGCCTCATCCTCGTTAATAGCCTGCGTAACAAAATATACGCCTATAGGTACGCCCGCAGCGGTTGCCCCTGCTATATTGTTTTTAAAGTTCTTATCGGTTACTAACGCGCCTTTGCCGTAACCTCTATACCCTGCTCTTATTATTGCCCCCTCGCAGTTCTTAGAGACTTTAGCCCAACTTATAGAGCCGTTATACTGTGATACGTCTATTACTTTCATTTAGTCGCCCCTCTCTTTCTCTTACATATCGTTTAACTTTGTCCAATCGCCGTCTACAGGTCTCCATAAGTGGAGCGCTTCGACTATGTTAACGTACTGGCTCTTTTTCGGGTGGATCTGTACTACTGCCTCTTCGTCGTCCCAAAAGATGTTTTTTACCTCGCACATTTCCGCCCATGTCGGCAGCCTCTTTTTATAAAGTGCTATGCTTACGTGTTCCCATTTTCCCTCTTCACATCTCCCGACCACTACGGACGCCGACGCCCCGCTGCTTAGCCTTATAATTCCCCCTCTTATTCCCTTCGGTAACGGTACGCCGCGCCGCCACATTACCCTATTGTTATATTCTTTTTCGTCTCTCATTTAGTCGCCCTCACTTTCTTTTATAATATTACCGCACTATATGGCGTTTAATTCCTAACTATTTTCTAAATTAGCTCCATTTCGGCGGCTACCAAGTATATAACCTTATTCATGGCGTTATAGTAAGCCGCCTTACTTAACCCCTTGGCTATCTCTGCGCCGCTTTGCGTGTACTTGTCTATAAATATCAACTCCGCCGCCTCTCTGTCCTCTTTGTTTAGGCTATTTAATACGTTGTCTATCTGCGCTAGCCTCATGTTAGCAAGTATAAGCCCCCTGGTATCTCCCTTATACTTCTTAAGCAGCTTTTTATTACTCTTATAGTCCATAAGCTCTTTTTTAACGTACTGCCTAACGTGCCAAGGTATTTTATATTTACTTTTCACTCGTCTATCACCACCTTTTTATAAGCGGTCTTATAACCGTATCTTTTAGCGTGGGATATAGCGCTATATATAACTCTTTCGGTAGTCCCTAACTCTTCCGCTAGCTCTCGCGCCGTATCTCCCATGGCTACTATAAACTCGTAGTCGTCGTTAGTGGTCTTTATCCATATATAAGCCATTACTTGCCCCCCTTTATAGCCTCTTGGATAGCCGTATAACATGAAGTAGCGCTATCCGTGTTAAAGTTCATGTCTACAAGCCTGTAGCCCCTTTTTATAGCGTCTATAACCTCTTTTATATATTTGTTATCGCAAGGAATATAAACGCTTGATATTATTTCCTGCGCCATTTGTAATTTATTCATTAGCCGCCCTCTCTAGTTCCTTGTACTTTTCCTCAAGCTCTTTTATTTTTTCTCTTGTCTCTTTTGCTTCTTTTGCTGCAAGTTCGGTTAGTATTTTGTATTTCTCCACTTTTTCGTAGTAGTCGTTATAAAGTTCTCTTGTATAGTGCAACCTTGTATTTAACGCCGCTATCTTGCCGCCTATTTTTATTTGTTCCTCTGTCATTCTGTGCCCCCCTCTCCTAGTAATAAAGTGGTATTAGTTATTAACTCTTTAAGCTTTGGCGGTAGCTGCGCGCTCTGCTTTTCTCTCTGTATCTCCCTTTCGTATATCATCCTAAAGTTAGCGCGGTCTACTTGTATTTCCTCACTTAAGCAAAGGTTACGGAAACCTAACCGCTTAACTACTCTTCTAGTAGTCTCGTCTAAGCTATCTAGCGCCCCTTTCTCGTCGTAAGCGCCGTACTTGCCTATAGCCTTTAGTACGTCCTGCCATGCCTCGCCGTAGTCCTTAGCCTCGCCCTGCGTTAAGCCCGTCGCCTGCTCCCTTATTTCTGCTATGCTTGGCGACCATTTGTTAGTAGCTACCCACTTATTAAGCGTAAGCTCTGCCACCTTATACGGTAAGTCCTGGAGCTGATTAAACCAAAGCTCCATAGCCTGCTCATTTGGTAAAAGCTTCTCTCTTGGGTAATACGTCCTTAATGCGCTAGCAAATAAAGCAAACTCTTTTCTATTCATCCTTTACCCCTCGCTTTCTATCCATTGAATATAAACATAGTCCCCGTAGGTCTTAATCCATTCTTTTAACTTTTCCTCGCTCTCCCTGTATACGTCTATCCTTGTGCCGTTTTTAAGCCCTATATGCCCGCCCGTGTCTTTACACTCAAAGTAGCCTATGAACTTCATATCCTCGGTATATATAGCGGCTAACTTCCCTAAATGCTCCCTATTTGCCGCTATGATACCCTCGTAAGGATATACGCCGCTCGCGGTCGGTTTTCCTGTTGGTAAATAACAAGTTGCGCGTATTCTTGTAAGCTCTGCCGCAGGCTTACGTTTTTCTACGGGATCTAAAAGTTTAAGCTCTACGGTCTCTATCTGTTCCGCTATCGGCAGATAAATAACTTCTCTTGGTGGCTCTGTTTTAGCTTTAACCTTTAAGTTGCCTATTATCGCCATAGCTATAAGCGGTATAAGAACCTTTTTTACCATGCTTTACCCCTCACTTTCTGTCTTACCCAACTTATCTGCTATCATAGCTAATGATTTTGCTATGTCTGCCAACATTACGGAATTAACAACATTAAGATTAACTCCTGCTTCCTTTAACTTGGTTATGCAATCTATTGTTAAATTTGTTTCCTCTAGCTTATTCATTCCTTATCCCTCACTTTCCGCCCACTCGCTAGCCATGTTATAGAAGTCGTCTAGCTCCTGCGCCGTTGTGTTAGGTTTATTAGGTTTATTAGGTTTACTAGAGCTATAGCCGTTTCTTTCCCAGGTTCTAACCGCAGCTTTCCAATCTTTCATTTTATTTTTACCTACTAACCATCCGTTAGACGTGTAGTAGTCTATGAAGTGTTGGGCGTCTACGGTGTTATTACGCTCTATACAGTAAGCTTGTACCTCTTCTAGCGTAGGCGGCGTAAAGCGTTTAGCTTTACTCTCTATACTATCCTTACCTAACCTATCCTTACCTAACCTAACCTTACCTAACCTATCCTGTGTATCCGTGTTGTATCCATCCTGTATACATTCCCCACGGTTAAGCGTATAGGCTTTGTTTTTCTTCACGTCTAGCAGGCTCTTTTCCTCTGCGTATACGGTAGGCTTATAGCGGTCGCTTTGTATATAGTTATGTATTTTCCAATGCTTTATAACTACTACGCCGCTTTCAAAGACTAATATAAAAGACTTAGCTATAAGTAACTTTAAGTCGTCGTCGCTTGCTCCTATCATCCTTTGTATGCGCTTAGGGTTGTTTATAAAGCCGTCGTCGTCTGCTCTCATGGATAAGTGAAAGTAAAGCGCCTGCGTACTCATAGGCATATCTAAAAAGGCGTCGCTATCTATTATGGTTTTCGCAAACATTCTACGTTCTGCCATTTTCGCCCCCGCTTTCTTCTATTTCTACCTCTACCCCTATCTCGTCGCTAAATATCGGCTCTATTACGATCCTGTTTATACAGTTAAGGTTATCGTTAACTATTACTCCCGCAGCTACTAGCCCGTCTATTAATCCCTTAAGCCTAAAGTTATCTAAGTCGCGCCTTTTGTTGTTGAAATGCGGACGGATCGTTAAAGTAACGGGGTACTTGCCTTTATATTTCTGCTTAATGGTGTAGGCTATATAGTTCTTTTCCGCCTGCTTTATGGCGTTGGCGTGGTATATGTTGCCGCGCTCCGCTTTTATGTACTCGTTCCAGTTAGGAAAGTCGTACTCTATAAATAATTTAATGATTAGCGCCCCCTTTCTCTCTTGCATACTTTTTATACTCGCGCTCTGTCTTTCTTCTCTCTTCCTGGTACTCTTTAGACGGTCTTAAGTTCTCGTTATTTTCCTGTAGCTTTCGCCTAACTCTGCTAACCGTCCCGTATGGAGCTATCCCGTGTAGGATCCTAAAGCGGCGGTCGCTAAATACCTTTTCAAGCCATCCCGCGCCGTAGTTCATGCCTGTAAGCTTTGTAAACGCATAATTAGCGTATAAAGCCATATCGTCGCAGCGTGCCGCCTCGCTCTCTTTGAGTATCTGCGTTATATCCTGCTCTATTGTTTTAAAGCCCATGTTTATAAATCCCCCTTGCCTGCTGCGCCCCACTCCCTAGAAAGTTGCGCCTCTAATATTCTTAGCTTAAGCTTAGTAACGTTTATATGCTCTTTATTAGCCTCGTAGTTAGCTTGCTCTACGTCCCTTTTAAATCGCTTGTCCGCTACCTCTTCAACGCCGTATATAATGTTATTGATTAAGGTAACGGGCATATCGCCCGCCCTTAACCTTAACGCCTCTTGGCGCAGAGTGATTTTATAATCCCTTTCCGCCTCGGCTAAATTAGCGCCGTTTTTTCTTAGTCTTTTAATGGACGCCGTTAACTCCGCCATTAAGCGCTGGATCTCTTCGTATAAGTCCATTTACTCGCCCTCTTTAGCCTCGCGCTCTGTCCTCTCAAGCTCTGCCGCTAATAAGGCGCCGTAAGCCTCAGGGTAAAGCGCCCTAAACGTCTCCGTAACTCTGCGGTCGTTCTTTAAAGTTAACGAGTCGTTGTTATAGCCAAGCTCTAAATTATCGACTATGGCGCTTAATATCCTGTCTAAGTCCTGCTCTTTCTGTCTAAGTATTACGTACTCCTGTAAGCTTAAAGTTATTTTTGTGTCGTCGTTTTTTGATGTTAACGCGTCCTTAAGCCTCTCTCTAAGCAGGTCTTTAAAGTCCTCGCTTGCCTTTTCTTCTTTGGCTGCTGCCGCCGTCTCCGCCTGCTCCCTTGCTACTTCTTCCTCTGCTTTAGCGTCTGCTATTATTTCCTCTATATTTACCATCTTTAAACCCTCCTATTTTTTAATTAAACGGTAACTCGTCCTCTATCCACTCGGGCGGTATGCTCATGTAATCGTCGTTCTTTTCCTGCGGCTTAGTATCATCCGCTTTTTTACTCTCGGCAAACTCTACCGCCTCGGCTATTACGTCCGTGGTATAGTGCTTTACGCCGTCCTTGTCGGTATAGCTGCCCGTCTGTATACGCCCCTCTAGCGCCATTTTTACGCCCTTCTTAAAGTACTTACTTATAAACTCCGCCGTTTTCCCGAAAGCTACAATACTAGGAAAGTCCGCAGTTTGCCCGCCGTCCTGCTTATAGCGTCTATCTACCGCTATGCTAAACCGTGTTACGGTCGTTTCGCCTGCCTGCCTTGTGTCGGGATCTTTAGTTAAGCGTCCCATTAAGATAACTTTATTCATGCGTTGCCCCTTTCGTATTCTTCTAAAATATCCCACGCTATACCCTCGTTAACGGGTATGTTTACAAGTTTCCTCTTATCCCCTCTTAGATGTACGCCGTATAACTCTTTTATTTCTATGCCGTAGCTTTGCATATATCCGATACGGTATAAGTTAAGTTGGTAAGCTAAGTACTCTTTGTCTAGCGTTGATGTGGTTTTAATGTCTGCTATAGCCGTATCTCCCGTAGTGTCTAATACTAGATCCAAGCGCCCCGCAGCTATCGGCGTTTCATGGTGAAAGATAATTATAGGCGTTTCGTTTTCTAGCACATTAAAGCCGTAATACCTTTGTAAAAATCTAAAGCTATGTACTTCTTTACTCCCGTCGTCGTTGCCCGTCTTACAAAAGTCCTCTATAGCCTTATGTACCGCCGTACCCCTGTTAGCTGCACGCTCTAACGTGGAGCGGTTAACGCCTGTATACTTGTCCCCAAACTTAACGGCTAGTATCTGCGTTACGCTTGGCACTATTACGCCGTCTACTATGTACGTGTGGCTTTCGTCGTCGTACTCCAACGTATAGCCGTTTATTTTCCATGTTTCCATAAGCTACCCCTTTAGCTTTATGCGGATAGAAGATTTAACAGGGCTTATCTTTACGTAAGTGTCGTAAATGTCGGGTAACTCTTCCCTAAGCGTCTTACCGTCTGGCGTTTCCCTCTCCGTAGGAGCTACGTAAGCTATAGTAAGCTCGTCGGTATCTAGCTTAATTACGCCCTTGCTCTCCATTTCCGCAAGGATAGCTTTTTTAAGCTCGTCCTCTTTTTCTTTAATCTCTTTCGCCATCTTCTCAAACTCGGCGATATGTTTAGCGGTTGTCCCGTCAAGTATTGCCGCCTCGCCATAAAGTTTTATTAACTCCATTACTTAACCCCCTTATATTTGCTTATAAAGTCGCTAGCCTGCTTCATAGTCCAATTTTTAACAGTTTCCTCGTCTAGCGTTTTCCCCTGCTCTGCTGCTATTTTCTTCATGAGCTCTATTTGCTTTTCGGTTGCTTTCTTTTCCTGCTTATCGTTCATAGTGTGGCTAGGGCTTTCTTTCTCGGGATCGTCCCCCGTTGCTACCATGAACGTATTAGCCAGGTAATACTTAAGCGCTCCCGTATAAGCCTTGTAGCCTGCCTTATCGCCCTTGTCGATACCCTCGCCCGTTATAGTGGTTTCCTCATAAAATCCCGTCTCTATGTCGGTAAGGATAAAGTTAAGCCTCGGCATACGTCCGTTAGCCTGCTTTTCGCTCCCTGTAAAGGTGTTATACTCTACCTCATTAAATGAAAGCTCTAAGCCTGCGTCGCTAAAAAGCTCCGTAAAAAGCTCTTTATACTGCGCCTCGCTAAAATAGCTATACTTATCGTAGTCGTTAACGCCGCCTTTCTTTAATACGCCCTTTTTCTTTAAGGCTTTTCTTAAGGCGTTCTTTTTAACCTGGAGCTTAGCGTTAAGCTCTAACCACTCTTTAGCGCCTAGCGTTTCTAAAATTCCCATTACTTACCCCTTTCTAAAAATATGTAGTTTTCGTCGTTCTTTAATGCCTGCGTTTCTTCTTTTGTGTAAAATAGGTCTGTGTCTTGAAATGTCTTATTGATATAGTCGTAAAGATTAGTTAACACGGTGGCGGTTGGTGTACTCCTGTGTATTATTACCTTAATCGCCATTACTAAATAAATAGTCTAATGTATAAGCGCCGCCCCCTTTCGCTTTTAAAAAAACTTGTATAGTCTGCATATCCTTAATATTAACCAAGGTACGCCCGTTTAACTTGTTATAAACGTTTTGCTTAGTCATTCCCATATAATCGGCTAACATTTCTACTGTTAACCCATTACGCGCTAACTCCGCGTTTAAATTAGGATATGCTATCAATTTTTGCTGCATTTTCTCGCCCCCTTTCTTTAATTTTCGTTTGCGTAATACGTTAGCGTCGATTATTTCGTAAGCGTTGCCATACACTACTTTTTAAACGTTTTATCGTTTGCCCTCGTATACCGTTAATAGTAGTACTACTCGTTTGCGTTGTCAAGCGAAATTTTAAAATTAATTATTTATGATATTTTTTGTATAGTTTTACTTATTTTTAGTGAAATTATAGCGCGTTTTCGTTATAATCAAATTGAATATAAAATGTTCGTTCAAAATGTAAATTGAACGATCAAAACATAAAAATAAACGTTCATAATAAATTTTTGAACGAACAAAGTTAAAAATATGGATTTATGGAAGAGGTTTTTTAAGGTGGATTTTTTAACAAATTTAGAATTATTACTAAAGAGTAATAACATGACACGCGCAGACTTAGCGCGGGCTATTAATGTAGCGCCAAGTACTATTAATTCTTGGTACGCTCGCGGAGCGGAAAAGGTTAATTTAAAAGTGCTTAGCTCTATATCTAGTTATTTTAACGTATCGTTAGAGGTACTTATAAACGGCGATACGTTCACGTCGGTAAACTTTACCGAATACGAATATACTAAGCAGGAATTAGAGTTAATAGCTAACTTTGGTAAAATGCTTAAAGAAAGTAGGCTAAATAATGATTAATAAAGTAGCGATATACTTAAGAAAATCGCGCGACGAGGATAACGAAACTAAAGAGGATACTTTAGCAAGACACGAAAAAATGTTAAATGATTATTGCAAACGCAATAAACTAAATGTCGTAGCCGTTTACAAAGAGGTTGTAAGCGGCGAAAGCATAGCTAACCGCCCCGAAATGCAACGCTTATTAGATGATGTAGACGCGGGGCTATATACGGGCGTTGTGTGCGTTGAAATAGAAAGGCTTAGCCGTGGTAATCAAATAGACCAATGCGAAATATTAGAAGTATTTAAAAATAGTAATACTAAGATTTATACGCTGCAAAAGATATACGACTTAAGTAACCAGGATATAGACGAAGAGTACTTTGAGTTTTCTTTATTTATGTCTCGCCGTGAATATAAAATAATACGCCGTCGTATGACAAGAGGACGCACGCAGGCTATGAAAGAGGGGTACTTTATAGGCTCGGTTACTCCATACGGATATACTAAGAAAAAAGAGGGGCGCGGGTTTGTACTTATCCCCGACGAAAAAGAGGCGGAAATAGTTAAACTTATATACGGTCAATACTTAAACGGTAAAAGTATAAAAAGTATAGCTAGACATTTAAACGATACGGGCGTACCGTCCCGTAAAAAAAGTATGTGGGGCGATAGTTCTATTAGGCAGATATTAACCAACCCCACGTATATAGGTAAAGTAAACTCCGAAAAACATAACGAGTTTTACGAGGGTAAACACGAGGGCATAGTAAGCTTAGATACTTATAACGCCGCACAAGCTATACGCGAAAAAAACGCGCCAAAAGTAAAAAACGATCAAACACTAAAAAACCCTCTTGCGGGTGTCTTAAGGTGTGGCGTTTGTGGGCGTACTATGCGCAGGTGTCCCAATGGTAAAAACTCTTACGTTTATAGATGTATTACCCATAATTGTAAAAACCGCCGTATAGTCTGCCATACTTTAGATAAGGCTTTATTAGATCAATTAAAAATAGAATTGAATAGCTTTAATTATTTGTTGGATAACTACGAGGAAGAGCTTAAGAGCAAACGCCAGGAACGCGACGAGGAAATAGCTAGAGTAACCCACGCTATAGAAAAGCAGCATAACGCGCTTAATGTGGCTTGCGAAATGCTAGAAAGCGGCGTATATACTATAGAGCTATTTAAAAGCCGTACAAGTGTAATCGAGGATAAAATAAAGGCGCTTAACGCGGATCTTAAAGAGCTGCAAAGTTTAGAATTAAAAGAGGACGAAAGAGCTAGAAAAGCCGTTCCTATATTGTCAAAAGTTATTGACAAGTTCGACGCTTTAGAAGTAATAGAAAAAAATAATTTATTAAAAAAAATAATTAAACATATTGATTATACTAGGTTAGAGGATGATTTTATACTTGACGTAGCGTTGTTAATATAATAACTATTATTGCCTTTGCGTTTTTTTATATGATATAGTGGTATCATAAACAAGCGGGTTCATACGTTAGTTAATGATACCCATATCATAAGTATAACTAATCAATATGCTATTATTTCGTCGTGTAAGCTACCGTGCGACGTATCAAATTTTAACGGTTAGGTGTGGCACGCCAAAGCAAAGAGGTAAAGCCCCGTAAGTGATTAAACGGGTGTAGCTCGGTGGTATAGATTGTACGCTATGGTCTATATTCTCGTTAGTTGTGGGATCGTAACGGCACAACTAAATTATACGGGACGGGTCGGCTTGGTAGACTTGCAAGGGGGTAATA
>JAEIGA010016509.1_pt1 | contig 11230 bp, 8 predicted proteins | sample 9270691 | NCBI WGS metagenome assembly JAEIGA01 (sample SAMN17057246, study PRJNA624740) | gut metagenome | biome: biome; isolation source: fecal sample | host: Bos grunniens | place: China: Xizang | collected 2019
ATCTAGGATTTGGTGATATTAAAATTGACGAGAATTTACCTGCTAATTCAACTCTTGTTATTGATTTAGAGCTTGTTGGTCTTTATGATCATCAGGAATAGAATCGTAATAATTTGTCTTGCCAGAATGATAGACATCAATTACTGTTATGATGGCAAGACAACTCCATACAGGAACAGCTAATTTGTCAGTATCCAAGAAATTGTTTAATACTCCGTGTGTGAAATAACTTATTATAGCTAAAGTAGCAGCGAGTACCAATATCTTGGATTCTTTATTTTTAGCCTTTTTATAAGTTGTAAGCCCTTTATATACAGAAACAACTACTAATAAAACTACTATCAAAGAGCCAATTATACCCATTTCGGCAAGAGCTCCTATATATTCGCTGTGAGCATTTCCACCATCTCCATAGTTTGTCGTAATGATTGTTTTGTTAACTGATAATTGATATGGAGCATAAACGAATTGATATGTGCCTGGTCCCCAACCAAAAAATGGTCTATCCTCAAAGAGTCTTAATGCAGAACTCCAGCGGTTTAAACGTTCCAGATTAGATGCGTCAGTCGATATGTTTGTAATTGATTGTACGTGTTCAAGTAAGTTGTTAGATGAATCTTGTTCATTCCTTTCCATTACATCTATAATTTGATGACGGAAAGTGAAAAACATTGATACTAATATTATTACAACTGTAAGTATGAAACGGAATTTTATCTTGAGTAGAACGCAAATCCAAACTCCTATAACGGCAATAATACTTAACCATGCTGCACGGCATGATGATAAAACCATTGCAACACAAAGAATTGCGAAGCTTACTATTATTAAAAGTCTTCTTTGAGGCTTTATATTTGGTATAAATAAAAATGCTGTGTTTAACACAAGATATATAGCTAATGCTGCACCGTATGCTGTATGGTCGTTATAAAAAGGTGTCATAACCCAGTGGGCTGAGTTTCCAGAAAATCCATTAATAGCATGATTGATAGTTGTATATATTATGACTATTGTAAGTCCTGCGATATACAGCCATACGAATTTGTTAATCTTATTAGGATCTTTAAATAATTTGGCGCAAACGAAATATGAAGGGATGACAAACCAAATTCTTGATAATAAATATTTTGCAGAAACTAATGGAAGTTCACTGGTGATTGTTGTTATCAATATCCATATTAACATTATGTATATCACGATAGAAATAGGGTGGCGCGCAATTTTATTGTCGAATTTCTTTTCATATAACAATTTTGCAATAAAAAAGAATAGAACGCCAAACAACAATGGTTCAACTGGAACTGATAATGATAGTCCAATATTAAGTCCGAGCCCTTCCAGGTTGATGGATAATGGTGTTAAAAATGCAATAAGGAATAAAACCTTTTCGTATGAAAAAAAGTATAACATAAGCACTCCCAATAAAATAGGAAGTGCATACATTAGATAAATGCTTTTTTCTACAACTAAATATAAACTGACTGCAATGAATAATGTTACAATCAGATATAAACTTGCTATTTTGATTCCTTTTTGCAAAATTCTAGTGATTATTCTTTAGTATCAATTTTTTCTATTGCTGCAACTGTTAGAATCGACATAAGTAATGCACCGATTCCGCATAAAGCTACGATAACCCATCTTACAGGATAAGCTTTCTTATCAGATATATATGGTCTTGAAATGATGTTTGAATAAGTCATATTGCCTTCAGCTTGACGCAATTCTTCTTCGTAGTAGTGTCTTACATTAGTATAATCTTCAGTTTCAGTTGCAATTAATTCAACCAATGCAATTGCTGTTGCAACATTGCCTGTTTTTTTGCTGTCGTTTCCATCGCTAAAATAAGCTATAGAGTTTCCTTTTGAAAGATAGAGATAATTTAACATATCACCATCATTGGTGATTTTGGTAAGTTCTCTCTTTAAAGAGTCGATGAATGCATATTTTTTTGCCAATTGTTTTTCAAACATTCTAGCATTTTCGTATTTCTTGCTTTTGTGAATTTCGCTGAATTTTACATTGTACTGATTGATGATTTCATTTACAATGTTATATGCAATCTGTGGATCTTTGTCTAATACTTTGATTTTTACAGCGTCATAAGGTGTTTTTGATATAGAAATTCTATCACGATATTCACCGATTAAAGCTGTTTTTGCGTATTTATAATTTTTGTCAATTTCATAATGATTCATCAAATCGAATTTTTCAACAACAGAATCCATTATTTCTTGTGATTCCATTACTTGTAACATTTGTTCAGTGTATGTTTCATCTGAAAATTCAGACAATCCGTTAGGGTAGAGAACTGCTTCTGATTTGAATTTTGGAGTTATGAACATTGGTCCTGAAAATAATGCGCCTAATAAAGCTGCAATAATTGTTACGGCAACAATATGCCATTTCCACTTGAAAATAACTTTTAAAAGAGTTGCGTTGTTGAAATAGTTATCCATTTTTTAATACTTTTTATTCTGAATTTTAATAAGTTATGTATAATTAAAATAAATAAAAATTATACAGATTTTTTTTTTTATAAATTTTCCTCAAAAATAAGAAATAAATCAACGTAACTGACTATTTTTTTTCAGTTTTGTTGTTTTTTAATTGACCTATGGATGTCATTATTAAATTTTTTAGTTCTTTATAATCTAACATTTTGGTTATGAATGCTATAAAGAGTCCACATATCATTGTTAGCATAAATGAGTTAATCCAATTACTTGAAGTCATTTTTAAAACTAATGCGGACAATATTAATAATGTGCAGAATGAAAATATGCTAATCCAAAATGATGTGCCGAATTTTAGTCTGAAAATATTTTTTGCTAAAATGAATTGTATTAAACATGTCGCAAATTGTACGCATAAACTTGTAAAGGCAGCGCCTTTCGCTTCGAAAATAGGTATGAAAATAAAGTTTAATGCTAGATTTATAACAACGCCGGTCGCAGCTACGATGTTAAGGTGCTTTAAGTTGCCATTAGCAGTCAGTAATGTACCGAAAATATATGTTACTGATATTGAGACAAAACTCCCCATTAATATTTGTAATATTTTAGAGGATTCTTGGATTCTGATGTTGTATGCTTCAACAGTCTCATTTTCTTGAATATTATATAGAAGTTCCATTAAATTTTCACTATAGAATATACATGCAACTGCAATGATGCCGGTCATAGTCAGCATTAAACTAAACGATTGTTTTACTAATGATTGTAAATCTTCTCCATTTTTTATTACTGATGCAAAAAGAGGAAGCAGGATTACAGAAAATAAATATGAAATATTATTGCCGGCGTCAAAAAGTCTATATGCCCTTGCGTAAATGCCTGCTTGTATGGATGATATATCTTTAGGTAAAATTCGTTCAATCAATACAGGTTCAAGTCGATTGTAAAAACTCATTAATAGGACTAATAGTGCATAAGGAAGACTTTTCTTGATTATCATTAAGATAAAAGGAAAGTTGAATCTTATTGTTAATTTTCCTGTATGTTTTAAGACTATGCCAATAGCAATTATTAATGTTACTATGTATGATATGGTTTGTGAATATGCAAACCAATATATGTTAAAGTCGCTTTTGGGGAATATTCCTGACCATAAAAAAAAGCTGCAAATCATTATCATAAGGACTCTGTCGAGTACTGATAAAATACTATCAGTTTTAAACAAAAGCAGGGCAGCAATATTTGACCTTACATACAAGATAAATGAAAGCAAGACTTGATTCAAACCAACAACACCCAAAAGTTTCAATTGTTCATTGTTGTATCCAATTATCCATCCAATCAGAAAGATGATGATGAAATAACCTATACTTAAAAATATTTTGGCTTGAGAAATCCCTACGAAATATTTGGAAAGCAGTTGATTGTTTTGTGCGATGTTTTTGCTGTTGAAATTTGTTAATCCGATATCTAGTAAGATATAGAATAAATATGAGAAATTAAAAATCGCAAGATATGTTCCGTATGATGCATCGCCGACTAAATTCTGTACACTTCTGTCAACACCTAAAATCCAGAATGGTTTTATTAATAGGTTGATAAACAATAAGAAAATAATATTTTTAAAAAAGCGACTATTCATTATTATCTGCTGAAGTATCACAAAAATTTAAAATGTAAATATACGTCTTTTTCTCTTTTGTTTGATTAAAAATGAGAATATTTTCTTTTTTGTTTGTTTATGACAATAAAAAGGCTAAAAAGACGATTTAACAATAGATTATAAAGATATTAATCGTAGATTTGCAAAAGATATTTGTGAATTATGAATCAGGAGAAACATATATATAGCGAAGACACGGTTGGATTGTTAGATGAAGAAAAAAGTTTGTTATTGCTAAATGATGATGTTAATACATTCGATTATGTGATAGAGGTGCTTATGAAAGTATGTGAACACACTTTTGAACAAGCTGAAACATGTGCTTTAATAACGCATTATAAAGGTAAATGTGTTGTTAAATCAGGAACTTACGAAGAGTTAGAACCTTATTATATAAGTCTGTTGAATCATCATCTTTATGCTAAGATTCAATAAATATGGCAGGATATACAGAAAAAGAGATTGAGATAATAAATCTCGCATATAATATTTTCGCTAAATCTGTTAGCAAAGTTATGGATGCTGAACAGATGAGTTATATAGACAAGGCATACAAACTAGCTTTGGATAAATATGATGGTAGAAAGACATTGTCTGGTGGTTTGTATATTTTAACTCTTATTGAGATGGCTGACATTGCTGCTAGAGAAGTAGGGTTGAGAAGTAAGACTGTCGTAGGAATTTTTCTTCACAATATAACTCGTGAAACAGATGTTAATATCGATTATATAAAAGAGCATTTTGGAGAACGCATAGCATTGATTGTTGATGGATATGACAAAATCACCAACATTCAGATCAATAAGGTTTCATTCCAATCTGAGCAGTTTAGAAGACTGTATCTCTCCTTGATAGATGATATTAGGGTGGTTTTGATTAAAATTATACATCGTCTTTATGATATGCGACATAGGGAGGATGTGGAGCCTAAAACATTTAGAAATTATCTTAAAGAAGTTAAATATCTTTCTATTCCTATAGTTCACCGTTTGGGTTTGTACGAAATTAAAAAGGAGTTGGAAGAGAAGGTTATGATATATGAATATCCTGATGAGTTTGAAGATATTAAAAATAAAATTAGAGTGTCTTCTACTGAACAGGAGCGTTTGATGGAAAATTTTCTGGCTCCAATACGAAAGGCTTTGGAGGAAGAACGGATTGAACATTATATAAAATGGCGAACAAAGTCAATTCCGTCAATTTATGAAAAGATGAAGACTAACAATCTTCCTTTTGAACAAATCTTCGATATTTTTGCTGTTAGAATTATCATAAAAAATAGTAAGCCCAGTGAAGAAAAGACAGATTGTTGGCGTGTATATTCTATTGTAACTAACATATATCAACCTAATCCTAAACGCTTGAGAGACTGGATAACGTCACCTAAAGTGTCTGGCTATGAATCTCTTCATACTACAGTTAGAGCAGATAAGAATTGGATTGAAGTGCAGATTAGAACAGAAAGAATGGATGAGATTGCTGAAAAAGGCAGCGCTGCTCATTGGCAATATAAAGGTAAAAATAAGAAGCAAACAACAGATGAATGGCTTAATCAGGTTCGAGAAATACTTGAAAGTCCTGAATATGGAGTTTTAGATGATAGATTATCAAGTAGTTGTAAGTCAGATAAGATATATGTTTTTACTCCTAATGGTGATTTGAAGCAGCTTCCAATTGGTGCTACGGTATTGGATTTTGCATTTGATATTCATACTCAAGTTGGTAGTCGTTGTTCTGGCGCTAATGTAAATGGTAAATTACAGCCTATTCGCTACGAGTTGCATAGTGGTGATAAAGTTGAAATTCTTACGAATAAGAAACAGGTCCCTAAATCAGACTGGTTGAATGTAGTTACTACAGATAAGGCAAAAGCTAGGATAAAACGCTATCTCAAGGATCAAGAGATGAAGGAAGCTGAGCTTGGAAGTGCTTTGTTTTATAGGCGTCTTAAAAACTGGAAGATTCCTTATACCGACAGACTTCTGACAGAAATACTTAAGGAATATGGTTTGTCGTCGGGTATAGAATTTTATCATCAAATAGCAACGGAGAAAATAGACGTAATTCGTTTGAAGGATTTTATATTGTCATTGAATGAAGATAAGGAAGTTAGGGAAAAGCCAGAAAGCGAATCAGTTAAAGATAAATCTGTTGAGACTAAAGTAGGGGAGGTTTGTATTGGAAATAATTTGAACGACCTAGCATATAAAGTTGCAAAATGCTGTAACCCTATTTTAGGTGAAGATGTGATAGGATTTATATCTATAAACGGTGGCGTGACAATTCATCGTAAAGATTGTAATAATGTTAAAGCTTTAAAGAAAAATTATCCTTATAGGATTATTGATGTAAGATGGAGCAATGAGTCGGATAATATTTCTTCTGAAATAGCTGTCAATATAATTGCTAATAATGAACTTGGACTGTTAGGTACGGTTTCTAATGTTTTCAAAGAGCTTAATATTAATATTTTAAGCGCTAATTTTGAGACAAAAGAAAGCAGATCTGTGGGTAATCTTGTTTTACAAGTTAGCAACACAAATCTGCTTGAACAATTATTGATAAGATTAAAATCTATAACAGGCGTTATTGAAGTTAAAAGAGTTAAATAGTTATAACTTTAATTTTGTTCTGTCATAATTTTTATAATTACATTGTCGGTTTCTCTCATGCCTTGGCTTGCAAGTGTGCCGATGTTTCTAATTGTATTCTCAACACCGTAGCCAATTATTCCGTCGCCGTCACAGAAATTCTTGCGATTTTTACACATATTGTAACCCATAATACCGCTTTCAACGGCCATTGCAATCTTGGCAGCACAAGAAGCTTTTGCACCGTCGCAAATTACGCCAGATGTTATTGCCAATGAGTTTGTCAATGTCTTTGATATTGTTTCAAGGTCTTCGCCCATAAGGAATGCGATTCCGCAACCTGCTGCACAACCTGCGCTGATTGCTCCGCAATATGCTGATAAACGACCGATTGTGGTTTTTTGATGAATTGCAACAAGGTTGGAAACTACTAATGCGCGGTATATTTTTTCTTCTTCGATATTATATTCTTTTGCGTAAGCTAAAACAGGCATAGATACAGTGATGCCTTGGTTGCCACTGCCTGAGTTGATGATGACTGGCATCTCGCATCCGTTCATTCTTGCATCAGAACCTGCTGCAGCCCAAGCTTTGGCTTTGATTTTGACATCGTTACCATAGTTGTTCAATAGTAGGCTGCCAATATTTGCACCCCAGTCATTTTTTAAACCTTCTTCAGATATAGCTTTGTTGTATTTTAATTGACGTTCAAGGAGTTCTTTTACGTCGTCAATTTCAACACTATTTGCAAAATCATATATGCCTTCAATGCTTAATATAGAGCGGTCTGTAAGTTCTGCTGATGGTTTGCTTATTGTGCTGCTTTCGAATAATACTTCTGTGTCTTTTTGAATATGAACAATATTTGTATGGAATCCAGATATTCTTACAGAAGCAGAATGTTCTTTGTTGTATAGTTTAATTGTTACATCTAGTTGTTCTTGACAATTGATATGAGTGATTGTCATTGGAACTGTATCCAAAAATTCTTGTGTCTTTTGTTTTTGTTCTGGAGTTACATTTGCAATAACTTCCAGTTCTTTTGCAGGATCGCCTCCAACTATGCCAATGGCAACAGATGATTTTAAACCTTTCATTCCATTGGTGTTTGGCACGATGACACTTTTGACATTTTTGATGATATTACCGCTTGCTAAAATATCAACCTTATCTGGCATTTCGCCTAATACTTCTCTTGCTTTTGCGGCCGCGTATGCAAGACAAATTGGTTCTGTACAACCCATTGCAGGAACGAGTTCTTCTTTTAAAATGTTGATATACAAATTGTAACGGCTGTCAGTTTTGATCATTGTTTGTGATTTTTATGTTTGTGCAAATATACGTTTTTTATAAGAAATACAAAATGTTTACTTACCTTTTGTTATTTCCATTGTTTCAATTTCAAGATTTCCTCCTTCAGCAGTGAGTTCTATCCAGGTGTTGTCTTCACTGAACCATTTATATTGAGCACCAATTCTAATGATGAAACTATTGGTATCTTTGCTGTTAGGGATTCTTACTATCAAACTGCCATTGTTTGTATTCTTAGTGCCGTATGAAATAAACAATGAAAATGCATTGTCAGAGAGGTTCTTAGCCTTAATTAGAATATAGTTGCCTTTGCGAGTTGTTACATCAACAGGTTCGAATTCAAATTTTTTCGTTTCGTTTAGTTTGATTTCTGTTTTTTCGTTAACAAGAACAGCAAGTCTGTTTTCTTGAAGTATTCCACTTATTTTATCAATCATTTCAGCTGGATATGTGCGGCCTGTATTTAAAGCTAATGCCTTGGAATAGAATTCGATAGCTTTGTCTAAGTTGTTTGCGTTAAACTGATTGTCTCCGTAAGCAATATATTGTTCGTATTCTTTAATTAATGTAGCTAGTCTTGCTTCATTTAATTGTGTAGCATTCTTGAGACCTTGTGTTGCAGTAGGGTCGTTTTCTTTGAATCTCAAAGCTTTGTTGTATTCTTTTATAGCCTCAGGATAATTTTTATCATTCATGAAAACTTGTGCAGAACTCATTGCTTCAGAATAATATTCATCCCATTTTTGCTTTTCTAAAGCTAGTTGTGTTTCTATATCTTTGATATGTTTTTGTGTTTGCTCTTTTTTCTCTTTCGCCTCGTTTTTCTCAGGAATCAAATTGTGCGCTTGTGTGTAATAGTCTAATGCTGTATAATAATCCTCGCTATTAAAGCTGGAGTCGCCTTTGCTGATAAGTGCGGTGTATTGAGCGTTTAATTCTATTTCTTTGTTTCTGTTGTTTATGATATTTGTCAGATAGTCAATTTTTTGTGTTGTGAATTCATCACTTGGGTTTTGCCTTAAGGCTGCTTTGTATTTATCTAATGCTTTGTCGTATTCATTATTGTTTTCTAATGCTTTGGCTTCTTCAAGAAGACTTAAAAAGTTCTTTAATGATTTATATTCGTCGCTATTTAAAATTTCGTCAATTCTTGCAATCATATCTGATGAATATGAATCATCTGGAATTACAGCAAGAGCTTCGTTATATGCTATTCTTGCTTTTTCGTATGATTTTTCCAAATATAAGCTATCGCCTTCATCTATTTTTGAATTGTATCTGTCTGATATGTCTTTTTGCGTTGTTAATGACGAAATCAATGATTTTAAATCAGAATCATTTGGAAAGATGTTTAAAGCTTTTTGGTATTTTTCGATGGCTTCAGCATATTTTTTTCTTAGCGCAAGTTCGTTGGCTTCTCTTTTAAGTTGTTCAAAATCAGCTGATAATTTATCGTAGTTTTCTTTTAATGATTTGGCGTTGTTATATTTTTCCTTAACGCTATTGTTGTTAGGGTATAAGTTAAGGGCTGCTTTGTACTGAAGTGTTGCTTCTGTGTATTTTTCTTCATTCATGAATTTATCGCCATTTTTGACGAATTCATTGAATGCAGCGACAGTTTCTTTTTCGTCGTTGATTTTTTGCGATACAATTTTTATTTGTTCTAATGTGTATTCATCTTTTGGAAACAATTTCTTGGCTTTGTTGTAAAACTCTAAAGCTTTTTCATATTCACCGTTATTATAATGATTGTCAGCCTTGTCGATGTGTTGGAAGAAGATTTCTTCTTTTTCACTTTGTTCTCTGATTTTCTGTAAAGTTTTGTTGAGTTTGCTCTTAGCTGTTGGGTCGTCTTTTTTAATTCTTAAAGCTTCTTGGTAATAGGATTTAGCTTTTATATATTCCCCATTGTTGAATTCCTTGTCGCCCATCGTTATCATAGATTGATAGGTAGGGGCGGTATTTTGAGCAGATAGATTGTCGTTGGATATGATTAAAAAACTGAATGCTAATGATATAATGAAAAATATTTTTCTCATGGATTTAAATTTTAACATCAACGTGTGTTTGATTTTTTTATTGTTATAATCAAATTATAAGTCCGTCTTTCATTGTGAAAGTTTTGTCGGCCATTTCTGCTAATTGAGGATTATGTGTTACAATTACAAATGTTTGACCTGTTTTGTCTCTAAGATCAAAAAATAATTGATGAAGATCTTTGGCCGATTGGGAATCAAGATTTCCAGAAGGTTCATCTGCCAAAATTACTGCAGGATTATTGATAAGAGCTCTAGCAACGGCTATTCGTTGTTGCTCGCCTCCTGAAAGCATTGATGGCTTATGGTCTTTTCTGTTGGTAAGATTCATGTATTCAAGTAATTGCATTGCTTTCTCTGTGGCCTCTTTTTTAGAAGTTCCTGAGATGTAAGCAGGTATGCAAATGTTTTCCAATGCTGCGAATTCTGGTAATAAGTGATGGAATTGAAAAACAAATCCTATTTTTTTATTTCTAAATGCAGCAAGGTGCTTTTGATTTAATGAAACAATTTCTTGATTGTCAATAGTTAATTTGCCTTTGTCGGGTTTTTCTAAAGTTCCGATAATTTGTAGAAGTGTAGATTTACCAGCTCCAGATGCTCCAACTATACATGCGATTTCGCCTTTGTTTATTGTTAAATCAACACCTTTTAATACGTTTATATTACCAAATGATTTATATATACCGTTCGCTTTAATCATTCTATATTTTTTTGCAAATTTAATAAATCTTTCGATATTTTCTAGACTTATTAAAATAAAAAAAGGAGGTGTCTGAAACCTCCAAATCTTTATTTTAATATATTAATGTTTTACTTTAGATATATGCTATTTTTATTTGTTTTTCTGTAATTTAGCTCTGGTAAATGGTTTGTTTCTGTCAAATAAATAGCGATATGTTATGTGCGTTTTATAAACAGAAGCCCCAGCGCTTTCTGCAATTTTCATCATAGGTGGATTGAAATCACCAATCCAATTGAGCTGTAAATCCTTGTAATTAAATCTTCGTTTAATTGCTTGTGATTCTAATGAGCAAACCAGTCCGGCTTCAAGTCCTTTTCCTCTGTGTTCTGGAACAATGCCAAATACCAATGATATTGCTCTATCGCATTTTTTGATGACTTTAATTCTCCAAAGTACTCTTAACTTGTTGAATAAATTCATTTTGCCAT
>JAEIGA010016510.1_pt1 | contig 11229 bp, 5 predicted proteins | sample 9270691 | NCBI WGS metagenome assembly JAEIGA01 (sample SAMN17057246, study PRJNA624740) | gut metagenome | biome: biome; isolation source: fecal sample | host: Bos grunniens | place: China: Xizang | collected 2019
CTTCCCCAGCCGCCGAAGCCCTGAGCGAATACTGAACCTGCACTTACTGCAAGTGCGAGGATAATTGTAGAAATTCTTTTCATTAAAATTTATTTTTAGTGTTATGAATAGTTATCAAATCAATGATTAGACAACAATATTTATTCAAAGTTAAAAACTTTTCTTAAAAATTTAGTGCAAACATACTACTTATTAAGGGAAGCTGCAACTTCCTCGCATGCAAGAGAAAGCATTACGTATGGAGGTACTGTACCTGTACAGCACTCATTCTCTCCCCAAAGGAACGGATAGTCATCCTTGTGTTCCATGTAGTCAGGGTTCATGAGCATGATACCTGGGACGATACCACCCGGAATAACGGTGTAGTCAGCACGGTTGTTTCCATATGCAACGTTCTTGGTGTTGACACCCACTGAAGTCACGAATGAAACGTTCGATACAGGGTGGCAGCCATAGAGATAGTTGAGACCTGCAAGAACCATTTCCGGCTCGATCATCTTAGGGAAGTACTTCCATACCATGTAGTTGTTGAATGCCCATGAGATCACTGTGCCGTTTCCGCCCCAGCCACGTCCTGATACCGGAACGCCGTAAGGAGTAGATGCTGCAGTCGCCTTCTGAGCCTTGACGAATGCCGGAACAGCTGCCTTTACCTTCTTCTGGAAGTTCTTGTCCATCATTGGGTAAATCGAGAGAGCAGTGTTGAGGTTAGGTCTTTCGCCTTCGAGCTGTGCAAGAACCTTGTCATAGAAGAAGTCCTTGTACTTGGCCTCGCCTGTAGTGAGCCAGAGCTGGATGGCAGCATTGACGCGTCCGTCACCTCTTGCCCTGCGGCCGTTGGTTGCCTGGTTTGCAGGATCGGCTGCCTCGAAGTTCTCGTCCCAAAGCTTGACTGCAAGGTTGAGGGCCTTTTCTGAAACCTCAGGTCTGTACTCCTTGAGAACACGTGCAGCCGAAGCCATAGCAGCGATTGTAGACATCTGTCCTGCTGGGCTGTAATTGCCTGTGAATGCCACACGGTCATCAAGGGTTCCTGAAGTCAGTCCATATTCCATATATGGCTGGAGTGCAGGATTGTAAAGGAGTCCGTCAGTCTGTGAACCACCGTCACCGATGAACGGATACTGCCACATGTTGACCTGTACGATACCCTGGGCAACGAAGCCGATGTTCTCTACCTGTGCGATGAGGTTGATCACACCATGCTCCACCTGCTGGATGACGTCTGGAGTTCCGTCCGGACGGTGCATGTCAACGAACTGAGTCTTCTGGTCGATGAATGTCTGGTCACGCTCAGGATTGAACTTCTCCCAGAGGTCAGAAAGCTGAGATGTCATGCCGATCACTGTTCCTGCCTGGATATCGAAGTCACCTGCATCATACCATGCACCCACTCCGAGACCTGGGATATGCTCCCATGGTTCATAATCTGTAAATGTCTCAGGGCCAGATCTGTAACCGTCGTGCATTTCAAAGTTTACAGGTGCCTGGAGAGCGTCGTCAACATTCGAGATGTCGTGCCAGATACGGTATCCTTCCTTGACTCTCATGTGGTCCATCTGTGCAGGAAGCCATACGTCCATTGTAGTATGCCATTTTCCAGAATATACAGACTCGTCGATCGGGAAGAAGTTGGTCTTGAAACCGTCATATTCAATATAGTATACACCTGGCTTTGTAACCTTCGAGAAGTCGATGAGAGCATAGTTGTAACGGCTGTTGAATACGCCCCACTCCTTTACTGCTGGCTCGAGAGCGAGTACGCTGTTGCCTGTCTCGTCGATTCTGTAGACCTTAGCCTTTGCAGCAACCTTAGAGTTCTTGTCGAGCTCTACGACTGACACCTTCTTCTGGGCAGGAGTGTAACCGATCTGTGAGATACCGATGTTAGGGTCTCTTCTCCACTCAGGATCATAAGACGGTGTGATTGTCCACTCAGCAACCATTCCTGTCTTGCCGGCAGGGAGGATGGTACGGACTACGAATGTACCGTTCTGAGAAAGGTTTCTACCGTCGAAAAGGTTGATCTCAGACTCAGACTGGATAGTCACTCTGAGGTCATCATCCTCCGGTGCAAGCACAAGGAGGTTACCGGTTGCGATAGGCTCAGCTACGAGGAACTCGCCACGTCCGCGGTCATTGAATGTAGAAAGTCCGAAAATCTGTGTAACCTTCTCTTCAACTGGTCTTGCCTGAGTCTCGCTGGCAGGATGTCTTGGAAGGATCTCGGATACGCCGTCCATGAGGAATGTCTTGCCGAAGTACGGCGCAGGGAAGAATTCAAGGTTCATACCTGCCTTTCCTGCAAGCACTTCAGGAACCGGCTTGTCAAGATATACTGCCATCTTCACGCCCTTGTCAGCCTTTGAAACCTTGATCTTTGAAGTGAAGTCAAAATCCTTGTAATAGAACTCTACGGTAATGCTGTTGGAAGCCTTGTCTACTGTCCTGTTTACAAGTTCCGGATAGATATCCCACTGCTCAGGTGTGTTCATGAGGCGGATTCCACCACCTGTGGAAATACGCTCACCTCTCTGGATGATTTCGATACCGGCAGTCTTCTCGTCACAGAACATTCCGTTGTACTGGTTGCTGTAGACAAGGACATTGACTCCCGTTGTCTCGAAATACTCGAGATCGTTTACATTGTAGTCCTGCGCGGCAACTGACATGCCTGAAAGAATCAGGCACGCCGCTGCAGCAAAAAGTTTATATAAGCTCTTCATAGTTGACTTATTATTTGTTCATAGCCTTAGTGATTTCCTCGGCACCGAGTGTAAGCATCACGAAATTAGGAACGTTTCGTGTACAGCACTCGTTCTCACCCCAAAGGAATGGATAGTCATCCTTGTTCTCCATGAAGTCAGGATTCATGATGAGGAGACCTGGAACGATACCGCCAGGGATGACAGTGTAGTCAGCTCTGTTTGTTCCGTAAGCAACCTTCTTTGTATTGACTCCGACAGAGTTTACGAACGATACGTTAGAATAAGGGTGACGTCCGAAGATGAAGTGCATACCGTTGAGGACAAGCTCAGGGTCGATCATGTCTGGGAAGTACTTCCATACGAGGTAGTTGTTGTATGCCCAGTTGAGAGCAACCTCGGTACCGCCCCATCCGCGACCCTGTACAGGTACGCCGTATGGATTCTCTGCTGCAATCGCCTCGATAGACTTGACATATGCAGGAACTGCTGCCTTGACTGCTGCCTTGAACTCATCGTCGAGGAGAGGATAAAGCTCGAGGGCTGTGCTGAGGTTAGGGGCACGGAATGAACCGCCCTGACCGCCATGCTGCTGCTGAGGCTGCTGAGTAAGCTGCTCCATTACCTTAGGAAGGAAGAAATCCTTGTACTTCTGCTCGCCAGTAGCTCTCCAAAGCTGGATGGCAGCATTTGTCCTCATTTCTCCACGGCCCCAACGGTTGTTGGTCACCTGCTGGTTTTCAGGTGCTGCAGCCTCAAAGTTCTCATCCCAAAGCTTTACTGCAAGCTTGAGAGCCTTAGCTGAAAGCTCAGGGTTGTAATCCTTCAATGCGCGCGATGCAGCTGCGATTGCTGCGATTGTCGACATCTGTCCTGCTGGAGAATAGTTGCCTGTGAAAGCGAAACGGTCATCACATGTGCCTGATGTTCCGCCTACGATAGCGTACTGCTGAAGGGCTGGGTTGTATACATATCCGTCTGTCTGTGAAGAACCGTCACCGATATGTACATACTGCCATGTGTTACCCTGTACGATACCCTGTGCAACGAAACCGATGTTCTCTACCTGCGCGATGAGGTTGAGGAGACCATGCTCACACTGCTGGAGTACATCCGGCTGTCCGTCAGGACGATGGATGTCCACGAACTGAGTCTTCTGGTCGATATAGGTCTGGTCGCGGTCCTCGCCGAAGAGGTCCCAAAGCAATGCGAACTGTGAAGTAAGTCCGATTACTGTACCTGACTGGATGTCGAAGTCACCTGCATCGTACCATGCACCTACAGAAAGACCTGGAATGTGCTCATACGGCTTGTACTTGGTATTTGTCTGGTCACCCATTCTGTAACCGTCGTGCATAGAGACGTTGAGAGGTGCCTGGAGTGCATCGTCCATGTTTGAACGTCCGTGCCATACCCTGTAGCCTTCCTTAACCTCCATGTGGTCCATCTGTACAGGAAGCCATACGTCCATTGTAGTATGCCACTTGTCGCCGTATACATTCTCAGCGATCGGGAATACGTTGGAAGTATGCTCGCCAAACTGAAGCATGTAGAGACCTGGCTCCTTTACTGAAGTGAAGTCAACCTGTGCATAGTTGTAACGGTTGTAGTAAACACCCCACTCCTTTACTGCAGGCTCAGCTACCACTGTACGCTGACCGTCTGCAGCAACTCGGATCACCTTTGCCTTTGCAGGAACCTTGTAGTTCTTGTCAAGCTCGACAACAGCCACCTTCTTCTGTGCAGGAGTGTAACCTACCTGTGAGATACCGATATTAGGCTCTCTTACCCACTGAGGGTCGAATCCCTGCTCGATATACCACTCGACAACCTTACCTGTCTTGCCGCCAGGGAGGAATGACCTTACCACGAATGTACCGTTTGATGAGAGGTTACGTCCGTCATAGAGGTTGATATCCGAATCAGACTTGAATGCAACTCTAATGTCCTGATCCTCAGGTGCCATCACGAGTGTCTTTCCTGTTGCGATCGGATGTGCAACGAGGAACTCGTCTCTTCCTCTGTCATCGAATGTAGAATAACTGTAACCTTCGCCATAGATCTGGACAACCTTCTCCTCCAAAGGACGGATCTCGGTATTTCCTGCAGGATGCTTAGGAAGGATGTCATACTTGCCGTCCATCATGAAGGTCTTGCCGAAATATGTTGCAGGGAAGAACTCGATGTTCATACCTGCCTTTCCAACGAGTTCCGCAGGAACCGGCTTGTCGAGGTAAGCAGCCATTGTGACACCCTTGTCCTTGCCAGTCACCTTGATGGTAACCCTGAAGTCATACCTGTCGTAGTAGAGAACCACTGAAATGGTATTGTTCTTCTGGTCCACTGTCCTTGACTCAAGGATAGGATAGATGTCCCACTGCTCCGGAGTGTTCATAAGACGGATACCTCCACCGGTTGCGATACGCACACCTCTCTGGATCATTTCGATCGCAGCGGTCTTCTCGTCACAAAACATACCGTTGTACTCGTTGCTGTAGACAAGGAAGTTGACTCCCCTGTCCTCGAAATACTCAAGGTCGTTTACCTTAAGGGACTGCGCGGAAAGCACCGACGAGGCCAATGCCATCAGGGCAGTCGATAAAATAAAGATTCTTTTCATGTTTTATGTGGTTAAAAATTGTTTGCTTACTGCATCTTCCACCAGTCAAAGTCAAAGAGCTGTTCGTCTCCGCCTCTGAAGAGGATGTATACATCATGCTTTCCGGTCACCGGACGTCTTGTCCTGACCTGAACGGTCTGAACCGACTCAGTTCCGTCCACCTTGACAGAAGCGAAAGGCTGGTCGCTGAGTGCATCAAGATAGAACTCCACGGTACCTGGGTTCCTGAAGTTGAGGGTTTCGATGGTCACGCTCTTAGGTCCTTCAGTGCCGAACTCGACCTCACGGATCTTGATCCAGTCACCGTTATGGATAAGTCTCACATAGTGGTCCTTGCCAGGAAGGCGGTCGGTCTTAAGTCCCCATGAATGAGCCATTGTCTCAGCCTCTACCCTCTTGTATGGATCGATTGTTCCGACAGGAGCCGGACCTTCGTCTGTGAAAGGAATGAACGGAATGGTTCCATCAGGATTATACTTGAACTCCTCGACAGCAGCCGAGCGGTGGAAACCCTGTCCGTTAGGAAGGGCACCGTTGTGGTAGAACATATAGTTGCGACCCTTGTACTCAACCTCGCCACCGTGGATTGTGAATGCGTTTTCAGCCTCATCCATGATGCGTCCGCGGTATGTCCATGGACCGTTTACTGTTGGAGCGGTAGAATATGCCATGTGCTCAGGCACACCGCCTGCCGGATAGGTAAGATAGTACATGCCGTTCTTCTTCGAGATCCACGGGCCTTCCTCGAAACCTACCATGAGCTCCTCCTTGCCCTTTGCCCAGTTCATCTTGATGGACTGAGGTCCGAAGCATGCAGGATCGTGGAAACCAGGAACTTCCTGATATCCGTCCTTGAACGAGATCATGTCGTCGTTGAGTTCTCCATACCAGAGGCCCTTGTTGCCCCAGAAGAGGTAGGCGCGTCCGTCATCGTCGATGAAGACGGTAGGATCGATGAACGAGAAGCCCTGTGCGAGAGGTGCACCGATGGCATCGACATATGGTCCTTGCGGATCATCGGCAACAGCAACGGCAAGCACGTCATTCTTGTTTGCGTCGTTGAGGCAGACATACCAATACCATTTTCCGTTTCTTTCAATCGCCTGCGATGCCCATGCTCGGTCGCCATGGAATGCCCATGCGAATGTCTCGGTAGAGATCGGAGTTCCGAGATATGTCCAGTTTACCATATCCTCGGTCGAGAAGAGCTGCCAGTCGTTCATCTTGAAGTATGTGGCATCATCCTCGTCGTGACCTACGAACATGTAGAGTTTGTCACCATGTACATACGGAGCCGGGTCCGGAGTGTACGAAGTCGTGATAATCGGGTTCTGTGCCAGGCAGTAAGCCGCCGAGCACAGAGCCATCATTGTAACCGATATAAGTCTTTTCATATCAATTGATTAAAATTTCTTTACGATATTGAGTACACCTGCCGAAAGCGGAGCGACTTCAAGAACAACGTTCTCCTCTGTGAAAGATGGAGTGAATGTCTTCAGTGCCACAGCATTCTTGTTCTCCATGCTGTTTGCAGCATCGAGCGAACCTGGTGCATAGTATTCATACTTTGTAGAAGCGATGCCCTTCCAGTCACCGTTCACTGTAAGTCTGTACGGAGTTTCAGTCGGATTGACTACCTTGACGATCACGTTGCGTCCGTCCTCGGACATTGTGGTAACAACGCTGATTTCCTTTGTATCACCCTCATAGTCAAGACGATATCTTGAGAAGTTGTTGTACCAGAGCTCAGTCACAAGGTAGTTAGGAGCTACGAAGAGGTCCTTGTAGTCGAAGTTGATGAATGCGTTGTTCCAGTCTGGAGCGTCAGTCCTACGGATGAAGAGAGCCGCCGAACCCATCGCAACGATGTCGCGTGACTCGCACTCGTTGAGGAAACCACCGGCGAAGAGTCCGGTCTGCCAGTCGATGCTCTGGAGGTTCCACTCAGAGATGAAGAGCTTTACGTTAGGGTTTGGTGAGTTTGCGATCATCTCGGCATACTGATCATACTGAGCGCCGAGACGCTTCGGACCTGTTGCGTATCCACCCTTCTGCTCGTAGTGGTGGAGACTGAGGTAGTCGAAGTAGTTTGCAGAACGCTGGATCATTCCTTCGTCCTGGCCACGGAAACCGCCGCAAGCGATGATCTTGATTGTTGGGTCAACTGCACGCATGGCCTCAGAGAAGTCACGGACACATGCCTCATATTTCTCGATTCCCATCTCCCACATCTCGTTGTCGATCTCCCAGTACTTCACGTTATATGGCTCAGGATGACCGTTGGCTGCACGTACGCTACCCCACTTGCCTGTTGCAGGCTCGTTGCAGTATGCTACCCAGTCAGCTGCATCCTGGATGATTCTTTCCCTTTCAGACTCAGGAAGCTCGAATCTTACAGAAACCACGATTACAGGTTCTGTGTTGACCTCGCGGCAGAATTTGATGAACTCGTCTGTACCGAAGCAGTTCTGGTCATAGTCCATCCACATCCAGTTAGGCCATCTCTGACGGTCTTCCTGAGGTCCGATGCCCCATTTCCAATCATACTGAGCGACATATCCGCCACCTGGCCAACGGAGACATGTAGGATGGAGGTCCTTCACAGCCTGGAGGATGTCAGGACGGAAACCACCGTTTGCCTGACCTGTAGCAGTAGAAAGCGTTACTTGATCAACCTGTACAGTACCGTTCTCTACAGCAATTGCAAAATCTGCGTCACCGCTATTCGCACCGGCAGGAAGAGAGATGTCGAACTTCTTCCACTCCGAACCAGGTACACCAAGCTTCTGCTCGACGATGAAGTCATCACCCCTCTTCAGGCCGACTGAAAGAGTACCGTTGCCCTTTGCATAGATAGAGCCGACGAAAGTCTCGCCTGCCACCACATTCTGAGGGCCCTGATATACACCGGTCTTTGATGTAGCAGTGATCTTCTGAGAGTATTCCATGTTGATGGCGTCGCCCTTTACGAGCTCGAACTTTCCGTTTCCGAACGAGTTCCACTGGTCTGCGACAGCCGGAATCTTCACATCCTCAGGAGTTCCCTCGAAATATACGTTCTTGCCGTTTGCAGAAGTCACCTTGATGTTTCTGTAGTATGCCTCTGTGTAGTTTACCCAGAATACGATGTCGTTCTTGCCGGCTGCCTCAAGCTTGCTGCTGCTGACCACCTTCTTGCCGTCCCAGTATACAGTCACCGAAGTGCCCTTGCATACGATGCGGAGCTTGTGCCAGTCCTGATTCTCATTGATCTGCTGATCAGTTGCAATCTTGTAGTTGATAGGATCGAGGGTCGTCATCTTGCGGGTCCTGCCACCGAATGAAGGCATCTCCTTCTCGACCTTCTTTGATACTGAGAAGTTCTGCTCTGTCACCTGCATCGCATTCTGACGTGCCTGAGCAAGGCTCTGAGCCTGGATCTGAGACTCCGTCTGAGCTGTACTGAGGATACGCGCCTCGTAGTATGGGTCATGGATGCGCACAAAATAAGGCTCGCCGTTGAGCTGGTTCTTGACAGCAAATCTGATATCCATCAGACCACCGCTCCAGGAACGGTTAGCCAGTTTGTAGGCGCGCCATTTTACGTCCATTGTGATTTCATAGTCATCGCCATCGACAGATGTGATGTTCAAAGGCTGCTCGTATCTTGTCGGAGAATGGAGGACGTCTTCATCATCCATGTACCATCCGTCGAAGAATCCGTCTCTCGGATGGATTCCGGGATACTGCTCAGGCTCGAAGGAACGCTCAAAGATAAGTTCCTGCCATACGCCATTGTTAGCCGAAAAATAGATATGCTCGAAGAGCTGTCCGTAGATCATAGGATCGATGTTTCCAGACGCCTTCTTCGAACTTACATTGATGCTTACATTCTCCTGAGCAAATGAAGCATACGAGAATACTGATAAAATCAGTATCAGGGTCAACAATCTTTTCATGGTATCAATATTAGCGTTATTGTATATTAATGGTATTTTACAAAAATAACATATATGGCAGTTTTTACATAATAAATACAGACCATTTATTTACAATTATGAAAATTAGGCACAAAAAAGAGGACACGACATGACGCCGCATCCTCCAAAACTGTCAATTTTGAAACCAAAAGTGGAATTTACTGGTTTCTGAGCCACTCAAAATAAGAATCGAGTATCCAAAGTGCATCCTCGTCAGGAACGGCAGACGGATATGGCTTGTCGCCCTGGAGGACCATTGTAACATGATTATCCTTGGTGAATTCAGGCCACTCAGGAAGTCCTTCTCCGTTAGGATTTCCGTACTTTGCAAAGTTCGTCCAGTATGTTGCCATGATTTCAGAAAGTTCGAAGTCGGTATCGACATTCTCTGCCTTGAGACTCTTGAACACGAAGTCCACATCCTGTCCATGAGGAGAGCCATCGGATGTCTCAGGATGCTGGTCGAAATAGTAAAGGTACACATTTGAATTTCCTTTCTCGGACTGAAGACGTGCCCATGTCCATGTATGCCATCCGAAAGATGCATCGCGGGCAAGGTCACGGCCGGTCTTAGTCACAACCGGACCATCGACAGGATATGCCTCGAGAAGCTGCTCGGCATATGGACCGTATCTTTCCTCGACACTTGCCTTATGCGCTTCTGCAGTATTGCTGCTGCCGAAAGAGAAACTCGCACCTTCATCTGAATTATATCCTACAAGAATATCGACATCATTGAATTTACCCGCATCATAAAGTACATACTGGTCGTCAGGGATGACATATCCGTCGATAATAGGCCAAGGACCGCCGGCAAGGGCAAAACCGCCTCCGATTCTGCTTGGCTCCATCGCCCTGAGGTCTGAGATCGACTTTGCACCAAGTCTTTCCGCAAGCTTCTCACCCTCCTTCTCTGCCATCTCAAGAGACTTCATGTTCTCGCCCGGATAGTTCTTCTCGCGTGCCGGTCCGAACGATCCGCCGCTCTGAGAGATTGCACCTCTGAAGAGACCCTTTGCAAGAGGAGAAGCACAAAGCATGCTGACTGAAATACCACCGGCTGACTCGCCGAAAATTGTAACCTTTTCAGGATCACCGCCGAACTTTGCAATATTCTCCTGAACCCATTCGAGAGCTGCTATCTGGTCAAGAATACCATAGTTTCCGGACACGCCTTCTGCGTTTTCAGCGCTCAGTTCTGGATGGGCAAAGAATCCCATCTGTCCCACACGATAGTTCATGCTCACGAGGACGACGCCCTTACGTGCAAGTTCCGATCCGTCATTTCCGGCCGAGTTACCCATCGAGAATCCGCCTCCATAAATCCACACAAGTACAGGAAGCTTCTCCTTTGGAGACTTGGCTGGAGTCCAAACATTAAGATAAAGACAGTCTTCCGAGAACTGGTCAGAACCTCCGAAGCCCTGAATCGGTCCTGGGCCGAATTCAACAGTCTCCTTGACTCCTTCCCAAGGCTGTACAGGCTGTGGGGCCTTCCATCTGAGATCACCTACAGGAGGTGCTGCAAACGGAATACCTTTATAAATGGTAAGGTCATCTGTCACTTCGCCCTGAATCCAGCCACCAGTGACCTTTACCTGGCCGGGCTCCGCATTTGTACATGAAACTGCAGCAGCGAGGACTGCAAGCAGAAGAAACGCAATTTTTTTCATGGTCTGTAGAATTAGTTATGTCCTACAAAATTAATAAGAATATTTAAAAACAAAAGGGGCGCCGCTTGCGCGACGCCCCAAATATGGATTCATATCATCCTCTTGGACTATTAATATCCAGGGTTCTGATACTTAGCCTTCTCATCTGCACTCATCTCCATACCGTCGATCTGACCTGTAGGGATCGGACGGAGGTAGTGGTGATTGTCAATTTCACGCTCAATAGTCACAGGTGTGTGGTCACCTGCGTTGATACCGCAGATAGTGAATGA